>Ga0209612_1000771_pt1 | contig 30383 bp, 31 predicted proteins | sample BioC12SIPDNA_FD_185746 | JGI IMG/M metagenome (GOLD analysis project Ga0209612, IMG submission 185746) | Anaerobic biogas reactor microbial communites from Washington, USA - Biogas_R1_B C12 SIP DNA (SPAdes) (version 2) | ecosystem: Engineered > Bioreactor > Anaerobic > Unclassified | place...
CAAACAAACCCGAAGACCGAAGGGCAAACAGCAATGTTTGCCCTTTTCGTTTTCATTTTAAGCCCCAAGACGGGGAGAAAGGAGCAACAAAATGCTCAAAGAAAAGATTATGCACATGACGGTCTTCGACGCCTTCCGGATCTGGATCGGCGTCGTTGTCCTCGGAATCTTTACACTACCTTTTTCGTGGTTCTTTGCACCGGCAATTATTTTTGCCGGCACATCGCTTTTGGTTGCATATTACATGCACGCCAAAAGAGAGGACGAAAAAGCCGTTGCAGCGGAAGCAGAGCTGCAAGCGCGAATCAAAGAACTTTCGAGCGAGAAGACCGATATGGTTCGACCGCTCGCGCACAAAGTCGGTCGGGTTCGATTGGAACTCGATCGGTTCGCCAAAGATACCTTTGGTCCGAAAGGCCATTGGTTCTTAAAAAGCGGCAAGAAATTGTTCGACGTCCTTGCGATGTCGGATGATTTCACGGTCTTTATGTACGGGCAAAACGGCATGCGCGAAGTTGACTGCTCCATCGCTGATGGAAAAGTTTACTTCGTGGTAAAGCCCGTCGAAAAGGCCGCGGCCATAACCGCGGAACAGCCCGTCGAAAAGCCTGCCGAAGATACTCCGGAAAGAAAAGCCGCTTCCGCCCAGTTTTGGGCGGAGAAATTCGTGTCGAGAGTGCAAAACGCCATCGATGCGAGCAAAAGCGAGCTTGTGCTGACGGAAGGGGACTATCCCTTGTATCTTTCGGCTCAAGTCGCCGCAGACGCATTAGTACAAGTCTGCGGCATGGAAGCCGAGGTACAGGGCGACCAAATCACCCTGTACCTCAAAGCAGAAACAGAAGAAATCGTCCAGGACGACGATATTCCTCTGCCACCACCACCGCCGGAAGAAGAATTAGGCTTGCCTGATTTTGAGACGGCATAAGAAAGGGGACACAAATGGAAACAAAAGAAATGCTTTCGAAAATTAAAGCCCTCTCAACCGAGGGCGAGATCAAAAGCATCACGGACTACGAAAACGTGTGGCTTGCCACACAGATCATGGCTCAAGCAGGTGCGATTAATGCCCTCTATCGAGGGATATGCGCACTTGCAAAGCAAGAAGCGTTGGAAAAGTGGGACGAACCCACGTCGCTTCAACATCTTGCAGAGCTGCATACGGTTTTTGACGGTGTGGCAAGAGTGACCATTGGCTTTAACGCCAAAAAGGTCTCTCAAAAACAAGAACAAGCGCAAGCGTTGGTGGACGCCACCAACGCGTTACTCGAACTCAAAAAGGAAACAACGGTGGCGGCTACTAAAGCCAAAGCCGGAAGTGTTATCCGAAAACTGGCAGACGCCATTATAACGACGTGCTATACGCTCGTCGAAGAAAACAAGGAGAAATGATATGAAAAAATCAATCGAACAGTTTCGGGCACATCTCCAAGACTATTCCGTCGGATACGCCATCGAAAACGGCGTGACCGTCGAGAGAAAAGGGAAGAGCCTCAAGCCGGATTACCGGCGCGAGGCATTTTATCAAGAATTCCCGGAAGGGAGAATCATTCTTGATATAAAGAGTGCCACCCAGCAGGGCGTGCTTGCGGAGTGTCGCGTGTTCACGGACACCACGCAAGTCGAGCCGAAGACAAACGGCATCGCATTCTTTCAGGGCTGTGACGCTATGGCGTTTTCGGCAGCACAAACCAAAGCGGAGCGGTTTGCGCTCGGTCGTTTGGGCTTTGCCTTCCCGGAAGAATCCGTAGAGGGCGAGGAAATCCAAAGCGATCTTCCGATGCTAACCAAAGTGACGGAAGAAGCCGTTGCAAAAGCTGAAGCGGCTTTACCTGTACTGGGTGCAGACGGTGCGATTCATGCGCCAATCACGCCGGTCAAAAAACAAAAAGCCGCTAAATCCAAACCTGAACCCGCGCCTGTTCCGGAAGATTCGGCAGAAGATGATATTCCTGAAAAGGAAACCATCGTTTCTGAGGCCGAGGTCGAAACGGCATTAGCCGTTGAAGAACCGCAAGCCGACGATGCCGAAGACCTTACGCCACCGGCAGCGGAAGAAGATGAAGACGCCGAGCCGCTGGAAGCCTTTTTAAGCAAGGTAATCCCAGATGGTAAGCACAAGGGACTGACGGTAGAAAGGGTTTTAGAAATAGAGCCCGATTATATCGAAAAAGCTCTCCAAAAAATCGAAGACCCCTCGTTTTTGGCGGGGATCGAAAAGCGCTGCCCGAAACTCTTGGAGTTTTTTAGGGAATGCGCAACGCTCCAGTTGAAGTAGCCGCTCGTCGCTCACCTCTTGCGAGGCGAGCGACATATCTTTATAAACCAGGGGGAATCACATATGGGATACGAAAAATTCAATGCGTGCGAGGTTCTGGATCTGATCGGAATACAATACGACCAGACACGCGAGGAAGTCAAAATACCGTGTCCTTCGAAGTGTTCGCCCCCGCGTAAAGGGGACGGCCACTTAAAAGGAGACTTGTTCCTTAACCTATCCAGCGGAAAAGGTCAGTGCTTTCGTTGCGGCTTTACTGGCAATCCAACCAGTATATATGCCGAAACCTATGGCATAACGACTAAAGAGGCGTATATCGAGATCCTTAAACGCCTCGGTCGCTGGCAGGAAAAAGGACAGTTTAAGAAAGAAAAAATCGAAAGAGATGCCGCACCGGCACCGGTTCGCGTGGAAAAACCGCGTCTTCCGGACGAAGCCATCGCTAAAACGATGCGGGAACTCTTTTCGATATTAACTCTTTCCACTTCTCACAAAGAAGCACTTTTGGCGCGCGGGATCAGCAAAGAATCCATAGAATCTGAGATGTATCGCTCGTATCCGCAAACCAGTAGCGCACGCCACGCGGTTGTTGCCACGCTCAAAGAGCGCGGGTGTCAGCTGATCGGCGTGCCGGGCTTTTACGAGAAGGACGGAAAAACAAAAATGAGCGTTTACTCCAGCGGGGTGCTCATTCCGTATAAGAACGCGCAGGGCGAAATCCTTTCGGCACAAATCCGATTGGACCAGTCGAGCGGGTGTCGATACCTTCTTTTTTCGTCCTCGGATGAAAAACTTCATCCCAACGGGACAAAGGGAAAGGTTGGATACCACTTGTGCGGCGAACCGCAAGACGACCAAACGCTCATGATCACCGAAGGGGCGCTTAAAGCCCGTGCGATCGTCGATTTACTCGCCGGTAACGCATGGGTCATGGCAATCCCGGGCGTGACCATGACACGCGACATCGGTAAATATATTGCCGAAGCCGCAGAGATTGCACCAATCCGCAAGGTTCTGGTTGCTTTTGACATGGACGAGGCGATCAATCGCAACGTCCAGAAAGCAAGGGCAAAACTAGACGCCATCATTAAGCAACAAGAGCTTAGTGTGGGCCGGTTGGTGTGGGACGCCGGACGAATCGCTATCGGCTACAATTTCATGCCGATATCCGACGAGCTCCGGAAATCACCCAAAGAAGCCATTGTGAAAGCCATCGACCAGCTTGGACTCACCGAGCAAAGCGACGTGTCTTTTCAGGAAGAAAATGGTCTTCGCGGCGTGATTCGCGTTTCGCCAAAGCACCCGGGCGAAACGATAGAATGCGGGAAGAAAATCATGAGCCTATTTGAAACTTATGAAAAGGCTTACAATATTTCGATCCCGACATTCAAAGTCTGTTTGGACGGAAAGGGGAAGGGTCTTGACGACTATCTCCTTCATAAAAAACAGACTGTTTTATCGTGATTGAGGAGAGGCGGTGTGAAAACACCGCTTCTTTTCTTTCTTTTTTCTATTTAATGTCAACGTTTTTTCGATTTGCTTGATTTATATACCCAATCATTTTTATACTATTCGAAAGAGAGGATTCATTATGATTATTCAATTCTTTAACGGTCTGACTCAATTCATTTCTGCGACTCCGGCAGCCTATGTTGCGATTATCCTAGGTATCGCTCTTATTGGTGTCACTTTCCTTGTTCTCAAAAAGGTGATCGGCAAAGGCGCGCGTTGGGTGGTTATTTTTGGCTTGCTTTTAATTGCGTTTGGTGTGGTTAGCATCGGCACGGTTGCATACTATGGAAGAACGCTGGTTCAATTTGTATTTGGTGTGTAAAGAAGGGAAGGGCGATGAAAAACGCATATTTTTTCTCAAATATTCAAATTAAAGAGATGAAACAGGCGATTGGCTGGGACGCAACATCGATCACCGGTACAAAATATAGACGCTTCGTCGCCACTAAAAACGCATATTTTACGAAAACCGACCACGCATACTGGAACAAACTCTGTGATCAGTCGCTTGCAGAAAAGTCAAAACGCAGCGACAGCGACGGATTCATTTACAAACTCTCCGTCGAAGGCATCTATTTACTCGAAGAACTGACAGACGTAAAAATCGAATTTTCGTTCAACACATAAAAACAACAACGAGGTATATATGTTCGTTTTAGGTGAAGACAATACACACATTAAACTGATGGACGAGTTCACGGTCGTGACCAACGATGGTGTAAGGCATCATGGCTTGTATGCCGGCTCAACACCGGAACATATCCAAATCAATAACCCCGATTATGGTTTGGGCAGGGTCGATAAAGCGCTTATCCCCTGGGAAAACGTCTATCAGTTCTTGCCGGGCAAAAGAGAGCTGATGGCAAAAGAAGAGGAGATACGACTGGTTTCGGATCTCTTTTTCGCCAAAGGCGAAGAAACATTTGATCGCGTCAATGAATTTCAAAGAAACGAGTGGAAGAAGATGCTGCCGCATTTCCGCCAAAAATATATAAAAGGCTATAAAGCCAACGTCGGCATTATGATATCAAACGCACATGCGATGGATTTTTTTAACGTGTTTTGCAATCACGTGTTCCCGTTTTTCTGTGAAATAAAAACACACCAATGGCGTTTTTCCGTCCTGAAAGATAATGATGATTATCGCTTGAGGATTCAATTCAGCGCGTTCGACGGTATCGAAACCATAGGAACGCTATCCAACGGTATGTCGTTTACTTCTTTTGTAACACAAAGACCTTGGTTGTTCGAAGACCATCTTCGTATCGGCGTGGACGCACACGAAATCGTTCCGGTGCTCAATGAAGAAGGGGAGCGCGTGTTCGGAAAATTACAGTTTGTATCGAATATGGTTGAGTTTTAACGTCAGACTATATGTTAGATTCTCTTACGTTAGATTTTAATGTATTAAACAAAATACTAATTTTGTTTAATTGGGAGGAGTCATTTCGGGATTTTCTCGGAAATATATCTATTAATCTGTCGAAATACGAGGTTATGGTGGGGGTTGTGGTGAATGTTGCATGTTTAGTCGCCAGTAATATATTGAGTGCTTTATCGGCACTGTTTCTTTTAATCTCTGTTCGCTCCAAAACCAAAATCGGTATGATGTATTGGCAAAGCGCCGACGCATCGATGGCTTTGCTGTCGTATTTGTTTTTGGGCGGAGTGAGTGGCGTCCTCGCAAACGGCATCGCTATTTTGCGCAATTTGTTGATTGCAAAAAAAAAGAACACGCTTTTGATAAGCGTGGTCCTCATTGTCATTACGTTGGCTTTGGGGATCATCAACGGATTGTTGGTAGAACGCTCGTGGATCTCTTTGTTTCCGATCGTCGCGACATCCGGTTACGCTGCAGCATTGCTTTTGATCGATGATTACAAAGTTGCAAAAACCGCACTGAGCGCACATTTCATACTCTGGGCATTGTATGGTCTTTCAAAGCAAAACTTTGTTTCCGCACTTTTAATGATCGTTCTTGCCTTAAACGTGATACATAGTATTTTCATGTTGAATAGAAATCCTATCGGATAATTCATCGCTCCTCTTTTTTGGCGTCTTTTACGCCGTCTTTCTTTTTATGGACAATCGTTTTAAGCGCAAGGTAAGACATCACTCGAAATTCGGTCTGAGACTCTTTGATCATACCGTTAAGCGGCACCGCAAGCGTGATCTTCGCCCCTTCTTTGGGTAGCAACCGTCGCGTCGTGTTCACGATATAGGCATTGATACCACCCTCGTCGGTCATATGAAACGTAAAAACCATATTCTTGCTGAAATTTTGGATCATAGAGACGGGATTGACGCCCCGGGGACTAAACGTGCACTCGCCCTCGATGACCTGATACTGACCGGTGCGACAAATAAGATACACCCGCCAGGCCAAGACCACAAAAAATACCCCGAAAAGAAACGGTGCAGCTGCCATCGGCAAACGCATAATCAGCGTCTCTCCGACGCCTTTATAAATAAAAAAGCCCACCGATAGCATCAATGCGACCAACGCAAACGCGGCATGTTTATAAAAGATGTTCTTCATAAACGATGGCGCAGATGAAAGCGGTAGATATTGGTTTTCTTTCCGAAGCATCTCCCAAAAACTGAGCATAATCTTCTCCTTACTGTGCAAGCGTCGCTGCCAAGTAGAACAGCGCAGCAATAAGTGCGATTGAGAACAACGCCACAAGAATGACATTTTTAAGCGGTAGCGAAACATGTCTCCGATACACACCTTCGTCCTCGGTGGGCGTATCTTCAAAATATGTATCCGCCAATATGATGCTCTTAATTTCTGCTTTGTTAAGTGTCGGGTCCATGATATTCGAAGGACTTAACCGATCCGGCGCTTCTGTTTCTTCCGGCTCGAACTCGACCTCAACTTGTTTCAAATATGCTTCCGGATCGATAGCCATGACACTTCCCCCCCCTTAATACCCTTTGTTATAGACAAACGTGTCGCTCATGTGGTCGATCAATTCCTCTTTTAATCCGGCCATATTCATCGGACTGTTGATAACGAGCAATAACTTCATATCGCCGCTTCGCATTCGCGTGACTTCAAAATTACCGCGCCCGTTATCCGGTAAGTATCCCCGTTCGTCCGGCTCCAGTAACGCATAAGAAGAAAATTCAAACGCAGACCACACGCCATCATTAAGGCTACTGTATGGACGAGAAAATTCACGGATAAACGAAAGCGAATATCGCTCCGACATATCATCGGCAACGCGCATACCGTCAAAAAACAGTTCGTAGAATCGGTTTTCGGTTAAAAACTCGGCCACGCCCATGTAATCTAAAGAGCCCTCGTAATTCGGAAATATCAGGACTTGAAAATCATTAAGCGGGTTACTGGGATCGTTAGGGATTGCAATCTTAAAGTTGCCGTTGTGTTCGGAAACGACAAAAGCACTCGGCAAGTCAAACGCGATACCGATGTCTTCAAAGTCAAACGTTGTGTATTCCAGGTTCATCGCATCCAGCGGCTCCGAATACGCCGAAAGCGTCGCAACAATCATTTCCATGACGGGTTTAACGTCTTGACCGAGCGCCGGATCGGTTGATACGACAAAGATAACACCTGTGCCGTTCGCCGGGATATTGTAGGCATAGTACATGGAATCAAACGCCGGACATTCGACCAGGCCACCATACTCGTCAAACATCGTGCCGGTGAGCGTGGCGCGCATATACGCCGGCTCAAACCACTCCCCGTCCGTGAAAACGTTCGGGGCTAACGTAAACCCTTCGGATAGAAGCGAAATATCCGAACCACTCCCCTCAAACCCATGACTAAAAAGCGGCATGTCCGAAATATTCTCAAGCACGATATCCTTCAAAAACCCTTCTGTACCCTGCGCAACGTTCGGAACATACCCGACGCCCGTGACCACATTCAAGAACATATTCCCGTCCGCACTCACAAACGTATGCACCTTACGGGTCGCTTTATAACTCGTCCAGCCGGCAGGCAGTTGAAACGTTGCGCCAGCGACCGGCACGGACACGGTGACGTTTTCACCGACCGGTTCCACGGGAACCGTATCGCTCGGCTCGGTTGCATCAGTTTCGGACATTGTTGGTTCTGTTTCGGTATTCGTAACTTCCGAAGACGACGCAACCATCGAACGCGAAGGCAAAAAACCTCGCTCGTCATCGTCATCGTCGCGATCCTTTTCACGGCACCCGCCTAAAACCATAGAAAGCGCCAATCCCAGAACAACCACAGTTCGCATTACTCTTTTCATTTAGTTCTCTCCTTTTACTGTTTCTTCGGTAGTTGCTTCTATATCCTTATCATAATCATAGAAAAACAGATATTTCGAATTGATCGCATAGAGTCCCGGGACCGCATCTTCGGGCATATGCACAATAAAATACCCTTGCTTGGTCGGCTCCACATTTTCCGGATCTAACGATACAACACCCTGAGACACAAAATATCGGGTATCTGCCGACATCACAATCTCTTTGTAGGCGGTACCCTGGTATCCTGTGAACATATATTTTGCGTTTTCTTCAAGCGTCTTAATGACGCCGTTCTGATCCCAAAGCGGCTCGATCGCATCGAGCGTCACGCCGTTAAGATCGGAGATCACAAACGCCTTCGGCACGCTGACGGTACTTTTCAGTGCGGTATAGGCACTCGATCCAACGGCAAGCCCTTGTGTTTCGAGCGTGTAATAACCGTTTTGCGATACCATTCGCACGCCAACGGTATAGCCCTGATCCTCAAAATACTCAAGCGTAATCCCTTCAATCGCATCGGACGGCAAGTCCGTCACGTTAATATAGATCACGCCCGATTTGTCGTTATCGAATATGAGCGGAATCTGTTCGGCGTAAGACGATTCAAACCAAATATATCGAAACGCATATCCGGACAAATCTTTCGGGGTCTTCCCGGTCTCAAAGGACGCACCAAAAAAAGGCATTTCATAAAAACTGCCGGTCGACCAAGCATAAAACCCCGTCTTGGTACGAACGTCATCGTATTCCAGCGGTTTCAGCGATTGGGTCTTGACCAACTCGCACGAAGTTAAACTTAAAATCAGAACCAGCAACGTCGCAAGGGTGGATTTTCGCATCGTTTTTCTCCTTACACAAGATATTCTTCGAGCATGGGGATCCCGAGCGTATCGCAAATCTCAGAGATAACCTGAATTTGCCCCTTGCCAAGATATACCACGCTAGAAAACACGCGACTCGACACCCCGAGGTGTTGGCGCATTTTAGTATCACTTAAACCCAGTGTATGTTGCGCTTCCTTTATTTTTTTCCCTAAAGCCGAAAGGCGCTGTGCCTCAGCCGGGACAAAAAACTGTATCGGATCGAAATTAAAAAACGCGCATACGCGTTTAAGCGACTCCGGCGACGGTTTTCTCGCAGCGTTTTCAAAATTGCAGTACATTGCAAGCGAAATGCCCACCGATTTGGCAACCTCTCTTTGATTTAACGCTCTTTCTTTACGCGCCTTCAAACACGCAAACGCAAAGGCGGACAAGTCAAATACATTTTCCTTTTCCATTTCTTTTCTCACCTTTCTCATATCAAAATCCTTCTTCCAACCACCACCACAAAAACAAAAAAACAACAGTAAATACCCAACAAAAGGCCGCGAAGAACACCCGATTTCAAAAGATTTGAAAAAACACCCTTGAAAATCGGAAACAAGACAAACCCAACCGAACAGAAAAATACCACCCACGATACTAACAAAAGTCCCGATCCGGCTTGACCGCTCATAATCGCGATCCACGCTAAGCCGGCAAACACCAAAAACATCAAATCCAGTCCGATCAAAAACCAGAGAAACAAGCCCCGTTTAACGTTCATTTTTTACCCTCGCGTTCCGCGTCAAACGCAATACCCGACGCTGTTACGGTCGCGGTAATCGTTCCCTGCTCGTCCGTGCGGAAAAGCTCAATCCCATAAAGCGCAATTTTTTCAAGCGTCACCGCGTGTGGGAAACCATACTCATTATCCGCTGCACACGAAAGAACCGCGTAGGTGGCATGCGTCTTTGCCGAAAAATCATAAGAAAAACTACTGGACGAACCGTGATGCGGTAGCAACAACACGTCGCAATCCACCGGTGCGCCTCGTTCCAACAAGTCCTCTTCCAACGGTGCTTCGGCATCGCCCATCACCAGAAATACCGTGTCGTAAATTTCGATACGCGTCACCATCGACGTATCGTTGATGTCTGTAATTAAAGCCGGATCGAGCGAACGGGAAACTACCGTCACCTGATAGTTGTCGCCAGCCATGATGATGTCGCCCTCTTCCGGAGAAATATAACTTGTCGGATATTTTGCCATCCGGTCTAAAAACGCCTGATAAGACGCAACCGTTACCTCAAACGTCTCCGGCGGTGGCGAAAAATAGACCGCGCTCGGGGAAAACTGATCCAGTACCGATGCCGCTGAACCCATGTGGTCATCATGTGCGTGCGTTATTATTAATGAAGACAGCTTCTCAACACCGGCTTCGCTCAACGTCCTTTTTAGCGTGCGAAAATTATCATAAGTGCCCGTATCAATAAGAAGCGTCTCCCCGTCCGGAAACATAAAAAGCGTCGCATCGCCTTGCCCGACATCTATGAACTGCACGCTAGCCGAGCCCTCTAAAGACAGAGGATCGACGTCCAGCGCTTCGGTCTTCTCGGTCACCGATACGCCCGGGATCGCGCCCAGCGGTTCATCATCATTCAGGACGGCATTGCTTTTTTGCGCGTGATCCACAACACCAAACAACGTGCGCCCCACGCTGAGGACACCGCCAACTATCCCACCCAAAACGAGAAACAGAATGACAAATATAACGACATTACCGGCAATGCGCCGGGGGTTCAATGTTCTCATGCAGACACTCCCTCTTTTAACAGGTGAAGAACGCGATCATTGCGCTTGAGTTTTTCTCTGGCTTTCTGAACACACATGCTCACACGCGATACCGAGACACCGTGCAAATCGGCAATGTCCTGATACGAAAACCCTTTGGCTGCATGTAATATATAACGCGTGCCTTCTTTCGCACAAACCGGCAGATCATTTGCAACCTGAGCAATACCCTCAACAACAAAATGACTCCACATCTCTTCGACATCTTGAACAATATCGTCTTTTGCATCATCTTCAAGCAACAAACAACGGCGACGCTTTTCGTAGACATACATATCCATAAACCGATGCTTAATGCAGACACATACAAAAGATTCCGGATTCGCTTTTCCAAGCGCCTCGTCAAAACGTTCCAAAACAATCATGCGCCCTTCCTGGACTAAATCGTCAAACTCCAGCGACGAAATCGACAAAGAGAACGACCTTGCCAACTTATAAATATATGAAGAAACACTTTCGATTAAGGATTCTATTGTGTATGTGCTCATGTCGATCTCCTTTCTTTCATCGCTCATTTGTTTACAATATATCACCGCTTGCAATAATTTACAATATATCACTGTTTTTCTTCATAATAATAGTGTTTCTCACCGTCCGTCACATAAAACGGTTCGGGTCCATCATAATAGAGCGCCCGGCCTTGCCAAATAACCGAATTACCGTTCTCGTCTAACTCCGGATCGGGAAGCAGCTCACCGTTTCGTAGCATCTTTTTACCATCCGGTAACAAGATGCAACCATCGGTATCGTACTTTTGGGGTTCAATAGGTGCTTTTTTCTTGTTCATTCGAATCGGAAGGACGTCCTCTTCTTTCATATCTTGAACATCGTTTTGACGAGAAAGGATGTCTTGAACAAACGGCGACTCAAATTCATCGTCTGCTTTTGAACTTTTTGATTTTTTCGTCCTGGTCTTCTTCGCCGCTTTTTCTGGTTTTTCGGGCTCCTCTTTTTTCTTCTTCTTAGCGTTTGCTTTACGTTCTTTATCGCGTTCTGCTTTTGCCATCGCAATACGCTTATCCGCTTCTCTTTCGACAATCTGATCGCAAAGCTCGTCGTGGTGTTCCCACGCATAATCGTCGGTAAATTTTCGCCGATCAAAATACCTCGTCACAAAAAACGAAAGCGTCGCACCTGCTGCCATACTCAAAACCGCAACAATACTTATGGCAACCACAAGTCCGGTATTGTCTGGTTTTTCTTCGAGCGGAGTCAACGTTTTTGTGGGCTCTGTGCCGGAAGGCGTCGGTGTTGGCGCAGCGAAAGCCGTCGCACCAAACAATACGAGGACACAAAGACACGTCAACACATTACAAATGAGATATTTCTTCATATTGAGCCTCCACAAAAATAGCGTTTTCATTTTGTCTACGCTTTTTGATTTGAAAGTAAACCACCCGACCCATAATGACACCAATCAAAAAACAGACACCCACAAAAATAGCCCACTCTCCCACTTCAACTTGAGATGTTTGACCGGAAATAACATTGAGAATCGGCATTTTTTGTACTTGATTCGATGCGTCATCAACCATACCGCCTAATAAAGAAGCCGGTGTCGGCGAGGGCGTTACGGTTGGTGTCGGCGATAACGACGGTTCCGGAGAAGGCACTGGCGTTACCGCTTCCGGTTCGGTTGGAGACGACGAATGAATCGGCAGCGCGACCGTTTCATTCGGTTGCGTCGGTGCGGATGTTGCGGCGGTAGGCGGAGTCGTCGAAGCCGTTGTTGGCGCAACCGTGGGAACGGGTGTCGAAATCGGCGTCGGTGCGACCGTGGGCGCAACCGTGGGAACGGGTGTCGAAATCGGCGTCGGTGCGACCGTGGGCGCAACCGTGGGAACGGGTGTCGAAATCGGTGTCGGAGCGGCCGTCGGGATCGGTGTCGGTGCGGGCGTGGGGGTTGGATTGGGCATATCGCCCAAAAACTGAATCGTAAACCGGTTAAAACCACCCTTTATGTTAAAACGATACGATCCCGCAGGCGCATCACCCACATAAACAGACACCGTATCTCCGGAAGCATCACTTCCTAAAACTCGACCATCCGGGGTGGTAATATCGACGCGTGTGACCGTGCTTTCGGTAAACTGGATCTGGATCGTGCAGCCCGACATATCCGCATCACGATTAACCGAAAGTATCGCGTCCATGCTAAAAATCGAACAAGCGCCACACAATAAAAGAACAAGAAACCGCATTATTCTTCCTCAAAAAGCTCGTCAGCGGATTGGGCGAGTTGGTCGGCCAAATCACCAAAATCGCTGGGTCCATAAATGAAACCCTCGCCCCGAATTTCTGCGCACAAGTTTTCGTGTTTCATGCGCTCAAGTTCGATCATCGCCAGAACAGAGTGGTGCATGAGTTGACTGGCAATAAGATACACGTCTGTCGAGTCCGGTGTCTTGTTGTCTTCTTCCGAGTAGATTTCCATTCCGCTTTTGTCTTTCATTGTTGTCTCCTTATCCTAATACTTATAATCATCAAGTTCATCGATTTCCGGACGCGTCGTATCGTCTTGGTGCGTTTCCATATCATCAACCGGGGCATAAAAACGACGATATACCCCCATCGCCAAAAGAACACCCATCACCAACCCAAAAAGAAACGTCCCCACAAACGCAAAAATAATTGTTTCCATATCAATCCCTCTTTATACTTCAATAGTTTACATTATATCACCGAAAAACAATCGGACAAGGCATTTAATGTCAACGTTTTCCCAAGACACTGCTTTTTTCTTGACATTTCAGACCATCGGCATTACTTTATAGTTAAGTCATTTAAGTGGTTGCTGGAAACAGCTGCCACTTTTTTGATATTATCAAATATCGTTTCGCATGCATGCAAAGGAGACAAAGGTTATGAAAAGTGTACTAAAAAACAGTTTATTTCTCGCGGCCAACGGTGTCGTACCGATGGCGCTAGCGCCCGGCGATATCGCAGGCGTCGACGAAGCATTTACCTGGTTTGATTCTTTTTTCATTCTCATTAAAGACAAACTCTCGACCGTTGCCTTTTCTCTGGCAGCCGTGGCGCTCCTTGTGATGCTGATCCTCTGGCTCGTCACCACCAACGAGAAAAAGACCGACTCCTACAAGAAAAAATTCTTTACCGTTCTGATCCTTATTATCGTTATCGCCGCAATCAGCGGCATTATTGCCATTGCAAAAAACATCGGAGCGGACCTTAACACGACAATTGGCGGCGCCTAATCTTTTTGCCTCTATATTTGTAGAAAACTAAAAAGCCCAAAAGAGCTGCCTGAGCGTCTGCTGGGGCAGTTCTCTCTTTTTAAGGAGAAACTGTTATGGATGACGTCATTTCCGGTATTTTCGATGCGGTTGTAGAGTATTTAGTGGATATCATTACACAATTACTTGATTTCACCACAAACCTTCTCATTGGCATGTTTAATCTTAACCTGACGGACAGCAGCTCGGGCATTCTCGTCACCATCGACGAATTTTTTCCTATGTTCGCAGCGGCGCGATGGGTCATGGTCTTCATTGGCATGACCATCGCGCTCCTTTTATTCATTATGAACATATACCGCTCCCTATTGCACACGATGGCGTCCGAAGAAGTCGAACACCCGTTGGTATTGGTCGTGCGGTTCATATTTACCATTATTATGATCGTCGCCTCTTTTACCATCTGTCGATATGTTATTTTCATGGCGTCCTACTGGTACGCCGCCATGTGGAGTTTATCCTCATACGAGAGCGATAATGCCACCTCATATGCCGCGCTCGCAGATACTCTGAGAGGAAATCTGGCCATTGCCGCCGTGTCAAAGGTAACGCTTATTATTCCGATCATTGAGCTCATCATTTTAATCGCGATCTTTTTTAACCTCATTAAACTCTATCTTGAAGTGGTTGAGCGATATATATTAGTGGCCGTTTTAAGTTACACCAGTCCCATCGCGATGGCGGCGCTGGGATCACGCACCACGTCCCGCGTCTTCTCGGGCTGGATGCGCGTTTATTTTTCGCAATTTTTGCTCATGACACTAAACATTTGGTTTATAAGAACCTTCAACGGTGCGGTCGCGCGCGCGCTTGTTACCACGGTCAGCGTTGGCGAAATCACCATCGCTACCGATCCCGGGCAAAGACATGTTTTCATTAACGGTACGTCTCTTGCGCAGAGAACCGGCGCAGACGGCACCATTTTTCTGGTATTTCTCATCATGTTGCTGGCACTTCTGATCGTTGCTCAACGTGCTGATGCATACCTCGCCTCAACCGGACTTAATGTCGCTCAAACCGGCTCGTCGCTTTTGGGCGAAATGATGATGGCCGGCAAAGTGGCGGAAGGTCAAATGCGGTCGATGGGGAACGTGAACAAGAACTTATCCCGAGGCGCGGACTTAGCACGTGGCTCGCTTCTACCCGTCCAAAGCGGAAAAACCGCTGCCGCGTTTGCAGCAAGCGGTATTGGCATGGGCACATCCGCCGACGGCATGCTCAACACCGTTGGTGGCGAACGCGTTGTCACACAAGCGGCCGCCAACAAAGAAACCGGCGCGGTTATCGGAAAAATCGAAGATCCCACACGCGCCAGCACCGCAACAACGGTTGCATCAACGCCTGCCGATCTTGCTGATCCGAACGCACCCGGGCATCTTTCCCGAAGCGCAAACGGTGAGATCATGAAAACCATGGCGCAAGGGCCGCTGGCATGGGAAGCCTTATCCGCGATCCAGTCCAAGCCCAACGCCAATTTACCCGACATGAAAGACGGGACGTTTGCCGGCATTTACAACCAAAGTTATAACGACGCACTGGCAAAGGGTGACCCCAACCCGTCGGAAACCGCAAAAAAAGCGACCGAAGACTTCGCTCGCGATCAAGGCGCGCTAAGCGACCTCAACGCCCACCAAGCCGAAACCGAAAAAATATTTCCGGAAGGCAAGGCGGTATTGGGCGATCAAGCTTTGAACGGTGTCGAAATTTCACCGTCGACCGAACCCGGCGTATATGATGTCAGCGGCACCACCGATGACGGGCAACTGGTCAGCGGCAAATTGGTTGATCAGGGTGTTCTCGGCGAAAGAAGCGCCGAAGACTATCCGGACGCATCCTTTTTGTCCGACGAAGACGGCAACCAGTACGCCTTTCTTCCTGAAACAGATAACATCGTGTCCGATAGCAACGGTTTTGGCGATTTGGAAAGTGCTGACAACTTTTATTCACGTGCCGGAAGCGAATTGGACGCGGACGGCGATTTTGATGATACCGAAAAACAAACCGCCGCTTATTCTGCACAATCGTTTAGCGCTTCGTTTAACGGTGATGTGGTCAACGACAACGACGGCATTGAGAGCCTGCCGGCATACGGCAACGTCAACGCGGCCATGTTCCACGGCGACGGCATTTACTCGGCGATGACCGACAATCAGGTCTTCATGACGATGGAGGACGCAAACAAATACCATCGACGCGAAGGCGATGCCACCTTTAGAGGCACCACCAAAGCCACCATCAACGGACAAGAGCGTACCTTTAACGTCTATGCCAACAAAGCCAACCCGAAAGATCCTAAAAAAATCCGACCGGGCAAGCGCAAAACCTTTACGCGGAGCATCAAGCGCCAAACCACACCCACTAGCGCACCGATGACACGCTACAAAAAAGGATCCCTCGGTTCGTTCCTCAACACCCGAAGAAATAAGCGAGGTTAGCTATGAGCGTTCGAAGCGGCGAGCGTCAAGACAAAACAAGTGATGCAATCAACAATTCTGTGGATCAAATCAGCGACGGCATCGAAAGAGGTCGTAGTCTTATTGACAACGCAAAAAATGCATCACCTCGTCTGGATCAGCCCGACGCCAACGACATCAGCAAAAACAACCTGGCGCAAATGCAAGGTCAAAACGCGGCGCAAAACACCATGCAAGGTGCGGCGACGGAAGCCGGTGCCAATGCCGCTGCCACAGCCGGTGCGGAAGCCGCCGCAGGCGCAGAAGCCATCGCGGGTACAACAGCAGCCGCGTCTTCGGGCGCTTCCGCTGGCGCAAGTGTCGGAACAGCGGTTGCCCCGGGCGTAGGCACCGCTGCCGGCGCTGCCGTTGGTGCGCTGATCAAACCGTTAACGAAACTTCTCGTCGGCGTGCTTCTGTTCCTTTTCTTGCTGTTCTTCCTTGTTATTGTCGTTTTTCCTCAAATCTTCTTCACAAGCGTTTTAGAAGGCATAGCGGACGCCATCGATAACACCGGCGACCGCATCACCTTGTTCCTCAACGGAGACGACGACTGGAGAGAATATCCCGCAACCCCCGAGGGGTTATTGGATGCGGTGATGTCCGAAACCAAAGAAAAGCACACCGACATCATGCTCGACATAGATCAACTGATCAAAGATAAAGGCTGGGATGTGAACTTAACGCGTAAATACCTATACGATACGTCAAGCGACGGCAAAGGTCGGTTCGATGCGGCCTATATCGTTTCCATATACTCGTATGCTACCCCGTCCGACGAGCAAACCACACTGGATTTATCACGCGACTTGCTCGAAATCGAATTCTATGACTATAACTATACCGAGATGACCGCCACCGTGATGAAACCCGTCACCATACCGACGTACAAGCCCCAAATGATTTTTTACCTCACCGAAGAAGGCGCGCCCGTCATCGCCAAAGTCTACGTCCGAGACATCGACGAAATTATTTCCCTTGAAGGGCAAGTCCGTCCCGAATTTAGCGAAAAAACCATTACGGACTATTCGACCGGCGAGCCCGTGACCACCACCTACTATTGGCCGACGGGGAAAAATTACACCGTCGAACTCGAAGAAGACGAAGAAACGTTCGGCCAAATCGTCATTGAACAGACGTATGTGGAATCCATGGAAGATTTCTACGACGTGGATTTAGATGATGTGGTCGGGAAAAGCTTACTTGGCAAAGAGATTACCGCCGCCAATCAATGCACCACCCACGCCAAAAACCTCTTATACGCTGCCGGTTACGACGCGGAATTAGAAATGCTTAACAGCGCGGCGTTTACGTTTTACGGCTATCAAAGCCAAAAACCATTAACCGCCGAAGAAGCCAAAACGATCTTAGATAATCTTACCGCCACGCAAAACCAGAAATACATCATCAATATCGCGCTTTCCGGTGTCGGTCGTATCCCTTACTATTGGGGCGGCAGAAGCCCTGCCGGCTGGGACAACGACTGGGGCAAGCCCCGGGAGAACTCCAGCAACCCGAGCGGCGTGCCCGATATCTATAACGGTCTGGACTGCTCCGGATTTGTGCAGTGGACCTATAACACCGCCTACTATGAAACCCCAACACCCAACCCGCTGGCAAACGGATCGACCCACCAAATGATTTACACCTATATCTCCCCTCTCAACCCGAATTTCATTCTGGTCGATAAAAACGAACTCCAACCGGGGGATGTTGGCGTTTATGCAGGGCACACCGCGATCTTCCTTAAATACGACGAAAACAATAACCCCGTTTATATTCACGAAGCCGGCGGGAAAAAAGGCTGTGAAATATCAAGGAACAAGGATTTTACATACTATATACGATACCTACCCAACCAAGAAAACCATCTGCCCTGGACTTACGACCCGGGCTTTGGTCGCACCACCGCCGCGTCGGTCGCTGACCTCGCCCAATACGATTACGCCGCGATCGGTATGGACGCAAGCACATTCGAGTTTGTATCCCAAGTCCTGACCGCCGAATCCAAAAACAGCGACCAAGACCGATACTACATCGCCCAAACCATGAAAAACCGAATCGCTTCCCCCTACTACCCCGGTACCATCATGGACGTCCTATTACAACCGCAAGCCTACCCGTGCGTGGTTTATAATAAAGAATTAGGTAGCACGTTCGTTTACAATGCCAAAGGCGAGCCAATCGTAGCGACCGACAGCGCGCGGCGGATGGTGATGCACGTCTTCTCGAACGGCACGCTCTTTCCGGAAGCGATTGTACCGATTACGGGCGATAAAGAGATTTTACCAGCGGACGTGACGTACTACTCGCGTTGGGCGTATATTGAACAAGCCGGATACATAAACTACAAAGAATTTGACGGGCTATTTTTAAGCACATACACACCATAAAAGCAAAAGAAAACCGATAAGCGTAGAAAACTGAATAGGAGAAAAGCCATGAAGAAGGAAGTCACAAGCTACCTCGTTCCGCTTAATTTTAAGCAAAAACTCACGTTTTTTATCTTTACCGCCCGGGGTATTTTCGAAGGGTTGCTCGCTGCCGGATTGGTGGCCGCTATCGTTTTCCCATTAACGACACTGTTCGCGTCTTGGATACGCTTGGGCATTTTCTTAGTCCTGGGTCTGCTCGCGTTTGTACTGGTTGCCAAAGGCTTCTACGGCGAGCCGTTTTCTAAGATGCTCCTCATTATGATCGACCCATCGCGCCACAAACAACGCTTCTCGCTCCGTCGCATGTACAGTAAGCCCGTCAAGGGCGCACCGCTGAAAGTGCAAGACGTCGTTAAAGAAGAGCACGTCCGAGACGGGTTCGTCATCACCAAAAACGATCCGCCTCGCTACGTGAAAATCATCGAAATCTTTCCGATCAACTTTAGAAACTTGGATCCGCGCGAAAAAGAAACGCTCGTGTTCAAACTTTCGCGTTGGTATAAAATTGCGCCTCGAACCTTTCAGCTTAAGATCCTCACCAACCGTTCCAACCCGTCCGAACACATCGAAATCATGCGCGAAACCCTCGCCAAAGAAAAAGTACCCGCTGTCCGCGAAGTCGGCCAAGCCTATATCAAACACGTCCAAGAGATTGCCCGAAAACACGCGATTGCTAAGCGGTTCTTTTTGGTCTTTTCGAGCGACGGGATCAAAGGCGGGTTTACCGGCGAAGATGATGCTATGAACAAGTTAAACGTCATCGCCCGCGAATGCGCCTCGTTTTACGAGAGCAACGGTCACGGGGTCAGACGCTTCAAATCCACACATGAAGAGGACGAGTTTTTGCGCGAGGTCCTTTTCGAAACATACAATCGAAAGAGCTGCAACTACGACACTATGGGCATGCGAAGGGATAAGTTCACAACCAATCTCAGGGCGTACCATAAAGTCACCCGACAAGAAGCCGAAAACGCGATACCGGACAGCTACTATATCTCGCCACGAGGACTCGATTTAAGCAAACCCGACTATGCCGTTTGTGACGGTATGTACCGTGTCACCTACTACATCGAGGGCGACTCGATCCCCAATGTCATTAACCCCGGCTGGCTCGATTGGCCGCTCGAAAGAGGCATTGATATGGATGTGTTCTTCAAGGACAAAGAAGCCGACCTCACTCGCACAAAGTTACGTACAGCAATCAACACTGCAACCAAAACCGAAAGCAGCTTCAAAGGCGAATCCACGGTCAAAGATTTCATGCGCGCAAAAGGTCAAGCCGTCCAGCAAATCCTGATGGTTAAAAACAACGGGGAACGGCTTTTCTCCGTGCAGATCTATGTCACCGTCCATGCGCATACCGTTAAGCAACTCACCGACCTAACACGATACGTTGAGTCCATGTTCGAAAGCAACGGCATGCGTGCAAACCCGCTTCGTTATCGACAAGGACAAGCCTTCCACGCCACGCGCATGCTCAACGCACCGATCAGCGCGATCGAGCCGTTGTCCGAACGTATCGTTGGGTCGGTCACCGCAGCCGCCATGTACCCGATAAGCGCGTTTCAACTCAACGATTACACGGGTTTTTGTTTGGGTCAAAACCGTGATAATAAATCCGCAGTGTTCATCAATAACTTCAATACCGCACAACACCCGAACGCCAATATGCTCATTCTCGGTTCATCGGGCTACGGCAAAACCTTTACCATCGGACTATTAGCGGCACGCACACGTATGCGTAGCATTCCGGTCTTTATCATTGCACCAATCAAAGGCGTCGAATTCTATCGTCTGGCACAACTATTCGGCGGCACCGTCATTCGGATCTCGCCTTCGAGCAAAGACCGTATCAACATCTTAGACATTAAAATACCCGACTACGAATCCGAAATTGCGATCTCGGGCGATATCGTCTCCCAGACAAGTCTTCTTCTATCAAAGGTCGGATCGATGCGCACCTTCTTTAAGCTTATCTATCCCGACATCTCCTTTCTGGAAGAAAAACATATGGACATCATACTTCGCGAAGTGTATGCCGACAAAGGCATCACCGACGATAACGCGTCCCTTTACATCGAGGGCACGACCATAAGAAAAGAAATGCCGACACTCGGCGATGTTGCCGAAAAAATCAAAGAGAAAGAAGCGACCATGCCCGAACTCAAAACGCTCTCACAAATCATGGCATGGTTCACCGAAGGCTCGGGGGTCGGTTTCAACGGCCAAACCAACGTGGATCTCAAGACCGGCTTTACGGTTCTCGACATTTCAGAGCTCAAAAAAATCGACCCGGCGCTGGTACCGCTCGGTATGTATATCGCTTCGAACATCGTCCGGGGCGAAATCGAAGAAGACCGCACACGCAACAAAATGCTGATCATCGACGAATTCTGGACCATGTGTGGTGCAACATCCGATGATAGCGCCTCGGAGTTTTTGCTTGAATGGGCAAAGGTGATTCGCGGTTATGGCGGATCCATCGTCATGGCAAGCCAAGATATGTCTGACCTGTTCTCGAAGCAAAGCGGTACGTTCGGCAAAGGTATCCTGAACGCCTGTAAAACCCTGCTCCTACACGGCATGGAAAGCCAACAAGCCGCAGAAGTCCAAGACGTACTCGGCTTAACCGACGAGCAAACACTCGAACTATCCGCAGCAGAACAAGGCGATGTCCTTCTCTGCTCCGGCTCTGGCTCAAGCAACCGCGTCCCGATCAAGGTCATTGCCTCCGAACTCGAAAAACAAAAAATCACAACCGATGCCCGGCTCTTACGTGAAATCGTCAAAAACGAAAAGGAGAAAAAATCATGCTAAAACCAACGCGAATCCGAAAAATGCCACCTCGCGACACCATCAACTTCTACATGTCCCGACTTAAAAACCTAAGAAAAGAGCAGCTCGTGGAAGCCATGCGGTTGCACGGCAAAGGCGACCTGAACGAGTTTGGTCGCTCGCGGCTTTTGGAACTGGCAATTTCTCAGCGCATGGTCATCTTTAACCGCGACTACCCCAATAACATCGCGGTTGCCTCTGCTTGCGCCACACCCAGCCCGTCTGTGATTAAAGCGTTCTATATCATTCTCGATATGCTAAATCACCAAATGCGTGTCGAGGTCACCGGCATCAACGAATTCTACGGCATCGATGCGGTGAACCAAGACAACAACACCCTCATGCGAATTGTCCCTTTGCCCGCCGGCAACTTCACCACGCAGATCATTCTCAAACAAAAACACATGGATCAAATCTCATACGTTTACATGATCGACGACCCATCACAAACCAAAAACATAAGTCCACTGACACCACAAGACACGGCTTGCTACGTGCATAACCTACACCAAAAAAGACTATGGGAAGTGAAATATTATGACCTCAAAACCGAAAATTGATAAGGCCACCATTTCCAAACTCAAGGCTCAAATTGAGAGCTTGGATATCATGACCGACAGCGATCCGTCCTTTTACGCGGAGGAAATTTATCGCACGCACGCGGCGCTTGCCCAAATACTCATCACAACACTCACCGAAATCGAAAGCATTTCCGAAGTTTCGGAAATCATCGATAAGCAGCTTCAAGAACACGCGCATACCCTGGCGAAAACCGAAGACAAAAATGTGATAAAACTCACGCTCCCACCGCTCATTAAAAACAACAAACTTTTCGCCATCCCCGCCAAAAAAGCCGCACACTTAATCGCAGATCGAACCATCGAGGCTCAAGCGAATGCACTCAAAGACGCACCCATTTGTAAGAAAAACTGTACTGTCGTCTTTGTGCATCACTCGCCCAAACCCGACGCATGGGACTACGACAACCTCGCCTTCAAAGTCTATCTCGATCAAATCGCGCTATATTTTCTCGACGACGACAACGTCGGAAACATCAACCTCTACCAATGCTCAACCCTATCTTTGACGCGAAAAACCGAGGTTTTTATCATGCCAAAATCGGTGTTTCCCGACTGGATAAAACGCTTTAATACTATATAGTGTAACTGATAACGAGGCTGTTTATAAAAAACTTTTTTCATTACTATGTGGGAAAATGGCTCTAAATGCCCTATTATTAGGCATCAGGACATTTCCTAAACATCAAAAACACAACCGAGTGGGGGACCAGTGTTGAAATGGAACATCTGAACCTGAAAAGATCGCAAAATGACAACGACGTTACGGACGTGAATCATACGCCCGCTGTAATCCTCGATGAACTGATCCGGCACATCTATACATGTGGCGAAGTATATCGTGGCGACGTCAACGCTATCGTGGGAAGTAGTGGTTATGCGGCGCAGCTCCTAACTCGGTACAAAGACATATTCAGGATGACCGGCAAAGGAAAAAACTGTGCTGTGAAAATCATCGGCTACTCGGATAGTTCAACGGAACGTGCTGAACGAATACTCAACCGAATCGACACGAAGCTTGCTAAACACTGGATAAACAATAACACCGGCGAACGAAATACGGATGCCGGCACCAGACGCCAACGCATGTTCAGGCGTGCTCGCTTTTCTTTTCTTATGCGCTCGGCAGGCGCATACGTCGATTTTTTCGATCGCACCACTCTCGCCGAGGGCGGGAATAATGTATTCCCACCGCTCACCTACTTTGATGCTTGCGAAATTAAAAACGCAACCACAACGACCACCAAACTCGGAATTCAAGCCAGCAAAATCACCGGCACGCTCTATACGCCTCACGCGATCTTTGCCCTATACGGTTTTGAAAAAGAAGAAGAAATATCTCAAACTAGACCATCTACTGAAAAAATTATGAGTCAATTTCTTTCAAGTCTATTTTTCTCAAACAACATACAGCCCGGTGAAATCTGCGCCATCGCATGCATGGACGAATCTCTTTTGACCAAAGAAAACCTGATCGCACTTGCTAAAAATTTAGGGATTGCGTATCGGCGAGTTCTCTTCATGCCGAACAACAGCAAGGACGCGGCAAGAACGCTTAAACTATTGTCCGACAAAAACGCAACGCTCAAAGCAAGTGTCAGTATGTTCGATGAAAAAAATATCATCAAGCAAGACCTAATCGACCACGCCCTTACGGGCGAAACCAAGGAACACGTCGCAATCCTTCCGGACATCAAAGCCTTGAGTCAAATTCAAAACAAAACCAAGAGAGGCGCACAGCATAGTGTATGGTCAATACAAAATATCCCCGACTACAATATCCACGCCTTTGCGGATCAATCCCCTCTTTTTGAGCGTCTGTTCGACGACCAAGACGGAATCGTTATAAAACGCTACGACCCGCAAAAACTCATGCAGTTTATAAGCCAAATTGACGATGCGGACCTCAAATGGATATAAGAACCGCAGGGTGTGGGATCAACCCTTCCCCGCCCGCACAACCGAACTAGCCAGAGCAGTAGACGTCCGGCGCAGGGTGTGGGATCAACCCCCTTCCCTACCCGCCACCGACCTAGCCGAACCGGAAAGGAGCCACCACCATGACCGAACAAAACCTCACACGCCAAACCGATGACTTCGAACCCGTCGAAGAAATAACCACGCTAGACCTATCCAACAACTTCGACGACATAGACAGCGACGAGGACGAAGCGACCGACTCCGACATAAAAACCCGGCTAAACACATTAAAAAACCATCTGCTCGCTAACCTTTATAGCCTCGGCATAAAGCCAAAGCACGCGCTTTCAGACGACCTACGAAAAACCCTGAAAGAATCGGGCACCAAAGCCCGTCGATTAGAAATCCTGATCGCTTTTACATGCACCGCGATCGCGATGACGCTACTGAGTTTGCTCCTCGGCTACCTCAAGCGTGCGCCGATGCTGCTCCGCGACCCGCAAACACCCATGGGCTTCCTAACGTGCATCACCACCACGCTATCCACCGGCATGTTCTTTCTGTACGCGCTACTATCCATAATTCTAGCGTGCATCGCCATATACGTCATTCACATCAAGACCGGCATGCTCGATGACCGGAACATAAGAAAAGCAACCGCCGATACCTACGGCTCCGACGAGATCATGAGCGACAAAGAGATCCGGGACACCTTCCGCGTCGAACCAATTGAAACCAATGACGGGCCGCTTTACGGCAAGCTCGATACCGGCGAAGTCGTTGCACGCCATGTCGAATACCGCCCCGGCAAGAAAAACTTCAACTCGTCCGTCGTCGTGTTCGGTGCATCGGGCAACCGCAAAACCAGAGGTTACCTGATCAACAATATTTACCAATCCATAAGGCGCGGCGAATCCGTCATCATCAACGACCCCAAGATGGAACTGTACGCGCTGACCCGCCAACAGTTCGAAAAAGAAGGTTATAAAATCCATCTGTTCGCGACCAAACCCGACTTCATGGACGCGTCCGACCGATGGAACCCGCTAACGGGCATCAAAGGCGATTTTGTCAAAGCATCGATGGTCGCCAACCGCATCCTTGCAACCAAAGATTCCGGATTCTGGACAGACGCCGCGTTCTCGCTTCTAACGGGACTCATTCAGTACGTCACGGCCAACGACGTATATATACAAAATGGCAAAAACACACTCTGTGAGATCATGCGCATGATCACGACCGAAACCGATAGGGTTAAAACGCTAGCCGCCACAATACCTTTCGGACACCCAGCGCTCGACCAGCTCACGCTATTTTCAAACGCCGAAGCGAAAGTCCAAACCGGTGCCATATTCAATTTAGGTCTTGTACTGGGATTATTCTCCGGTGGCAAAGTGGGTCGACTCGTTTCCCATAGCGACTTTAGTTTAACCGACGCCGCGTATGGCGAGAAGCACGCCTACTTCATGGGCACCGACGACCAAGACGATACATTCTATTTCCTTAACGGTCTGTTGATTAACTTTTTCTACATCGACCTCATTGGCCTAATCGACACACTCCCCGAGCGGAAAGCCAAACGCCCCATCGCCATCTATTTGGAAGAAGCAAACCAATTAGGCATCATCAAAGACCTCGACAAAAAGGTCTCCGCAGCACGAAGCAGAAACCTACACACCACGCTAATCTTCCAAGACATCAACATGATAAGAAACCTCTACGGCGAACACTTGACCGGCACCATCTTAAACAACTGTGCCAGCTGGGTCGTCATCGGCTCAAACGACATGGAGACCAACAAATTCATGTCCGCCCGCGCCGGCACCATGACCGTTCTTCAAAACAGCACATCCGACCAGACCCGGCCTTCTCTTTCCCCATTCAACAGCGCAGCCTCAACCTCAAACGCTATGGGCGAAGGCAAGCGCGAAACCCTCACCATCGGCGAGATGTTCCGTTCCGGCGATAACGTGCTTTTATTCGCAAGCAAGTGTCACCCCGTTATCCTCCGTATCTTCGACATGACCGAACACCCAATGTATATCAAAAACGAAGCCAACGCGATCTACCACCAGCAATACAAGACCAACCCCAACTACACCCCGCCGCAACCCGAACCCACGCTAGCGCCTTCCCCCAACCCGGCGCCAGAGCCTGACGACAAACCGTTACAACTCCCCACCGAACCAATGCAAGCACCCTCGAACATCCATGATCTCGCAAGCCAAGATCTAGCGCGCGCGATAAACCAAACCGCATGCACGCCAGAGCCACCCGAAAAACGCCCTGAAACAAGATCAAACCGCCCGATGCAACAGCACCTAGACCTACCGGAACAAGAAGACACCGCACCGAAGTTCGATCAGCGAACCGACCCGCACGGATACAGTTGTCAGAAAGGCGCATACCTCAATAAAAAAGGGATCCCGTTACCCGAAACCGTTAAACGGCGTCCGCCCTACTTTGTCGATGACAAGTCCGATCCGCATTGGGTGTTTGTCGATCACATCAAATGGACCAAAGAGCAGCCGCTCCGACTCATGAACGCACCCAAGCCGCCATGTTTCGTCGCACAAGAAAACGCCTGGCACTATTTAGAAACCTTAAAAGACCCGACCCCGGTACCGCTGGAAAACCAATTACCCGTTCCGGAAGAAAAAGACATCGCCTCGCTCATGCTGGAAAGCCGGTTCTTTGAAAAACTGCCCGAGCGTGGGAAACCCAAGTTTGCAAAAATCGAGCCTGAGCCCGATAATATCTAAATAAATATGCGCCCCCGCGCAAAAGGAGCCATTATGGAAGAAAACAAAGATAAAGAAAACGAGAAGAAACCGCCACTCGCTTTGACGATCCTACCCTCACCGACGCCCGGCGTGGCCGAACACAAAACCGAAGACGAGTTCCCGCGCGTACAGCCACCCGTTGTGCCCATGACGAACTATGTTTATCTTCAAGCCCCGTTAAAAACGAAAAGCACCATCTATGGCATGCTGCCAACCGGCATGGCCGTCTCCGAATACTTCTTTGTCCCCAAAGGCGCCAAAAGAAGCAACAACATCGACCATAAGACCGCCATTGCAAATACCCTCTGCCTCGGCAACACCGCGCGCATCCATAACATGCAGCTCCTTTACATGCTGCAAGTCATTCGCCGTGAAGAGTCCTTGATCATTTGGGACGACCACGGGCTCTACGCCAATACCATCGGCCCGATCCTCGACGAGCACGAATACCAAACCCTCGATGTCTCTCTGCCCGTCGAATCCCAAGAAACACTCTGCAACACGCTCCGCACCCACACGCCAAAGATCGAGCGCCTGGAAGAACTCATAAACGTTGCGCAGCTCAACGAAATGCTCCAAAGCGTCCGGAACACCCATCAAAAAACCGCAATCTTCATTAACGTCGAAAAGACCGACCTCGACCCCATCGCCAAAGACCTCTACTACCTGTTCATGATGCACATCTATATCTATGTCATGAACGTTGCAAGAACCGAACCCGACCGTTACTTCTATTGGCCAGTCCATATTGTTATCCCGGAAATCGCGATCTTCGACGAAAATCGCTTCCCCTTCCGCCAACTGGAACTCGCACGCTATCGCGGCTTTCTGTCCTTTATCGGTACCGCACGCTGCCCGAATAACCTCACCGCACTCCAATACCGACCCGTCATCAAAACCGCATTCGTCAACAACCTCTTGGTACTCGAAAGTAATATCCACGACCAGTTAAGCGAAGTCATCAAACGCGACCTCGGCGTGACCATCGCCCCGCCCAGCACCAACCCGAAACAACACCTTGTCCAAGTCCTCGTCGAACGCCAAATCCGCGCAAAAATGGATCCGTTCGTTGTCCAAGAACTAAAATACGACGATCACCCGCTCATTGCCCCTTAAAACGTTGACATTAAACGGTTGCAAATCAAAAGCCTCTCTATTATTCTAAAAGCAAGTTGTTAAATAACGACTTGCTTTTATTTTTCGAAGATCACCACTAAAGCAAAGCAAAGGAGAACCCAAATGGACGAAAAAATCGTTCCCGATGAAATCATCGAGCAATCACTCCCACCCAAAAAAGCCACGCCAAAGCCACCCAAAAAGAAGACCCCTGCAGAGGCCCTCGTTGAAGATACCGCGCCTAGCGTGCAAGAAGATGATACCCACGCCAATGCCATCGAAACCGAGGCGGATCAACCTGGCCCGGCGGCAGGAGACGCCCAAAATATCGCGTCTAGCGTGCAAGAAGAAAATGCCCACGCTAATACCGACCTAAACGCCGAGTCCGAAGGAAGATCTGAAGCGAAGGCGACGCAAAACGACGACTCTAGCGAGGACACATTAGGCGACGATTACGACGCCGACACCGAAGAGCCTCTCCCCGCCACGAAACCACCCAAGAAATCGAATCCCGTTCAGGACGATAAAGCCACAGCAAAACCACCGAAGAAAGCCGAGAATAAAAGCAACAGCCGTTTGGCCGCCCCGGTAAGCGCAAGAACGCCCAAAGAGGAAAAGAACCGGTTAGAAAAACTGTTTCGAACCAAAAAAGGCATCAAGCGCATGGAAAAGGACGGCCCCAAAGTGCTGTCCCAAGAGGATCTGTTTAAGGAAGCAACGCTCGAGCTCGAACGCGCATCGCGCGGGTATATCCTGACCGGCACCGTTTCTGCCGTCAATAACGATAAATTCGGACCGCATGCCATCGTCTTTTATCGCGGATATAAAATCTGCATCTATGCCAAGCAATTCAGAGAATGGCCGGAGCTCAACGCCAAACTCTATGAAAACGAAAAGGACATGCACTTTAAGATCATGCGCAAGCAAATCGGTGCAACCATAGACTTTATCATCATGAACACAAAATTCGGCGGCGGTATCGACATCGAAAACCGAACCGCCATTGGCGATCGCCTCTCTGCCATGCGCATCAAACGCAATAGCTACTGGCTGCCCGATAAGCAAGGCGAGACCGAAATCAAACAAGGCTCGCGCGTTGAAGCACGCGTTGTGAACGTCACCAACTCAACGGTTATTGTCGAAGTCGGCGGATTAGAAATCTCTCTCCCCGCCACCGAACTCAGCTGGAGTTATCTGCAAAACGCCCAAACCCAATTCGCACCGGGCGAAGTGATCCCGATTGACATTCTGTCGATCAAGACCACGATCCGTCCGGACGGTGGCGTTATCGTCAGCGCCACCGCATCCCACCGAACGACCCAGCCCAACGAGCAATACGAAGCCGCACGCCAACTGAGCGCCGGTATGATCTTACGTGGTATCGTCACCAATACCGCGGTTGCAAGCTCTGCCATCTTCGTCAAACTCGACAACGGTGCCGTCGTGAAATGTAACCCGCCCAACGGCGTGTTCGAAATGCCAAACGTCTACGATCAGGTCAACGTACTCATTAGAAACGTCCAGTTTACAGGCGACGCACCCCGCGTCTCTGGCGAAATCCGAGGCATACTCAAAAAGGACCTGGCGCTCTACTAACCCCCACGCGTACACCCTGAAAAATATAAAGACCGGTAGCAATCGCCGCCGGTCTTTTCGTTTGTCTAAAAAATCAAAAAGCTAGTCGTTCATTTCAAAAAAATCCCGAAGCAAAGACTCCACTAAATCGCCGTACCTCTCCCCGGTCTGCGCCCGATGAAGCATCAAACGCGACAACACGTCCGGACTTAACTTGACGAGCACGCGTTGTGACACGCGATCCGCTTCTGGCGTCAAAACTTCTGGCACGCTTATTTTCGGACAGTACCGCTCCAACCACGCCTTCGCCTCGCCGATATCGTAGAGTATGATGTCCTCGAACGGCATCGACTCTGCCCCGCCCTCAACGTGCAAAAAAAACACACCATTGCGATTCACATAAAGCGTTTCCCGATCAATATACGATGACGGATCATCAAAATCATACGACGCGACCCTTTTGGCCGTATCGGTATTACAATACTTTTCTTGTATGATTTTCTTCATGGGTCTCTCCCCTCGCTACTCTTACTAGTATTGTATCAGACACCCGAACCTTTGTGATTCCACCCCCCAAAATAAGTGCAACCCTGCACTTTTTTCTAAAGTGCGTATTCCCCAAAATAAGTGCAACCCTGCACTTTTTTCTAAAGTGCGGATTCCCCAAAATAAGTGCAACCCTGCACTTTTTTCTAAAGTGCGTATTCCCCAAAATAAGTGCAACCCTGCACTTTTTTCTAAA
>Ga0209612_1000776_pt1 | contig 30151 bp, 23 predicted proteins | sample BioC12SIPDNA_FD_185746 | JGI IMG/M metagenome (GOLD analysis project Ga0209612, IMG submission 185746) | Anaerobic biogas reactor microbial communites from Washington, USA - Biogas_R1_B C12 SIP DNA (SPAdes) (version 2) | ecosystem: Engineered > Bioreactor > Anaerobic > Unclassified | place...
ATTTCCATACCAGGTTGTTCCATTCATGCCTGTAAAATGACGGACTTCGACGAAGGGCGCAACCCCCCTTTTGGAAAAACATCAGGTAGCGGAATGTGAGTTTAACCCGCTGCCGCAGGCGAGGCTGGTCTGTTTTCTCCGCAGTTGCAGATGAGGTTCTTCCGCCAATCCCACCCCTTCCTTCCGCCAATCCCACCCCTTCCATCCGTCATTCCCGCCCTACCATCCGTCATTCCCGCCCTACCATCCGTCATTCCCGCGCAGGCGGGAATCCAGAAACTCGCCAAACGGACGTGGATTCCCGCCTGCGCGGGAATGACGGTCAGAGGAATCCTCGGCTTGCCCCGCAAGTTGAAAACAGTCTCTCACTTGCTGGTTCCTCCAAGCCGCCCCCATTCCCACCCACTTGTTGACTTGCACCCCCGCCCGGGGTACAACCTGAGAGCCGGCTCCCTTGAGTCCGGCCCACGTCGGTTTATCCCGCCCCCGATTTTCCGCCTACCTTGGAGATCGAACCATGCCCGACCATCCCACCCGTCGTCAATTCCTCGCTGCAGTCTCGGCCGGAGCCGCCATGAGCTTCACCGCCACCAGCTATGCCAAGGTCGTCGGCGCCAATGAACGGATCGCCCTCGGCCTGATCGGCTGCGGCGGCCGCGGTTACAACGCCCACATGAAAGGCGTCCACCCGCACGATAAAGAGCAGAACGTCGAGTTCGTCGCCGTCAGCGATCCGTGGAGCATTCGCCGCGAGCGCGCCGCCGCCCGCGCCCAGGAGTGGTACGGACGCCCCGCTCGGCAGTTCGTCTCCTATCGCGAAATCCTCGACCTGAAGGACGTCGACGCCGTGATGATCGCGTCCTGCGACCACCATCATACCGTCCATCTCGAGGCGGCCGCCAAGGCCAAGAAAGACGCCTACTGCGAAAAGCCCCTCGCCATGGACATGGAGTCGCTCAACCGCTGCTGCGACGCCGTCAAAGAAAGCGGCATCGTCGCCCAGATGGGCACCCAGGTCCGCAGCTACGCCACCAGCACCGGCTGCCGCGAACTGTTCCGCTCGGGCAAGGTCGGCAAGATCTCGCGGATCGAACAGTGCCGCAACGGCAGCAAGCCCTACTGGTACTCCTGGATGCAAAGGGCCGAGCCGATCCGCGAAGAGGACGTCAACTGGAAGGAGTTCCTCATGGATCGCCCCATGCGCCCCTTCGACGGCAAACTGCTCACGGGCTGGTACGGCTACCGCGAGTTCACCGACGGCCCGATCGCCAATCTCGGCTGCCATTTCATCGACCTTTACAACTACATCGTCGGCACCACCCTGCCCGTCAGTTGCGTCGCCCAGGGCGGCACGTTCACCTGGAAGGATGAGTACGGCTTCACCTGCCCCGACCAGGCCCAGGCCGTCTGGATCTATCCGGAAGGCCTTATGGTCAGCTACACGACCAATTTCGGCAACGGCAACGGCAACGTGCTGAAAATCTACGGCGATCAGGGAACCATCGACCTGACGTCGTGGCGGGCCCCGACCTATTCCAGTGCGGGGGCGATCAAGCCCAGTGAGCTTCCCAAAGAGGATACGCCGGTTGCGGAAGTGGAAACGCCCGACCATTTCCTTAATTGGCTCCAGTGCCTGCGCACCCGCCAGACGACCAACGCCCCGATCGAGGCCGGCTATCACCATTGCGTGCCCGCCCTCATGGCCATGCGCGCCATGGACACCGGCCGGCGGCAAATCTACGACGCCGAGAAACGGGAAATCCGCGAAGGATAAACCTTCGCCGACACCCAAGATTCGTTTAACCCGCTGCCGCAGGCGAGGCATGGATCTGCCACCCGTACGCCATTCCCGCGAAGGCGGGAATCCAGAAACTGTATGTGAATCAGGCCTTTGCGGACCTGGATTGAACCGGTTTCGGGAAGATGAGGACCAATGAGGCATCCTACACGGAGATGCCGAAGAAGGCACAGAGATGAGGCATGATACTCTCTCCCGGATGAGTGGAGTGCCTCATCTCTGTCGCCATTCTTTCCAATGCAGGAGAACCTGAGCCACCATGAGTAGACAATCACTGTCCTTCCTCCGACCGACACTTGGCCTGCTTGTCTTCTCCATCGTGTCCGCACTGCCTCGCCCAGCCTCCGGCAACGACCTGACAGCAGAACTGCGAAATCTCCCCTACAAGATCGTCTTCGAAAGCTGCCAGGAGGGGAACTGGGACCTCTTCCAGGTCCGTGCCGACGGCTCCGACCGCGTCAATCTCACCAGGACGCCGGACGTCAACGAACTCTACCCCCATGTCTCCCATGACGGCACGAAGATCTGCTTCTCGGTCGACCAGGGCGACGGGGAGAACAAGTCCCGCAGCGTCTACTGCATGAACGCCGACGCAACCGGGCGGCAGCTCGTGGCACCCAATGCCCGCGACGCCTGTTGGGCAGCCGATGACAAAAGTATCGTCTATCTCAAAGACGAATTCACGAAACTCGCCTTGATTGACTATGCCACCAAAGGCGTTTTCCTCTACGACGTCGAATCGGGACGGAACCAGCCCCATCCCAACCCCGAGTTGGAGCACCTCTACGGCATCGGCGCCACGCCGGACGGGAAGTGGTACCTGGCGACCGTGCACGGCGGCATGGGCTTCGCCCACAACATCTTGGCGATTTCTGCCTGGGGCAACCGGGTCGTCGACCTCAAGATTCCCGGCTGCCGGCCCGACGTGAGCCCCGACGGCCGGCGCGTCGCCTGGGCCTCCGGCGATTACTCCATCGCCGTCGGCGATCTCGACTTTTCCGGTCCCGAACCGCGCGTCGTCAACGCCCACGACATCCTCACCAGCCCCCGGCCCTGGAAAATCCAGCACGTCGACTGGTCTCCCGACGGCAAGTACGTAGCCTTCAGCCGCGGACCATACAAGAAAGGTCTGGCATTGTCCCCCGCACTCGTCGGCCTCGCGGCCCCCGACTGGAACATCTGCGTCGCCGACGCCGGCACGACCAACCGCTGGACCGCCATTACCACCGACGGCAACAGCAACAAAGAACCCGATTGGATCCCGATCCCCGACCATCAACCACAACCGTAAGAAGCGTCTTGACGCACTGGACCAGATTGTTTAACCCGCTGCCGCAGGCGAGGCCGTCCAACCGCAGCGCCCACCGTCCCAAATCATCCATGACTGCAATAGCGGCTTGTACGTCATTCCCGCGCACCACAAACTCTCAGGAGACACACAATGGGCAACCCGATCCTTCGTCGCAGACCCCCAATCGTACCGATTGCCATGCTGACGCTGGGGCTCTCCGCCACACTGGCGCCGTCAAACAGCTTCGCCGCGGATCACCCCGCGGCCCAGCCTAACCTGATCCAACAGGAAAACACCCACGAAGGCGCTACCGACTGGCAGCTCACGCGAGTCCGCCTCGACCGAGCCGACGGCTGCCGCTCAAAGGCCATCGAAGGCTATTGCTCCAAGCAGAGTGTCGCAGCGGGCGAAAAACTGCAGATCATGGTCTCCACCGATCCGGCCGAGAAGTTCAAACTCGAAATCTTCCGCACCGGCTACTACGGCGGACGTGGTGCGCGGTTGATGACCACCCTCGGCCCCTTCGAAGGCAAGCCCCAGCCCGTGCCCACTCCCGACGAACGAACCCTGCACGAGTGCCGTTGGGAACCTGCCACCGAACTGACGATCCCCGACGATTGGCCCAGCGGCGTCTACCTGGGCCGGCTCACCACCCTGCCCCCGCCCGACGAGCGGCCTTACTGGCAGAGCTACGTCGTCTTCATCGTTCGCGACGACCGCCCCGCCGACGTGCTCTTCCAGTGCAGCGACAATACCTGGCAGGCCTACAACGGCTGGCCCTTCAAGTTCTCCCTCTACACGCACCCCAAAGGCGGCCAAGGCCCCTGGGCCGACGTCAGCTTCGATCGGCCCTACGGCCGCGAAGCCCAGTATTCGGGCATCGTCAACGATCCCCTCTCCGTCGGCTCCGGCGGCTATCTCACCTTTGAGTTCCCACTGGCCTACTTCCTCGAACAAGAGGGCTACGATGTAAGCTACTGCTCCAACAGCGATATGCTGACCCCCGAACACGGCCTGAAGTGCAAGGCCTTCCTCAGTGTGGGCCACGATGAATACTGGGATATCCGCCAGTATGAAAGCGTCGTCGCCATGCGCGATGCGGGCGTCAATCTCCTCTTCCTCTCCGGCAACGCCGTCTGCTGGGTCAGCCCCTTCAGAGCCACTGCCGACGGGCGCCCCAACCGCATCATCTTCCGCGGCGGACCCTACGGCGGCAACAACCAGTGGATCGAAGACCGCATCAAGGCCCACGGCCCCTTCCCCGAACGCGGGCCCGACGAAGGATACCTCATCGGCGCACGCAATCTCCGCCCCGTCAACGGCGGTGGCGACTGGATCTGCGCCAAGCCTGACCACTGGATCTTCGCCGGCACCGGCATGAAAAAGGGTGACTTCATCCCCGGCCTCATCGGCTGGGAATACCACGGCGATCCGCCCGCCGACCTCCCCGGCCTGGAAATCGTCGGCCAAGGCATCGCCTGGCAGGGCGGCGTCGTCCCCTCGCCCTGGACCGCCACGATCTACCCCGGCCCCAAGGGGAACTACGTGTTCAACGCGGCCACCATCTTCTGGTCCCAGGACCTCAGTATGCCCCCCGGCCACACCCTCCCCTGGTCCCACTGGAGCCGCCCCCACGGCCCCGACCCCCGCATCCAGCAGATCACCCGCAACCTGCTCCAGCACGCCGGCTGCAAGCCGTGAGCCACTGAATCGCACTGCGTGATTTCCAGAGAAAGCCGAGGATCCCCCTCGCCGTCGCGCCTGCGTCTCCGCTCGCTCATTCCCGCGTCCCCTCGCCGTCATTCCCGCGAAGGCGGGAATCCAGGCACTCGGCAAACGGTCTCGATTTGCGCCTTCGCGGGAAGACACACGCTGCCCTGAAGATCGTCAAGTTGCTGCTTCGTCAAGTCACTGTACACACCGTCCCGTAACCGGAAGCGGTCTGAAGGGACCTCGCCGATCGCCTTCGAACACCAGCCAAACAGTGTTCTCAGGGCTGCGCAGGTTTCCGGGCGCGAGAGCATGTGCGGAACGTCCAGCTTGGCGAGAATCTCCCCTCCGTGCTCAACTTCGTCAAAGCCCACAAAAGCCTTCTTCAACTCGTTCTTCGGATGACGGATCAATTCCACGTCGCCGTCGAAGTCCGCAAGATCCGTACCCAGAATGGCATTGACGGCCTGGGCGTCGGCGAAATAGTACGCCTCAATCATGTTCACGAAGAAGTGAACCGAAGCCCGACATCGGTGTGATTCCGTCAACACAGTATCCAGAGCAGTACGATACGCCCAGATTCTGGAGGAGATGAACGGCGACCGGCGAGATCCTCAAGTCCTACACGATCGGCCACGACGTCTTTCTCGAGGCGATCGCGGCAAATCAGGTCCGCCACCTCCTCAAAGACGGCCACGGCTCCACCCGCCAACTCGTCGACGCCACCGGCGCCGTCATCAACTCGGGCACCGCCCAGGTCTTCGCCTACGACGCCTACGGCGTCCCGATCGGCTTCACCCCGGCCGATGCCCTCACCACCCACCTCTGCTCCGGCGAACAGACCGACCACCTCACCGGCCTCCAATACCTCCGCGCCCGGTACTACAACCCGTCAACAGGCACCTTCAACCGGCTGGATCCGTTCGCGGGGAACTTCAGCGATCCGCAGAGTCTGCACAAGTATCTCTATGTTACCTGCGACCCGATTTTGTTGACCGATCCGAGTGGGTTGATGCCCAAGCCCGAATGGCTTGAGGATATTGACGTAAGGGGCACTCGTGTTCACACGTTTCTTCAGAATGAATTCAAGAGTGCTGCGGGAGCAGGTCTGAGGTGGGGAGGGCAGGAAGTGCAGACTATTGCGCGAGAGGGATTTGGAAGAAGCGTGAATCGTGATATCGATGGTGCGCGCGACAAACCGGATCTGGCCGAGTATGTGGGCGGCGAGATAAGTGGCAAGTTGTACGAAATCAAGCGAGGCTTCATTCTGGCAGGGATCAGTCCGTTGATGTTCCTCCTCAACGCGCAGATTGCAGAACCGCAACTGAGGCGATACGAACGCCTTCTCGAAACCCACACGGATCATCCGTGGGACCGAGGAACCACGGCCTTTTCCGGCCTCAAGTCCTGGCCAGATTTTCCCTATGCCCCACCGAAGACGAAGCTCGTTACTTTCAACATGTACTTTGTCGAGCCAGGCGTGATTCTCTATGACTTCGTCCCGGAAGAGGAGAAGATCTACGAAGATATCCAAACGATCGCGATGGCGAGCCTCCTGTTCACTCGGATGCAATTCCTGGGAATAAGAACACAGGCCACGGCTATGGCCTCGGCGACACGGAGTTTTCAAACGACCCGGCTTAAAGCACAGGTGCCTCAATACTTCATGACTGCCTCGCTTCTGGCCGCGGTCGGCATTGGAATGGCAGACTACTACGAGTAGCTGATTTGTTGATGTTGCGTTTAGCCTCGCCTTCTATCAGGGACACAGCATGGTAGGGCGCGGCACATGACTCGCCTCAAACGGATCTGTATGACACGGAAATGCACCAGCCATAGAAGCCGCGCATGGGAGCATTCTGGTTTTGTAGGAGGAAATTGGCCTGGAAAGAAACCTTCGAGTCGACGATAAGGGCGGTTCTTCTTCACTCTGGCGGAAAGGAGTTCCACCATGCCCTATGTTGCGGACGACGACTCGAAGGCGGCCCGGAGGATAACAGGAATCGAGCAGCAGTTGCAAGAGGCAAGATCAGAGTTTGACCGATGGCTGGCGGCAGGAGGCGCGCCGAAGGGCGCCTCGGAACTGGCCCAGCGGGAGCGGGAGGGAAAGGTGTTGACCGATCGGCTGCAAGCTTTGGCCACCGCGTTGGAATTGCAGCGGGCCTTGGCCAGCCCGGCATTGCACCAGCAGGAGCGGACGCTGGCCAAGGCCTCGCCCAAGAAGATGAAGGACTTCGGCTATCGGCCGGTGACGGTGCAGTTTCTGGGAGGAGTGGAGGTCGAGTTGATGGCCCGCTACTGGTGCCGCAGTCAAGCCCGGGCCGAGAAGGGTAAAGGAAGCTACTTCGGCCTGGTGCTGTTGGGCGTGTGCGACCGCACGACGCCCGCGTTGGCCAGTGAAGTGGCGCAACTTGCCGCGGCGCTGAGTTCGTTCGAGGATGCCCGGGCGAGGTTGCAGCAGATGGGAGTCAACATGTCGATCCGGCGAATTGCCAACGTGGCCTATCACTTTGCCCAGCGGGCGCGGAGCCAACAGGAACTGGATGGCATGGGCATCGAGGGTTCGTTGGCCGGCAAACGGGTGGTGATCTCCACGGACGGCGGCAGGCTTCGCATCCGCAGGAACAAGCGGGGCAAGAGAACTAAGAAGGGACGAGCGCGTTACCGCACGGATTGGCGTGAGCCCAAGCTGTTGGTGATCTACGTGGTGAACGAAAAAGGACGGATCGCTCAGGGTTTCGCGCCGGTGATGGACGGCACGCTCCAGGGCCCGGACGAAGTGTTTCGGCTGATCGAATTCTACCTCCGCCAGTTGGAGGTTCACGAGGCCAAGGAGGTCTTGTTTATTGCCGACGGGGCAACGTGGATCTGGAATCGCGTCACGGAGTTGTGGCGGCGATTGGGGCTGGTGGGAGTTGTCCGCTGTCGGGAGTTGGTCGATTTCTACCACGTGGTCGAGCACGTCTATGCCTTGACGGCCTTAAACAAGTCTTGGCGGGCGTCGTATCGGAAGCAATGGGCCACGCGGCAGCGACGCCGTTTGTGGCGCGGCGAACTGAAGGCGTTCATCGAAGATGTGCAACGGCTCTGTCGAGGAAAGCGAGGCAAGGACTGGGCCCGCGAACGGGACTACTTGCTGCGGAATGCTCGCGCCGGGCGTCTGGACTACGCCAAGGCGCGTCGGGCGAAGATGCCGATGGGCAGCGGCTCGATGGAGAGCGCCGTCCGCCGCGTGATCAACTTGCGACTGAAAGGCGCGGGCATCTTCTGGCACGAAGACCACGCCGAGCAGATGCTCTTGTTGCGGGCGTATTACAAATCGAAGCACTGGCAAGTCCTGACGAACAAAGCCTTTGCATCCCCGCTGACCAATGCCGCATGACTCCTACGAAACTGCAATGCTCCCCTGGCAAACTGGGTAGTGACCTTCAGTGTGGACAAAGTGAAATGCGGCGAGTTCGCGGGTGAGTCCTTCTCTTTCCGCATCCACAGCCCAATACAGTCTGGTCTTGAGGTTGGAAAACAGTACACGGTAGAAGCGGAGCGGACCGAAACGGGATATCACGTGGATACATTCCAATGGATCGAAAGCCCTGAAAGAGGCAGAGAATGAAAGCCGTCACGACCTGCGTCTGTTGCTCCATGGTTCTCTTGGCGACGGCCCTGATTTCCTCGGCCGCCGAACCGACAGTTGTCCTCGACGACGACTTCAGCCAACTTCCTTCACGGCTGATCTCCTCGCCCGTCGGCGCTCACACGGAATACCACTACCTGCCGGAAGCGGCGCCCGTCGGCAATTGGGCAGTCTCCACGTTCGCCTCGCGAGGCGAATCGCAGCGGGCGTGGCGAGTTCAGAGCGATCGCGGTGAGACGGTCATGGCGCAGGCCTATACAAAGAAAGGCGAACCCTTCTGGCACCCCATGCTCGTGGCGGGCGACCCTCTCTGGCAGAACTACACCGTCACGGTCCGCTTCGCACCACAGTCCGATAACGGACGCTGCGGCATCGCCTTTCGCTACCAGAACGACCGCTGCTACTACTTCTTCGGCCTGGAGGGCGAGAAACTGCGATTGCTGAAGATCCGCCATGCGTCGGCTCTTCACCGCCCCAACGAGACCGTTCTCGCCGAAACGCCGTTCCCGTGGAAACCGTCAGAGTACCTGGTCGCGACCGTATCTGTCAGCGGGTCGAGCATCCGCGCCGGCGTCGAGAACGGCCCGACACTCGAAGCGACCGATCCTACCTATGGCCGCGGCCGGATCGCCCTGTTGGCCGACGGGCCCAGTTACTTCTCCTCCGTCCGAGTCGCCATGTCCGAAGGTGCCCACACGGCCTTTACGAAAGAGCGGGCAGCCCGCGAAGCCGATCTTTCCCGATTGCAGCAAGCCAACCCCAAGCCCGTGGTATGGAAGAAGATCTCGACCATGGGATTCGGTGTCGGCCGCAATCTTCGCTTCGGAGATCTCGACGGCGACGGCCAGATCGACGTGCTGATCGGCCAGGTCGTGCATCACGGGCCCAGCGACCGGTACAGCGAGCTGAGCTGCCTGACCGCCATGACTTTCGACGGAAAAGTGCTCTGGCGCACCGGCGAACCCGACAAATGGAAGGACCACCTGACCAACGACGTGGGCTTCCAGATCCACGATCTCGATAACGACGGGCACAACGAGGTGATCTACTGCCGGAACTTCGAGATCATTGTCGCCGACGGCGCTACGGGCAAGGTCAAGTACAAGGCGCCGACTCCCACGACCCGGCGCGACGACGATCGCTACGAGCGGATCCTCGGCGACTGCCTCTTCTTCTGTGACATCGAGGGCAAGGGCCACGCGAGCAACATCATCATCAAGGACCGCTACTGGCACGTTTGGGCATTGAACGATCGTCTGGATCTGCTCTGGACTGCAGAGTGCACCACCGGCCATTACCCCTTCGCCTACGACACCGACGGCGACGGCAAGGACGAGTTGGCCGTGGGCTACACCCTTTTCGACAGCGACGGGACCAGGCTCTGGTCCCTGGACGACCAGATCAGCGACCACTGCGACGGCGTGGCGATCGCCCGATTCCGCGAAGACCTGCCGCCCCACATCCTTAATGCGGCCAGCGACGAAGGCATCTTCTTCACCGACCTGTCGGGCAAGATCCTCCAGCACTATTACTTCGGGCACGTGCAGAATCCCGCCATTGCCAACTTCCGCGACGACCTGCCGGGGCTGGAGACGGTGAGCATCAACTTCTGGCGAAATCAGGGCATCCTCAACTTCTTCGACGCCGACCACCAGCCCTACCACGATTGCGAACCCGTCCAGTGCGGCAGCATGTGCCTGCCCGTCAACTGGACAGGCCGGTCGGAAGAGTTCTTCGTCCACTCCCCCAACGTCGATGAAGGCGGCATGTTCGACGGCTGGGGACGATGCGTCGTGCGGTTCCCCGACGACGGGCATCCCGACATGTGCAACGCCGTGCTCGACATCACCGGCGACTGCCGCGATGAAGTCGTCGTCTGGGATCCCGCCGAGATCTGGGTCTATACCCAGGACGACAGTCCCAAGCCGGGCCGGCTCTACCACCCACAGCGGAATCCGCTCTGCAATTACTCAAACTACCAGGCCAGCGTGTCCTTGCCGGGCTGGTCGGAATAACCGCGCAAGCACTCGGAGATCTGGAACCCCGACCAGTGGCCGACCCACGACTACCCGATGGCCCTGGCCGAGGCGTGCCTGACGCTGCACAAGAAGACCGGCGACCCGATGTTTCTCGAAGGCGTGCGTCGCTGGGCCGAGATTGTCTGTCGCAGCACGCCGTCGGAGCGTCCCGCCCCGTATGCCGAGCAATACGGCCGCTGCATTCAGTTCCTCACCCGGGCGGGACGCGAGTTGAACGAGGAAACGTATCTGGCCGGCGCCCGTCGCCTGGCCGACGAGTCCGTCGTGCGGCTGTGCGAGAACGGCTGGTTCCAAGGCTATCCCGAATCGCACCTCTACGAAGCCGTCGACGGCGTGGGATACCTGCTGCTGGCGCTGATGGAGTTGGAGACGGGCAAACCTGCTCGTTGAGGATTCGCCCATTCGGGTGAGAACTTGTCCTCACTCCGGCAATTCCTGCCCCTTGGTTTCCGGCGCGAACAGAAGAATGACGATTCCCAGCAGGAAGAGGAGACTCAGGAGGGAGGCCGTGGTCGTCAACGACAGTCCGAGCCACTCATCGCTCCGCATCCAGATTCGCACGATCAGAATCGATGCAGCCAGGAAGCGGCCCCCGTTGAAACAGAACCCGCCGCCCGTGCCTCGCAACCGGGTGGGAAACAGTTCGGGGAAGTAGATCGCATAGCCGGCGTGCATCCCCAGGGTCATGAATCCGAACAAGGGCAGCATCCAGCACAGCGCCGCCGGCGACACCTCGCTCATCCCCTGGAACACGATCAAGGCCGTGGCCAGCCCGCCGATGTGAAAGAAAAGGAACGTCGCCCGCCGGCCAATCCGCTCGCAGATCGGGCCGAAGCTCAGGAGTCCGATCCCGCCGCCCGTCGTCACCAGGAACATGGCCAGCATTTCCCAGTTCTTGATCGTCTGTTCGACGCCGGGCAACCCTTTCAGAAACTCCCCTTTCGTCATTCCGGCCGACGGGTCGAAGTCGGCAAGGTACTGGCGTTCGGCGATCGCTCGCAGCAATTCCTTGCCGTAAACATGCACGCCCCAGAACGTGGCCAGGCCGATCGTGGCCAGAGCCAGACCGACGAGCGTGTTCCGCAGGAGGTCGGGGGCAAACAGATCGCGAATTCTTCCCGTTTGCTTGGTGGAATCCTCCTTGGCCCGATCGCGAGCCTGGACCCATTGGTCGGGCTCCCTGAGCTTCCAGCGGATCCAAAGCGTCATCAGGGCCGGAAAGGCTCCGAGCGCGAAACCCCATCGCCAGCCGATCATCGGAATGAACAAACCGGCCAGCGTCGCCAGATAGGTGCCCAGCACGCTCGATCCATGGAAGATCCCCAAAGACCATGCCCTGGCCCTCTTGGGAAACACCTCGGCGATCATCGCACTGGCCACCGCCCACTCGCCGCCGGTGCCCATGGCGACGAGAAAGCGGAGGCCGATCATCTGCCACGGGGTCTGGGCGAAGGCCGTCACGAAGGTGAACAGCGAATACATAAGAATGGTCAGGATCATCGTCGTGGTCCGGCCGATCCGATCGCTGAGCTTTCCGAACAACACCCCGCCAAGCGCCCCGCCAACCAGGAAGGCAATCATGGCGCCGTTGTTCCAGGCGTCGATCGTGCCATGTCCCGTGCCGGCGGGAACGAGCGACGGCATCGCCTCGTTCATGCTCGCCACGAAAATCTGCCCTTCGAACACGTCGAAGATCCAACCCAATGAGCCGATCAGCAAGACCAGCCACATGTAGGGCGTGACGCCTTCGTACCACCTCGTCCGGGTCTCGGCTTCGTTCTGCATGATACGGGTCCTTACCAGGCGTACACACGTTTCCACGCCGCATGAATGCGAAACGCTTCGGCAGCGTCGACGCCCGCCTGGGCCCCTCGGACGCGGGCCTGCCGAAACATGAGTTCCTCAAGGGGGGCAAAGTCCGAATCGCCTGCACGCTCGAGCTGGCTCTTGTGGCAGGCAAGCATGTCGCGCTTCAACGGCACGTACTCGGTCACGTCGATATAGAAACCGGGCGTGAAACCGTGCATGTCGACCGTGTCCATCAGCCAGACGGCCGGCGGACGCTGCAGCGGAGGCTCGCCGGTCACGTGCCCCGCCGAGCAGGCGAACCACGACGCGGCGTCCGCCAACTGCGACGCGGCCCGGTGGTCGGCATGGTAGTCGTTCGGCGCGTGAGCCAACACCAGCGTGGGGCGAAATCTGCGAAGGATCGAGATCAACACGCGGCGTTGGTCCGGCGCGTCCTCCAACTCACCGTCGCCGATCCCGCCCGCAAACACCTCGGCCCCCAACAGTTCCGCGGCCGCTGCGAACTCGGCCTGCCGTACCTCGGAGACGCCGAACGACCGCTCGTTGGCCGACTCGCCCGCGGCCAGCCCGCGATTCCCCCGGCACATGGTACACATGGCCACGCTCGCACCGTCCGCCCGGGCCCTGGCCAGCGTGCCGGCACACAGCAGTTCCACGTCATCCGGATGGGCCACTACGGCCAGCACGCGTTCGGCAGTGAAATCGAGTTTCATGGATTCTCTCAACAGGTAGGTACCGGGCGCCGGAGATCACTGAAAAATGCGCTGCTAGCTACAACATCTTGTGCAAGCACGATAGTGCTAGCTTCAACAGGTGGTATGCCAACACGACTTTTTCAGCAGTCTCCGCCGCACGGTTCCTGCGTCTCCAAATGACTCTCTATTTCAAGGACCCGTGCAGCGCCCGGGCCCTACTTCACTAGCGCAAGGCGATCTCCGGAGGTTCGGCCACGTAGTCGGCAACGGTGATCTGGGCGTCACTGTGCGTTCGCAGGAACGACGCGGGGCAGGCCGCCGTGATCGGGCCGTGCAGCACCCTGCGCACTACCGCCCGCTGCCAGGGACGATTGCAGTAGAAACGCAGCTTGCGCGACGCCAGGATCTCCGCCATCCCGACCGTCACCGCACGCCGCGGAATCACTGCGATCTCGCCGCCCACAGTCACCGAATTGATCGTGCGGGTCTGGCGAGTCAGGTTGAGCGATCGCGTCGGCAAGGTGGCAAAAACCTCGTCGGAAACGTCTTCACCCGGTTCCGGGGGCTCGTTGAACGCAATATGCCCGTTGATTCCGATACCGCCGAAGCAGGCATCCACCCCGCCGCGGTCGGCAATCAGCCGCTGGATCTCGTCGCACCGGCCGGGATGGGGAAACACGCGGTTCTCTTCCCTCGGCGCCAGGTCGCGGCCGATCAGATCGTAGAACTTGCGGTCCATGTAGCCGCGAAAACTCAGCGGGTGGTCCTTCGCAACCCACCGGTCGTCGTCGGTGAGGTATTCGTCCATGTTGATGACGAGAACGTCGCGGCAGTCGACGCGGCGGTCGTTAATGAACTCGGCGAGAAGGGGAAACTGGTCGACGGGCCCCACCGGCACGATCAGCGTGGCCGCCCGGCCCTGCGACTGGGCCTCCACGATCACCTCGAGCATGGCCTCGGCCATGTGCCGGGCCACCCCCTCCATCCCCTCCACCGTCCCGACCCGGACGGGCGTGCCCTCGCCCAGTCGCTCGGCCGGCACTGTCAGATATCCTGGCATCGAACCGCTCATTCCCATCTCCCGGGCACGTGCGACGGATCGTGATGGCTGCCGGCGTGTCCCCGGCGGCCCATTTAATATGATAACAAAAATAATCTTGTCAAGAGCGCCGGAGGATTCCCACCGGCCGGCGAAGAAATTCGGCCTCGCTGTTGACCTAACCTGATGCAGCGCCGATGATTGGGGACATGAACCTGGGGCAACTTGCAGCGGCCCGACCAGATTTCTCAGCGAGGTTTCTCATGCGGACAACGAAGCTCACTCCTTTCTTGTATTTCGCGGTTCTCGTTCTCGGCCTGACTTCCGTTGCGGCAGCGGCGGACGGAAACCGCCTGACTCATCTCGACGCTTTCTGCGATCCGTACTACGTCGGCCTCGATGCGGCCAAGCTCGTCACGCCCCAGTGGATCGGCGACGAGGGCGTCGAAGCGGCTGCCATTTTGTCGATCGACGATCTGAGGGACCCGGCCGTGCACGAGAACTTCCTCCGGCCGATCATCGAGCGGCTCAAGCAGATCGACGGCCGGGGACCCGTCAGTTGCATGGGAAATCAGATCGACGTCAACCTGCCGATCTTCCAGCAGTGGCGCAAGGAAGGTGTGACCGTCGAGGCACACACCTACCATCATCCCTGCCCCTGCCTGCAGAACGATGATTTCGCCAAGGCCAAGGCGACCTACGACCAGGGCGTCGACCTGGTGTGCAGCGTCCCCAATTCGAAACCCGTGGCGTTTCGCATGCCTTGCTGCGACTCGATGAACTCGATGAGCCCCCGCTTCTACGTGGAAGTGTTCAACAAAACCACGCCCGAGGGCAACTTCCTGAACATCAACTCGTCGGTGTTCCTCCTGTTCACGCCCAACGACCCGGCCTTGCCGCCGGCGCTGCTCCGCGATGAAGAGAACCGCCTGCGACTGGACAAGTACGTGCCGCGCGACCGTGAGTTCGTCAACTACGTGGAAGACTACCCCTATCCCTACGTTGTGGCCCGGCTGTGCTGGGAATTGCCGTCGGCCATGCCCGACGACTGGCAAGGATTCAACCAGTTCGGTGCCCACAGCCCGATCACCGTCCGCGACATGCAGGCGGCCATCGACGCCACCGTGGCCAAACAGGGCGTCTACACCCTCACCCACCACGCCGGCCGCTGGATCCGCAGCGACCAGGTGATCGCCCTGATCGATCACGCGGTCGAGAAGTACGGAACGAAGGTCAAGTTTCTCAATTTCCCTGAGGTGAACGAACGGCTCACCAAGAACCTGCTGGGCGGCGTGCCGCTTCGGGCCGCCAACGGCCAGGACAACGGCGTCCGCGTGGCCGATCTCAACAACGACGGCTACGTGGACGTCGTCATCGGCAACGAGAACGTGCGGCAGACTCGCATCTGGTCGCCGAAGACCAACAAATGGCTCACGAGCGACTTCCCGGTTGCCCTCGTCAATGGCGACGCCGCCGGCAATCGCCGCGACTCGGGCGTCCGCTTCGGAATCCTCCAGCCCAACGGCTTCGCCAGCATCCTCGTCCGCAACGAAGAGAACGCCGGCCTGTGGCACTTCGACGGCGCGAAGTGGACCGCCGATCCCCAGGGCCTTGCCGGCCTGGAACTCGACGGCCCCGTCTCCACCAGCCGCGGCGGACTCGACCAAGGCGTTCGCCTCGGCGACCTCGATCTCGACGGCACCTGCGAACTGATCGTGGGCAATCCCAAACAGCAGGCCGTCTTCCGCTGGTCGGGCGACGGCAAGGGCTGGCAGAAACTGCCCTTCGTCCTGCCCGAAGGAGCGACGATCGTTGACGCCCAGGGTCGGGATGCGGGTCTGCGGCTGGTCGACCTCGACGGCGACGGCCACCTCGACGTCGTCGTCTCCAATGCCGACCGCTACCTTCTCCACCTCTACGTCTCGATGACCGAGGGGTGGTCGAAAAAGGTCCGCTCGGGCAAGCCGGGCGACGACGGGGCCATTCCCATGATCGTCCGTGCCGACGGCACCAACAACGGCGCCTGGTTCAAGTACGACCACATGTGGGTCCAGAACGAAGAAACCGGCGGCCGGGAGAAGCCCAGCCAGGCGGTGAAGCGGACCTATGCGACGCTGCTGAAAGGTGTCAAGTTGCCGGCCCGGCAATAGCTGATCTGGTGAGAGGCACACGCGATGAAACCAACAGTCTATCTGGAAACCACGATCATCGGGTATCTGGCGATGCGAGTCAGCGGGGTACTTCGGATCGCGGCAAACCAACAAACCACTCGTGACTGGTGGGATGATCATCGCGAAAGCTTTAACCTGGTTGTGTCTCGTTTTGTTGTGGATGAGTGCTCCGATGGCGATCCGGTGGCTGCCCACGAGCGTTTGGCCTATCTGGAAGGGATTCCGCTCCTTGAAATCTGCGAAGACGTGGACTCGCTGGCTACCGCACTTGTCGGCGGTGTCCCCTTGCCAGAGAAGGCTGCGATCGATGCATTACACATTTCCGTGGCGGCAGTGAACGGGGTAGAATACCTGTTGACGTGGAACTGCAAACACATCGCGAACCCCTCGCTGCGACCACAGATTGAGTACATTTGCCGGGAAGCGGGTTTCGAACCTCCCGTGATTTGTACGCCGCAAGAATTGCTGGAGATCAACGATGCAATCTGATCCTATTGTTGCCGAGATACGAAACCTCAGGGAACGACGTGCGGCTCGCTTCGGGTTCGATATTAGATCAATCGTCAAGGACGCTCAGCAACGCGACAAGGTTGGCGATCGTCAGATAATCCGCCGTCCGCCGCGCCGTCCACTTTCGCCGAAGCGAACCGAGCCGGAGGCCATCACCAAGCGATAGACCAAGTCCCGATGGCGTTCCACAACGCCCGATGCAGGTAACGCGCTCATTCAATCGCGACGGGCAACCTTCAGTTGCGTCTGTCGCGATCCCCTGCCACTCAATCACTTCACTCCGGCGCAGTCAACAGCCGGGTGCACAGTTTCAGTTTCTCGCGGGCGTCGTCCAGGTCGCGAAGCTCGCGGGGGAAGTAGGCCGCCAGGCCCTTGCCCGTGACCGAGGCAGCCAGGGCGTTTGCCTGTTCCACGAGTGCCGGGAGTGTCCCGGCCGGGGCGGCCGACTTCGCGGCGGCTCCCACCGACTCGAGCAGCGACTGCACCTGTTGCTCATACTCGGCACTGATCGCCTGCGATTGGGCGGCGGCCGGGTCTTCTGACTCGAAGCCGGGGGCGGCGAGCAGGTTGGGCTCGGTCCCGCGACCGCTGGTGAGCGACAAGTCGTCGAACCACGCGGCGCCCTGGGGCTGGTGAAATTCAAGCAGCACCATGGCCGTCTTCACCGGCCGGGTAGGCTCCACCCGGATGCTCTGCTCCTCCCACTCGTGGCTGCCGGGTGAAAACAGCACGGTGTGCACCTCGGGCCACTGCCCGTCCTGGTAGTCTAGATAGAGATGCATGCAGTAAGCATGGCCCTCGCGGGCGTCGAAGTGGTGCCGGCGGGCGGCCGGGGTGTCGAGCACGACCGGCTCGGAAGTGGCAACGTCCTGGGCCTTGCTGAAGGCTCGCAGCACGACGGGCTGGGGAGCCGTCTGGTTCAGCGAGACGAACTGCGCCGCGCCCTGGCGATTGAAGTACTTCCACTGCGGCATGGTGCCGGTGTACATGCCGCCCACGACCGCCAGGCTCCCCTTGCCGCTGTGTGCCACGGCGGTGTCCCACTTTCCGGCCTGGCAGAATCGCGACCACGCCTTGTGCGGAAAACGTGTACCTAGCTCGCGGTCCAGTTCCCGCTGCGTGAGCTGCATGCGGAGACCGTCTGCGGTGCGTGCCAGGATGTTCTTCGCCACCGTGGTCAGGCTTGCCAACTGCACCACGCTGGGACCTTCTGACGTCTTGAAAGTGAGCGTGCCGTCGCCCCGCTTGGCTTCCAGCACCTGCCGGCTGAATTCGTCGAAGACCACGGTGTCCGGCCGCACTCCCAGCTTCTCCGCATCGCAGATCACTTCCTCCGGCTGGCCGGAGTCGACGAACAGGTAGATCCCGTCGGCGATGTCGTGTCCGAAGCGGACGAGGAGCGGCGCCGTTTCCTTGGATCGCCCGGTGATACGATCGAGGCCTTCCTCCTTGCCTCGCACCTCGGCCACCTTGCCCTCGGCATTCACGGTCACCCCGAGCGATGCCGCTTCGGCCGTGCCTGCAGACGACGCGGCCGACGCCAGCTTCGCGGCGGGATCGACTTCGCGCCCCGCACGCTGAACGGCGCGGGAGATCGGCACCAACTCGCGCAATACCCAGCGCTGGTGGTGATACACGTCGGGCCGCGAGCAATAGCCGGAGTAACGCGCTCCGGCGGCCGTGCCGCCGTTGGTATAGCCGAAGAAGACGATGCCGTTCAGCAGTTTGCTCTTCAGGTAGGCGTCGATCTCGCCGCCGGAAAGGTGCTGCATGGTGAACTCGCCGAGGATCCCGCGAAGCCCCCTGCCTCGTGCCTGGCGGGCGTAGTTGATGGAGAAGGGGAATCCCTCGTTGCCGAAGAAGTCAATGTAGCGGAGATACTCGTCCGGGCAGCCGTTGGCGGCAATCCCCAGCCCGCGGGCGTTGAGCCGCCGTGCCAGCGCCTCCAGAAACGCTTGGGGCACTTTGCCGGCGTTGTCCAGGCCGATGCCGCCGTGGGTGATGCCGTCCCTCTCGAAGCCTTGCATGTATCGGGCGATCACGGCCTTGACCAGGTCGTTCTCGGAGGACAGGTCCATGCTGCCGTAGACGTCGCCGTAGGCTCCCTTGGGGTTGTAACGGACGCTGGCGTACTTCGACAGGCCCTTCACGCCGTAGGCACGTTCCATCCAGGCGTCGAAGGCCAGCCTGGCGGCTTCGTCCTTGTCGGCCATCTGGCTGAAGTCGTAGCCGGAGCCCTTGAGCGAGGTTTCGACGATGCTGTTCCAGTAGCGAAAGACGGAGACGCCGAGGATCTTGACGGCCCGCCGATCCTCGCCGCCCCAGACCATGTCGTAGCCCATCTCGGTCACGTCGGCCACGTCGCGCGAGGGCGTGCCGAAGGTGATGCCGATGCCGCCGCGCCAGCCGGAGAAGTCGCGTGGGGCCGACGGCGGTTCCGCCGCGGCGGTGATCCCCGAGCCGAGCATCCCCAGCGATATTACGAGAGCCGCCCGTAGTAGAAACAACCTTCCAGGCGTCTGGCGGTCGGCAAGTGTCGATGGTGAGAACATACGCCGGTCCTTTCGGGGATGGGCCCCTTGATTGCGGAATTCGTCGCGTACATATCACGTGAACAACCGCCCGGGATTCTAATGCCCGGCCGACCGCGATCGCAACCGTCGACGGGTTGGGATTGGCGAGCCACTCGTCACCGACGTTTTCGGCGTTTTGCTTTGGGAGGAGTCTCGGGACTTTTTGAACGCGTTTGGGGTTCTCTTTATCGGGACATCGGGCGACGGGCAAAGGCGTAAGTGGTTTCGCGGGTTTGTGTTTGGGCCTTGGTCGTGAACGTAAGGCGAGATACCACGGAAGTGGGGCGTTCAAAAAGTCGAAACGGGTCGGCGGTCAGGTCGTGCGTCGGGATTCTGGCTTTGGGCAAGGGGAGGAAGGGCTCGACATGGATGGTGTACTATTGTATAGTTTTCAAGGAAGATTTCAAGTAGAAAGTTGAACCTTTGTGCGGTTTCTTGAAGTTTCTTGCCTGGTGGGGGGTGCTTTGACGCCGGTCTTGGGGGGGGGGTGGTGATAGGATGAACAGGTGATATAACGGTGGAGTTGGGAGTTGAAGGAAGTGACTGAGCGCGGGTGGCTGCGCAGGTAAGGCAATGCTAATACTGTATATTGACCGCTAGCCAAGTGACCCGCATTACGCCGCAAGAATTGGAAGCCCCATGTCCGAAGAACCGCTCATTGCCGTTTTCGTGGATTTCGAGAATCTAGCTATTGGCGTCCGAGATATGAAGGCCGGGAAGTTCCAGATTCAGTTGGTCCTTAAACGATTGCTGGAGAAAGGCCGAATTGTCTACAAACGTGCCTATTGCGACTGGAGCAACTACCAGGATGCCGTCAAGGAGTTCCACGCCCACGGCATCGAACTGATCGACATTCCACAAAGCAAGGCGAGCGGCAAGAACAGTGCCGACATTCGCATGGTCGTGGATGCTCTTGATCTTTGCTACTCCAAGCAGCACATCGACGTGTTTGCATTGATCTCCGGGGACAGCGATTTCTCGCCACTCGTTTCCAAGTTGAAGGAGAATAACAAGCGAGTCATCGGATGTGGTGCCAAGAGTTCTACGTCTGATCTGCTTATTGCCAATTCCGACGAGTTCATCTACTACGACGATCTGATTCGGGTTGCCAAGAAGCCCCGAGTGGCAAAGAAAGAGGGAAAGACAGAGAAAGACAAGCAGCAGGAGGCCATTGATCGGGTCTTGGAAGTGTTGCACTCAGTGGAACAAGACTACACTCCCTTGTGGGGATCAACGCTCAAGCAGGCGATTCGACGTGTTCATCCCAGCTTCAACGAAGAATACTATGGGTACGGGAGCTTTTCCGATCTTTTGGAAGACATCAAAGCCAAGGGGCAGATTGAACTGGAGTACGACGAGAGACGAGGGAACTACAAAGTGCGTCGGAGAAAGGGTAAGAATCGCTAAATGAACGTGGACTACGTGCAAGTGTACGACTCAGTGGATCACCAATGAGAGCGATGTTAGCCGATCACCACTATCTGACTTGAAGCTGTTTCTTCGACCGCCGGGTGCCACCCGGCGGGAGGTTCTGCGATGCCAACCGGCGTTCGCCGTCCTTTCTCGCTATGGCTCAAATGACGGGCGAGATGTAGACTGATTCGTGGTGTGAATCGTCTGACTTGTGTTGGGCCTAACCGGTCTTCAGGCAAGCAGGAGGTGGTGCGGATGTGGCGATGTTCGCAGTGTGGGGAGGCGATTCCTGATAACTTCGACGCTTGTTGGCGCTGCGGTACAAACCGCGACGGCACCGCTTCGGAGGATTTCCGGCCGAAGCCGGACGATGCCTCCGAGCCCGACCCGAAGTCGGAATTGACGGAGTGCGGTCGATCCGTCGGCGGCGAGGTAAAATTCGGCGGATGTTCCGAGCGGGCATTGACCCGAGAGAACCTCGCGGAACTGCTGTTGCGGTTCCTCGGCGTCTGCTTCACGGCGTTGGGGATCATTGGGGGTGTTGAACAAGTCAGCTACCTGTTGAGTCTATCGAGGGAGTTTGGCTTAAACGACGCCTTGGGGCACTACCAGTGGTGGTATCTGACTCGCTCTGCCGCCGAGCTGATCGTCGGCGTGTATTTCCTCGTCGGCGGCCAATGGGTTTTCGACAAGATCTTGACTCCCATTTCGTCCGTCTCCCCGGAGGAGACCGACCCGGTTACGGAGGAGGGCGGCTCGGACGATCCTCAGGTAAGCGACAGAGATGGGACTGCCGGCAACGAGCAGCCGCAACGTCCGCCTTTACCGGACCAACCTGGCGGCTGATACGCTGCTCATCGCGTCGGCCACTGTGGAACGCCGTTGGCGTACGGTCTGGCGGGGGATGTCGACCCAGGGTGGCGCGGCTGTGCCGCTGACCCCGGGCTTTGGTGTTGAACTGCTTCGCAGTTCCAGAGGAAGAGAGAGTCTTTCACTGGCTTGCGGACCTGCCTCGCTTTTGGGGTCGCCAGCGGCTGGTTCGGAGTCGCACTCGGCAAGTGCGACCCACTGGGTGGGCTTTGGTGTTGGACTGCTTCACAGTTCCAGATGGGGGGAGGTTCTTGCGCCAGGGGTGCGGGCTTGCCTCGCTTTGGGGCCGCCAGTGAGATGCTTTCTGTCTGACGGACGCTCCAACTGCTTGGTTCTATCCGTTAGAATCGAGCGAGTGAGGAGCGAGTCGCTCATCCGTAGTTGGTGGTCGTGCGGCTTCGGAACGATGATTGGAGAACTGACGATATGAAACGACGCGAGATGATGAAGAGGAGCGCCCTGGCTGTCTGTGGCGCGGTTGCAGGGCAGCGTTTTTCGTGGGCGGGCTCGAAGGAGTCGGCCGCACTGCTGTTGGAAGCGGCACAGTTTCAGAACCACGGCGGGTGGGGGCTCGACTCGCAGTACATGGACCTCATGGGCTCCGGCTTCCTCATTGCCCACGGGATCGGCAAGCCGGTCGAAGACGCCGTCGCCAAGGTGGCATTCCCTGAGGCGGGAACCTATCGGCTGTGGGTTCGCACTCGCGATTGGGTCGCGCCATGGAAGAAGCCCGACACCCCCGAAACGAAGCGGGCGCACGGTACGCCGGGTGTTTTCAATGTCGTGGTGGGTGGAAAGTCGGTCGGCACCTTCGGCAACGAGGGCGAAGAGTGGCACTGGCAGGACGGCGGAACCATTGAGGTGAACGATCTGGACACTGAGATCGCTCTGCACGACCTGACCGGATTCGCCGGTCGCTGCGCGGGCGTGTTTCTGACGAAGGATCAGAATCTGGTTCCGCCGGACGGCGGCAAGGCCCTGGCGGCCTTCCGACGGAAGTGGCACGGTTATCCCGAGAAACCGGAGGAGGCCGGAAGGTTCGAGTTCGTGGTGGTCGGCGGCGGTGTGGCCGGCATGTGCGCGGCGGTGGTCGCGTCGCGCCGGGGGGTGAAGGTGGCGCTGATCCAGGATCGGCCCATGGTCGGCGGCAACAACAGTTCCGAGGTGCGGATGCATCTTTCGGGAGCCGCCCGCAGCAATTATTCAAAAACCCTCGGCGACGTGCTGGCGGAGATCGACGTGCCTCGCGAGTTGTTTGAGGGCGGGCGTCCGATGCACACCGGCAGTGCGTTCATCGACGACCGAAAGAACGCCATCGTCATGGACGAGGACAATATCGCCTTTTTCCCGCTGCACCGCATGCAGCAGGTTGAGATGGACGGCGGCCGCATTTCTGCGGTGATCGCCGAAAACGTGGCGAGCGGCAAGCGGCTGCGTTTTGAAGGCCGTCATTTCGCCGATTGCACCGGCGACGGCTGCGTCGGCTATCTGGCGGGCGCGGACTTTGAGATTTCTGCCAATGAGCACATGGGCCGCAGCAACCAATGGAGCGTCGTGGACGTCAAGAAGCCGACCGGATTCCCGCGCTGTCCGTGGGCGCTCGATCTGTCTGACAAGCCGTTCCCGGGAAGGCCGGGTTGGGGTTACAAGGGCGAGACCGACAAGCCCATCACCGCTGAATACATCAACGAGTTCGGGAACTGGTACTGGGAGAGTGGATTCGCTCACGATCCGATCGCCAAAGGCGAGTACATCCGCGATTGGAATCTGCGTGCCATGTACGGTGCGTGGGACTGCATCAAGAATGTGGAGAAAGCCTATCCGACCCACGATCTGGTCTGGGCGGCGTTCATATCCGGCATGCGCGAATCGCGCCGCCTGCTGGGCGACGTCATCCTGAACCAGGAGGACGTCTGCAAGCCGAACTGGTACGAGGACGGCATCGTTCCCACCGGATGGAAGATCGACGTACACTATCCGAATCCGCACTTCGAAAAGGGGTTCGAGGGCGATGCTTTCATCTCGACCGTGGATTTCGTGAACTGCGTCAAGCCGTACTACGTTCCGTACCGGTGCCTCTACTCACGCAATATTCCCAACCTGTTCATGGCGGGACGCGACATCAGCGTGACGCGCGAAGCGCTCGGTACGGTGCGAGTCATGAAAACCACCGCGCTCATGGGTGAGGTGGTCGGCATGGCGGCGACCCTGTGCATTGGGCACGGGATCGACCCGCGCACTGTCTATGAGAAGCATCTGGGCGATCTCAAGGAGATGTGCGGCATGGAGCGCGACGTGATCGCGAACGACGGAATCATGCCGGGCAAGAATCCGCTGCTGCAAATGACCGTACTGAAACCGGGTGAAGCGCGGCGGGCGGCCGATACGACATCCAAATACACATTCAATCAGTTGCCGCCTGAACTGAACGAGATGCAGTGCGTTGTGATGCCGCGAGGCGACTCAAAGCGAGAGGCCGAAGGCTTCTCATTCCAGATCGATGCGCCCACTGAGGTGTATATTGCCGTGCATGACCGGGGCGGATTTGTTCCGCCAGAAGGCTGGCGCAAAACGGCGTTGACAACCAAATGGTCCAACAACCTCACCGATACCGTCTATGTGAAGAGGTTCGAGGCCGGCACGGTGAACGTGCCCGGGCATAGTGGGAAATCGGGCAACAGCTACGGCCTTCCCCACGCCGCGTTCGTACCGGCAGGGATTGCCGTGACGAAATAGATCGTCACTTGCCAGGCCTGTTGCGAGATCCCGCGGAGCGGCGTAAGGGACGTCGACCGGGCCGTAGAAACGGCATGGCAGGCCGCCAAGACCTGGCGATCGCCAACGACACGATGTACGGATTGGGGGCGGGAGTGTGGACGCGGGACGTGCATCAGATGCAGTTGTTCGCTCGCGGCATCCAGGCGGGAAGGGTGTGGTGCAATTGCTATCACCTCTACCCGGCACACGCTTCGTTCGGCGGCTACAAGAAGTCCGGTTTCGGCCGCGAGACACACAAGATGATGCTGAACCACTACCGGCACACCAAGAACATCCTGATGTCCTACGGCACGAAGCCCCTGGGCTTCTTCTAAAAGGGCGGCTGGTTCGCAGACGCACTCGGCAAGTGCCACGCGCAACGCGGACCATACCCGCAATCCCTCGTCTCACCGCATCAATTCCAACTCCAGAAGTTCCTTGTAGGCGATATACCGGGCAAAGCTCAAGTACTGCTTATTGCCCTCCAGCACAAGGTAATCGGGGTACACGCTGAGGGTCGCGCCGAGATCCTCCTCGGACGGCTTCAGTTCTCCAATCTGACCGTCCGGTCGGATGTAGCGGACCACGCCCAGCAGCGGCCCGCGGAAGATCGGATTACCCGTGCACGGCGTGATCGTTCCCGCACCGGGCGGGGCGGGTTCGTTGACGGCGATCAGCCTGGTAAGCAAAACCAGGGCGTATCCCTGCAAATCGCTGCTGTCACCGGGCTCCTTCGCCAGTTTCATGACCGCGGGGATTGCCTCGCGGGCCGGATAGTCCGGGCTCACGAGGTCGAGCAGGCATCGCAAGGCTGCGGTCCGTTGCTCCGGGTCGTTGCTCTCGAGAATCTTGATAAGCGGCGGAAGTCCGGATCGCCCCAGACGGCGCAGCGCCGGCTCAATGAGCAGATTCGTCATCCGTCCCCCCTCGACGTCATACACGAACTGCAACACCAGCGGTAGCAACTCGGGGTACTGCTCGACGAGCGTTTTGGGCGCATTGGCGCCATAACTAGAATAGGGGCCGGTACCTTGGGCACCGGATCCAGGTGGGTAATAGGTACGCGTGCCTTGGGTGGCGGCTTCATACGGGTTGGTGACAACCGGGTTCTCCACCGTAGCCGCCGCTTTCTCTCCACCTGCAACTTGCCCTGCGGCCGCAACCATTCCGCCCACAATCGCCGCCACGACTGACAGCCGAGAAACACACATGACGAGCCTCCTTTCTTCAATGACCACGCCGGCAGCAGAACTGCAAACCCCTGCCGGCACATTGTACTCCCCACATAGTCGCCCCCCCCAAGGCCAATTGGACCGGCTCGCTTCGAAGGGGCCCCTTCGGCTTGACTTCCTTCACCCGGAGCTTATGCTACCTGCTTAGTTGGACGGCGCCACTTCGGTGCAGTCTGAAAACCTGGACACGTTCGAGTGCAGCCGTTTAACGCCCAGCCGAAGGCGCCGGCCGCACTAAGGAAGCCGGCGCCTTCGGCTGGGCGTTGAACGAGCAACCCTCAGGAAGCTGCGATTACTGGCGACTGCTCCAAGTGGTGCCACTTTCGCGGTGCGAAAGGCGACAATACGATAGATATTCCCAAACCCGATGAATGCGAGCATTCTATGAACACGAACAACCACAACCGGAGAGAGTTCATCAAGACGAGCGTGATCGGCACGGCGGGCATCACGATGGGGGCAGTGGGATTTAGCGCCAAGTCCTATGCAAGCATCCTCGGCGCCAACGACCGCATCCACGTGGCCGTGATCGGTGCCCGCAACCAGGGTACCGTCCATCTCAAGAGTTGGTGCACGCTCAAGCAAAGCCACAACGTCGAGGTCCGCGCCGTCTGCGACACCGACGAGGCGCTGCTGGCGCCCGCGGTGAAACTCGTCGAGGAGAAGTCGGGCGTGAAGCCGGCCGCCAACTGGGACCTCCACGCGATTCTCGACGACAAGGAGATTCACGCCGTCTCCATAGTCACCCCGAATCACTGGCACGCACTGGCCGCCGTCAAGGCGAGCCAGGCGGGCAAACACGTGTACGTCGAGAAACCTGCGTCCCACAACATCTGGGAAGGCCGCAAGATGGTCGAAGCGTGGCGCAAGTATGGCCGCCGCATGCAGGTCGGCCTCAACAACCGTTCCGACACGAACGTCCGCGAGGCCATGGCGTTTCTGCACGAGGGGGGCATCGGTGACGTCTACATGGCCCGGGCGCTGTGCTTCAAGGCGAGGGACTCCTACGGCATGGCTCCAGACGGCACGCCGCCCGCCACGTTTCACTACGATCGCTGGCTCGGCCCCGCGCCGCTGCGTCCCTACAACGAAAAACGCAGTCACTACAACTGGCACTGGTATTGGGATACCGGCAACGGCGACACCGGCAACACCGGCCCGCACCAGCTCGACCTCGCCCGCTGGGGCATGCAGAAGAACGAGCACCCGGTCGCCGTCTATTCGACCGGGGGGATCTTCGGCTTCACGCAGGACGAAGGGAAGACTCCCGGCACGATGGTCTATGGCGGCGTCGAGACCTACGGTCACGACAAGACGACGCAGGAGACGCCCAACACCCAGACGGCGGCCTACACCTACGCCGACGGCAAGATCATCGAGATGGAAACACGCGGCCGCTACACCAACCACGAGGGGAGCGCAGGCCACGAAGTCGGGAACCTCTTCTACGGCACCGAGGGCTGGCTTGAAATCGGCGGCTCCACCTGGAAGGCCTTCCGCCGACGAGAGAAGGAGCCCTTCGCCCAATCCAAGAAGAACCCAAGCGACGGCGCCGGTCACTGGGCGAATTTCCTCGAGGCGGTCCGTTCCGGCAAAGATGAAGACATGCACAGCGACATCCATGAAGGCCACCTCTCGACGTCGCTCTGCCACCTGGCCAACATCTCCTACCGCCTCGGCCGCTCGCTCAAGTTCATCGGGGCCCAGGAATCATTCGCCGACGACCCGGAAGCGGACGCCATGCTGACGAGGGTCTACCGCAAGCCCTATGTCGTGCCGGAGGTTGTTTAGCAGAGTGCGGCCTGGACACCGGGGGACGCACTGACAATGAGAATCCGTTTGTTGACGGGGGCCATGATGCTCGACCTCCGAGTGCTGCCGGAGCGTCTGTCGGTGTGCCGCCTGCCGGCCGGATCAGAACTCCCCGGCTGGGCGGCGGCTGGTGGTTTTTGCTCGGTATCCTGGACGAGCGAGGAGACGTCGATCGTCTGCGTGGAGGCGGCCGTTCCGGGTGACGTCCGGTCGGAAGGCGGTTGGCGAGCCTTGATGGTCGCCGGCCCGCTGGACTTCGACCTGACCGGAATCCTGGCATCGGTCGCCCAACCGCTCGCCGACGCCAGCATCAGCATCTTCGCAATCTCGACGTTCGATACGGACTACGTCCTCGTGCGCAACTCGGCACTCGACCGTGCAATGGAAGTCCTCAGAGCATGGGGACATCGTGTCGGTTGACGCGAGCCGGCGGAGAGCGTTTGCCGAGACGAGCCTTGCGGCCGTCTCGAGACTCGTTCCTACACCTCGACCCACTTTCCGGGCACGGGCGCCGGGTAGTAGCCGTCGGCGTCGGGCATGACCGGCGGGGGGCTGTCTTCGGTCATGGTGTCGATGTTCGGGCAAAGCTCGAAGTTCGACTGAAGCATCTGGTCCCAGGTGATCACCTGGCCCATGTGCATCGCCGCGCGGCCCATCAATCCCGTCAGGTTCGAATAGGCGGCCCGCTGGGCCTCGTTCTGGGGCCGGTCCTTGCGGATGGAGTCCAAGAGCACGTTCCACTCGGCCTGCCAGCAGGTGTAGTTCTCTTTGGGCGCGCGCCAGAGGATGTCTTCTCGATTCGTGCGGGCTTCTTCGGTATACACGTATTGCCCGCTCGCCCGATCGTACCTCGCCGAGATCTTGACGGGGGCGCAGCGCTGATCCCGGTAAATGTGGCACGCGCCCGCGTGAACGGCCCCCGAAAACTGCGCAGCCCGCTTCGTGCCGTGCACGAAGGTGGCGAATTCCGTATAGCAGTTCGGAATGTAGCGAACCACGTCGTAGGCCTTGGCGCCGTCGTCAAAGGTGTACTCCACAGTGAAGGAGTCGAAGCCTTGACCGGCGTCCTTGCTGACGGCGGTGCGGCCGCAGACGCCGTGGGCGCTGACGGGATAGTGGTCGTCCTTCAGCCAGCAGATCTCGTCGATCTGGTGGATGTCCATCTCGGCCCACAGACCGCCCGACACCCAGAGGATGTGCGTTCGGTTGCGGATCTGCCAGAGCAGCTCCTTCATGTCGGCCGGGCGTTTGGGCGACATGCCGCCGCACGGCTCCATGCGGTACGCGCGGATGAGCTGGACCGGTCCCAGCTCGTCGTCGTGGATCCGCTTGATCAGTTCCTGCCGGTTCACCGAGTGGCGGCACATCAGGCCCGCGGCGATCTTCAGGTTCTTCTTCGTCGCCTCCTCGCCGGCCTTGACGACCCGCCGTACGCCGACCGGATCGACCGCGAACGACTTCTCCATGAAGACGTTGACGCCCTTGGAGACCGCGTAGTCGAGATGGACCGGGCGGAAGGCCGGATAGGTCGTGAGCATGGCGATGTCGACGCCGGGACGCAGGCAGTCGATCGCCTTCTTGTAGGCGTCGAATCCCACGAAGCGGCGGTCGGGCGGCACGTCGAGCTTGTCGGGGTGCAGTTGCGCGAGCGCCTTGTACGATGCCTCCATCCGCTCTCCGAAGATGTCCGCCATGGCAACCAGCTTGCAGGGACCGTTGGGCGACTCGAAGGCGTTGATCACCGCACCGCTGCCGCGGCCGCCACAGCCGATCAAGGCCAGGCGAATCGTGTTATCCTCGGCGGCATGGACTCGCGGAATCGCCATCCCGGCCACGGCGACCCCGGCCGTCAATGTCCCGCACCGCTTCAAGAAATCTCGGCGCGAACCCGCGCCTGCCGGCTGCTGCCACAATCTCGTTTCTCGTTTCATGGTTGGTCTGACCTTCGTTTGGGAGTCCTGAACCGCGATTTCACCTGTCCGCTCCGCCGGGGCACATTCCCCGCGGTCGCAATCCCCGCATCCTAGCGAGGCGGCTTGCCAAGATCAAGCTGCGCGGCGCAAACGCGCAATGGCACCGGTCTCGGGGGACGGAGCCAGGGTCGTCTGCCGCGCTGAGTGAGCCCATCAACAAGAGACCGCAAAGCAACCACCGGAGGATCATGGAGGTCGTCGAGGATCGATCGCCTCGATAAGCAGATGAAACGAGTTTCACAGGGCCTAGATTTGATTCTAGAGCCGGGCATGGGAGCTGCAAAAGTCCCAAATGACGACGCGACTCAGGGCGGCTTCCTGCGCCGGCTACAAGTCAATTACGCGATGCAGAAACTGGCCGGCCTCGTCAGTATTGATCGCAAACACCGGCTGCACGATTAGGTCATTGATAGCCGCACCTTCAAACTGCGTGACGCCGCGCGAGTTCCGACCCGACCAGTGCTTGAGCAGAATCGTGGCTCGCAAGAGCTTCTCTTGAAACATCGACACAAGGACAGTGTTCACAATCTTCCCCGGGTCGACACCCACAAAATAGAACATGAAAACAGACCGGGAATTCGTCAAGAACTCAAGCATCTTGTCGAGATTGTACGCCTTCGGATTGGAACTGAGGATCATGATCTTCGTCTTCACATCCGTCTCGGTGTCATAAGCGGGAAAGGCGCGCGTGTAGTCACCGAGCGTATTGGCAGTCTTGAATCTGGGAAGGCCCTTGTTGCCTGCCTTCAAAGCCGCAACGAGTTCCTGTCGCAATGCCTCGTCCTCTCCGGAAATGAGGTATTCAATCACGCGCCCCCGCACGTT
>Ga0209612_1000777_pt1 | contig 30067 bp, 22 predicted proteins | sample BioC12SIPDNA_FD_185746 | JGI IMG/M metagenome (GOLD analysis project Ga0209612, IMG submission 185746) | Anaerobic biogas reactor microbial communites from Washington, USA - Biogas_R1_B C12 SIP DNA (SPAdes) (version 2) | ecosystem: Engineered > Bioreactor > Anaerobic > Unclassified | place...
CGCGAGCAGGTGCTGGTGGAGATGACGATCCTGGAGGTCAGCGAGGAAGCCCTGAAGGAATTGGGCGTGGATTGGGCGACGCTGGACGAGGCGGTCTCCAGCACCGTCCGCGGGTTCGGCCTGACGAATCTCGGTCCGCGCGTCAACTTCCTCGGCGGCGATCTCGAAGGTCTTGCAGTCGGCGCATGGCAGAGCGGTAGCACGGGGATTCAGATCGGCGCGATCCTCCAGGCCCTTCAGAAGAAGTCCGGGGTCAACATCCTTTCGACCCCACACGTGCTGACGTCGAACCATCGCAAGGCCAGAATTGTCGTCGGTGAGAACACGCCGTTCGTGGTCCAGTCACGCGTCACCGAGACCACGGACTTCCTGACACCCACGGTGATCAAGCAATACGAATACAAGGACGTCGGCATCACGCTGGAAATCACGCCGCACGTCAGCCAAAGCGGGCTCGTGCGGCTCCAGATCGACAGCGAGTTCACCAAGCTGATCGACAGCGTGACCGCCGCCTCGTCGGACACACCGACGACGGCCAAACGCAGCGCCCAGACGGTCGTCACGATGGGCAGCGGCAACACCGTCGTCATCGGGGGTCTGATTCGCGACGACAAGACCCGCGTCGTGAACCAGGTCCCGCTGGTCGGCGACGTGCCCGTGGTCGGCAACCTGTTCCGATGGCAGCGCGACCGCGTGCAGAAGACGAACCTGCTCATCTTTATCACGCCGCACGTCATGACCGACGCGCAGCAGTTGCAGGATATCACAAACACCAAGAGGGATCAGATGCTTCCTCTTCTCGAGGAAGGTCGCTGACCCCCCGCGCGGGCGGACGACACGCAGATCGCATCCATGCGAGGAGGTTGATTGGTGAACGCAGGACAGACCGAACGAACAGAGCCTCAGCAGCTCTGGCGCATCGCGCCGGAGCAGTTGAATGCGGAACTGGTGCGACGATTGCCGCTGGAGTTCCTCAAGAAACAGCATGCGATCCCGATCGTGCTGGCCGACGGCACTACGGCCGTCGCTCTGGCGGACGTTCTCAATGTCGAGGCCTACGACGCGATCGTCGGCATCCTGGGTCAGGCGTGCCCGCGCGTGCGGTGTCCGGCGCCGGAGATCGAGAACGCCATCAGCCAGTGCTACTACCACGCGGCCGACGGCGAGCGGGGCCAGGATGACGAGTTCTCCAAGGCCTACTCGCCCGACAGCGACGGCACCAGTTCGGTGCAAACGCACGCCGAGGACCTGCTGAACATCGCGAATAAGGCCCCGGCGATCAAGCTGGTCAACAAGATCGTGTTCGAGGCGGTGCACAGCCGGGCCAGCGACATCCACATCGAGCCCTACGAAACCGAGGTGAAGATTCGTTTCCGCGTCGACGGCGTTTTGCACAACGTCCTGAGCCTTGCGCGACAACAGGCCGCGCCGCTCCTGTCGCGTCTGAAGATCATGGCCAATCTCAACATCGCCGAGCATCGTCTGCCGCAGGACGGCCAGAGCCGCGTGCGGATCGGCGAGGAACTGGTCGATATCCGCGTCTCCGTCATCCCCACGGCCGGGGGCGAACGCGTCGTGCTCCGGCTGCTGGACAAAGGCCGAGGCCAGTTCCGCCTCGAAGATGTGGGCTTTGCACCCGAGACGCGGCGGGTCTTTCGCGACCTCATCGGCATTTCCCACGGCATCATTCTGCTGACCGGCCCGACCGGCAGCGGCAAGACGACGACCCTCTACGCGGCGCTGAACGAGCTGAACAATGAAGAACGCAACATACTGACCGTGGAGGACCCGGTCGAATACCAGTTGCCCGGCGTCGGGCAGATGCAGATTCGACCGAAAATCGAACTGACGTTCGCCAGTTGCCTGCGCCACATCCTCCGACAGGACCCCGATGTCATCATGATCGGGGAAATCCGCGACCTGGAGACGGCGGAGATCGCCATCCAGGCGTCGCTGACGGGCCACCTCGTCTTGAGCACGCTCCACACCAACGACGCGGCCTCGGCGGTCACGAGACTGATCGACATGGGCATCGAGCCGTATCTGATCTCCTCGTCCGTCGTCGGGGTGATGGCCCAGCGACTGCTGCGGGTGATCTGCCCCGACTGCAAGCAGCCTTGGCAGCCGCACGAAGCCGAGCAGATCAACGCCGAACTGGGCAAGCTCGTGGACGGTCATCCTCAGTTGTACAAAGGCGCCGGCTGCGAGAATTGTCTCCAGACGGGCTACATGGGACGAGTCGGAATCTTCGAGCTGATGCTCGTCGATGACCAGATCAAGGACCTCATCCTCCAGCGTCGCGGCGCGCACGTCATCAAGGACGCCGCAGTCGCCAAGGGCATGACAACGCTCCGCCAGGACGGCCTGCGCCGCGTCGCCGACGGCGTCACGACGCTCGAAGAAGTCTACCGCGTGACTCAGGACAGTGTGCACGGCGGTACGGAGGGGGACCCGCATGCCAACCGTTGAGGAACAGATCCAACCACAGATCGAGAGGACCGCCATTGCGGCCCGTCCGACGCCGGCGCCGCGCCGCATCCATCGGGCCCAAGGGCACGACCTGCTGCGCCGGGTGGGCACGAAGGACCTCGGCCGTCTGGCACGACAGTTGTCCACGCTGCTGCACGCCGGAATGCCGCTGGTGCCGGCGCTGTCGGCCCTCGTCGAACAGATACAATGCGTGCCGAAGAAGCGCGGGGTCCGCTGGGGCCACTCGACCGAACCACTGGCGCCCATCGTGGAGCGCGTTCGCGACGACGTGAACGCCGGCAGCAGTCTGGCCGAAGCTCTCGGCCGGCATCCAAGCCTGTTCTCGGCGCTGTTCGTCAACATGGTCGCGGCCGGGGAGGCCGGCGGCGCTCTCGAAGCGGTGCTGGCGCGTCTGGCGGACATCCTCGAAAAACGGGCGCAGTTGACCGGCAAGGTCAAAGCCGCCATCGCCTATCCGGCGATGATGACGGTGGTGGCCGTCGGCGTCGTCCTGTTCCTGCTGTCGTTTGTGGTGCCGAGCATCTCGGAACTGTTCGTCAAGATGAATCAGGAACTACCCTTGCCGACCCGGATCCTCATGGGCATCAGCGGTTTCCTCGAGGCTCATGGGGTGCTCATCGCGGTGGCGGTCTTCGGCGTCACAGCCGCTCTGATGGGGCTGGCCAGGACCCAGGACGGCCGCCTGTGGATGGACCGGATCCGACTCGGACTGCCGTTGTTCGGCCCGCTGTTCTTCCGACTCGAAGTGGCCCGACTGACGCGGACGCTGGGGACACTGATGAAGAGCGGCATCCCCGTCATCAGCGCGATCGAGATCAGTCAGCGCATCAGCCAGAACCGCCTGATCGCCGAGGCGGCCGACCGCATCAAGGACGGAGTTCACAAGGGCGAGACAATCGCCAACGCCGTCCGCGCCACGGGGATGTTCCCGCCGATGGTCGTTCACGTGATCGAGACCGGACAGATGACCGGCAACGTCGAGGACGGCCTGCTGAACATCGCCGAGATGTACGATACCGAGGTCGAGACAACCGTGCGGACGCTGACCGCGCTGCTCGAACCGATGATCCTGCTGCTGATGGGCGGCGTCGTGGGCTTCATCGTCTTGTCGATCCTGCTGCCCATCTTCGAAATCAATCAGGCTTTGTAGGGAGATCGCATCATGCGAACTCGACATGTTCATTCGATACGCCGGCGACGCGGCTTCACTCTCATCGAACTGATGATCGTGGTGGTGATCCTGGGCTTGCTGGCCACGATCGTCATGCCGAAGATGCTGAGCCGGCCCGACCAGGCCCGCCGGGTCAAGGCCAAGGCCGACATCCGCAGCATTCAGTCGGCGCTGGCCCTGTTCAAGACGGACACCGGACGGTTCCCGACCACCTCCGAAGGTATCGAGGCCCTCGTGAACGATCCGGGCGTCAAGGGCTACAACGCCGACGGCTACCTCGAATCGATGCCGGTCGATCCGTGGGGCAACCGATACGTCTACATGAGCCCCGGCGTCCACAGCAAGGACTATGACCTGAAGTCCTACGGCAAGGACGGCGACAACGGCGGCACCGGAGACGATGCCGACATCGAGTCCTGGAACATGCAGGACTGACGCCGCGTCGGGGATTCATCGGAAGGCAGACCATGAGCCGTTGTCGAACCAGATCCAGGGGGTTCACCTTCGTCGAAGTCCTGATCGCGCTGGCAATCGCCTCGATCGGACTTCTGGGGCTGCTGCGTCTGCATCTGCTGAGCACGGCCACAGCGGACGCGGCCCAGGCGACCACCGAGGCGGTGTTCGTGGCCCAGACGCAGATCGCCGAGGCCCTCGCTCGGGAGTTTCCCAAGCAGGGAACGACCTCCGGCACCGTCGAACGCAATGGACAGACGTTCACATGGACGACCGAGATCCGAGACGTTGCCAGGCCCGGCGGCGGCACCGCGACGGCCAGGGGCCTGCGCGAAGTGGCGACCACTGTGGCCTGGAATCTGTCGTCGGACCCGAAAACTGTCACCATGACGACCCTCGTCGCAGACCCTCGAATCCATGAACGAAAGACGCCATAATCCCGGCTTCACGCTGATCGAGATGCTCGTCGCCCTGGCGATGATCGCCACCATCGTCTCGATGGTCTACGGCAGCTACGCCGCCACGAGCCGATCGATGGAGATGTACGACAGCCGCCTGACGTGCGCGCAGCGGACGCAGCTTGTCCTGCGCCTGATGGAAAGGCAGCTTCGCTGCGCCTATCAGCAGCCGGCAGAGCCCGAAGCCACCGAACCCCATGAGGCGTCGGACAATCGGGTCCAGGAATCGCCGAGAATCAATGAGATTCGTATATCCAAGTCTCGCCCGACGTTTGTCGGCGGCGTCCGCAAGGTGGGCGGCGAAGTGTTGGACTTCCTCACCACCGCCGGGCCGACAGGTGGACAAGGCGGGCTCCAGGAATTGGCCCGCATCCGCTATCGGCACGATTCAACCCTCGGGACCCTGGCGATCCGCTGGGAGCCGCACCTGGATACGATGCGGCAGGACGATTCGACCGACCCCTGGCAAACCGTGTTGCAGCAGGTCTCGCAGATCGACATCGAATTCTTCGACGGCCTCCAATGGCGACCCGAGTGGAGCGGCCAGGCGAGCCGGACCCTGCCCCGCGCCGTGCGGCTGAGTCTGACGGTCGCCGATGAAAAGGGCCGCTCGCATCAATACGGCGTCAGCGTGGCGATTGCGAGTCGAACGGCCGAACAGAAGACTGTGAGGGAAACGCGATGAGCCTCCGCACGTGCCGACACCGCCGGAACGGATTCGTTCTCATCGTCGTCCTGGGCATGGTCATGCTGCTGGCAGCCTTGCTGTTTGCATTCCACCGCACGACGCTTGCGAGCCTGGCGGTCGCCGAGGGCTTCCACCAGTCCGAGCGGGCGCTCAACGGGGCGCGGGCCGGTCTGAGCGTGGCGATCGCCGCCATTGCAGACACCAATGACGTAACGGCCGACCCTCGATACACAGCCCTGCGAACGGGAGAAGAAGAACTTCCGATCGCCGACGGCACTGTCCAGGTGACTGTCACGGAAGAGAGCGGCCGGCTCAACGTCAACGCGCTCAAAGACAAGAACGGCCAGCTCAACCGCCGGCTGATCGATCAACTGCTTCGGGTGATCGACCTGCTGAACCGGAACAAGGACGCCGCCGGCCGCATCGGATACGGCGTGGTCGCGGCCATCATCGACTGGATCGATTCGGACGATGAAGTCACGCTCCTGCCGTTCGTCGATTCCGACGGACGAGGCGCCGAGAGCGAGTACTACCAGGGCCTCGCCCCCCCGTATCGGTGCAAGAATGGGCCGCTGGACACCATCGAGGAACTGCAATGGGTCAAAGGGGTCACGCCGGAGGCTCTCGCCGCCCTGCGCGACCTGCTGACGACGACGGGCAGCGGGAAGATCAACATCAACGCAGCCCCCCCGCTCGTCATCGAGTCGCTCTGCGAACACATGGACGCAACACTGGCCCGGATGATCGTCCAGCGGCGAGGGACCAAGCCGTTCAGAACGGTGGCCGACCTGAGGGACGTGCCGGGTATGACCGATAACATCTACATGGCCCTCAAAGACGCCATCGAGGTCCAGCCTGAAAATCCATGCTATCGCGTCGTTTCGCGTGGACGCGTGGAAAATCGGACCTGTGAAATTGAGGCCCTGGTGCAACGAAACACCGAGGCGGGAAATGTCGATATTCTCCTGTATCGGCAGTCGAATTAGCAGGACGCTTCGTGTTGGCTTCGGAGGAAGGACAAGAGGTAGGATCATGGTGAAGAGATCGATCGGCATCGACATGGGACGCTTTCATCTGCGGGCCGTGCAGGTCGCCCAGCAACCCGACGGACTCCGTGTGGAGAAGGTCTTCGCCAGGCCGACCCGCCGGAGCACGGACTCTCCTATCGACATGCTTCGCGCATTGACGACCGAGCAAGGATTCGATCGGCACGCCGAGGTCACAGCATGTCTACCACACCATGCCGTCTTCTTCGCCGACATCGAAGTCGATGCAACCACGCTCCAGGAGCTTCGCGCCGGTCATGCGTCGAGCCTACGCGACGATTTCCCCATTGCCGCCGAAAAGGCGGTCGTCCAGGTCTGCTCTTCCCGGCCGTCGCCGAACGGACGACACGCCACCCTGGTCGCGACAACCTCGATCGATCTGCTCGGCGAGGAGCTGGCACGGCTGGCCGAGGGCAAGATCCACCCGTCGTGGATCGAAACGCCTATCACGGCAGTCCACACCGCCATCGGGTACAACCACCCGGACTGCAACGAGGGCGTCGCCCTGCTTCTGGTGGTCGACGAATCGGTTCTGAGCCTCGCCGTGGTCCAGGAGGGAAACCTGATCATGGTCCGGAACATCCCCCTGCAGCTTCCCCGCGACACCGATCAGGAATCGGTCGGCCGCCAGATCACCGAGGTTCTGGGCCGCGAGATCGAGATTACGTGGCGAAAGCTCTTCGGCGTCGACGTGGAGGCCGATCTTCGTGTCTTTCTCGTCGCCCCCCTGGCCATCGCGAGCGATCTGACCGAGGCAATCCAGGATGTCCTCGGCTGCCGGGCGATTCTCACAGACCCCTTTGCTCGCGTGCTGCAGAGCGAGGCCATCGAGGACGCCTCTCCGATCTGTGTGGCGGAGGGACTGGCCCTTCGCCGCCTCCTGCCGCGAGAAGCGGACCGCGTCGACTTTCTGCAGGCGCACACAGCCCAGACACAAAGCCGTCTGAACCTGCGGAAGGAACTGGCCCTCTGTGGAAGCCTGCTGATCGCAACGATCGCCGTCTGGATCGGCGGTCTGTTTGTGCATCTGTCTCGACTGGAGTCGAACTATACTCAGGTGAAGGAGCAGATCCAGGAGGTCTTTCAGCAGACGCTGCCCGGCGACAAGTGCGTCGAGCCACTGGCGCAGCTCCAACAGAAGCTCGACGCGCTTCACACGGACGGCGGATGGCTGGCCTCGTTCCAGCCGGGACGATGGACGCCCCTGGAGATCCTCGGACTGCTCAGCGCCCACCACCCGACGGAGGGCGACCTGGAATTTGACGACGTGCTCATCGCGGGTGATTCGATTCGGGTGATCGGCCAATGCGGGTCCTTCGCGACCCTCTCGGGTTGGCAGCGTACGCTCGAGGAGATTGGCGGCCTGGAGATCGTCGACGAACCCAAGCCGGGCAAGGACGCCAAGACGGGCCGCGTGCGGTTCACCTTGTCTCTGTCTTCCGGAAGGAGGGTGCAGTAGATGATCCAGTTGACTCGAAGAGAACGTCGGTGGGGCATGGCCGTCGCGGTAGCGGTGACGGTCTGGGGAATCTACGCGGTGGCCATCAAGCCGATGCGCGATCGCATTGAGCTTCTGAATCGCATCCTGCCGGAGAAGCAGACCGAACTGCGTGCACTCCAGGCGCGCAGCGCTGAGTATCTTGCGTCCATTCGGGAGATCGAGGCAATAGAGGATCGCATGGCCCAGCAGGCGCCGGACTTCCAGTTGCTCCCTTTCCTGGAGTCGCTGACCGAGCGGCAGAACCTGCCGGTGACAACCATGCAGCAAACCGATGCCCCGCCATCGCGTCCGGGATACTCCGAGACGGTCGTTGAGATCGGCGTCGAGGGCATCACCCTGTCGCAACTGATCGGCCTGCTCAGAGCGATCGAAGATTCCGAGGCAGTGACGCAGATCGGCAGCCTTCACATCCGCAAGAGCAACCAGGATGCTCCGCGGCTGGACGCAACGATCCAGATTGGCAGTCCGAAGGCCAACTCCGAAACCGTCGCCGCCGCCGGTCCCGTTCGGTAGCCTCCTTCCGCCCAACCGCCTCCACCTTATTGGCCGCTGCTTCCGTCCTGCCTGCCAGAAGCAGGGATTGCCACGAAGCCCACCGGATGGTATAGAGATGTAAATGTACGTCCAGAGAGCTCCGGCAGAACCGATGGCACGGACAAAAACACACAAAACGCATCGATGGGAAGACCTGCCCGATGAGGATCTGCTCCAGGTGCGCATTCGGGATCTCGGTCTGGAGATTCCCGGCTCCTGGATCGAACCGTTCGTCCGAAGACTCGGCGACGAACTGGCCGCGAAGGGGATTGCCTGCCATCCCGCCTGCTACCTGGCCGATGAATGGCTTACGCCCGACAAGATCCCCGTGATCGGCATTCCCTTCTGTCTGGCCCACCCAAGGCTCCGAACACTCGAAGAGACGATGATGTATGAGGTCGAAGGGGGTGATCCCGACACCTGCATGAAGCTGCTGCGACACGAGTGCGGCCATGCGCTGAACTACGCCTACCAGCTCTACCGACGCACGCGATGGCGCGAGCTGTTTGGCCGGTTCTCCGACACCTACTCCAATTCGTACTCGTACCAGCCCTACTCCCGACGATTCGTCATCCATCTCGACGACAACTACGCCCAATCGCACCCCGATGAAGATTTCGCCGAGACGTTCGCCGTCTGGCTCACGCCCGACAGCGCCTGGCGGGACAAGTATCGCGACTGGCCCGTTCTCAAGAAACTCCAGTACGTGGACACTGTGATGCATCTCATCGGTGATATGCACCCCGCGGTGACATTCCGAGGCCCTCCGCCCTATTCGGCCGCCCGCATGACATCGACCTTGGCCGCTCACTACGAGCGCAAACGACGGATCCTCGGCAGCGAATTCCAGGGCTACTACGACGACAGTCTCCGCGATCTGTTCGCCGGCGATTGTGTTCGATCGGCTCCGCGCGCCTCCCGGCTGCTTCGCGCGCATCGCGCCCGACTGGTCAACAACGTCACGCGATGGACGGGCCACCGCAAGTTCGACATCGATCAGCTCGTCAACCGGCTCGCGGCACGCTGCGACGCCCTGGGACTGACCGCAGAAAGGCCCCTGGAGGACATCATGGTCGGACTAACCGCCATGGTCACCGCGATCGCCAGCAACACTCTGACCGTCAACAGGAAGCAGAGGTAGACATGACTCGACGACTGCACGTCACCGTCCTGGTGGACCCGGCCACGATCCCGCTGGACGATCCGGAGTTTCGCGACGTCTCGGACAAACCGATCACCGAATACCACGTCTGCGACGCTCTTCGCAACCTGGGCCATCGCGTCAGCGTCATGGGAGCCGAATACGACATTGCATCCGTGGCCCGGGCGCTGAGCGAGCAGCGGCCGGACCTTGTGTTCAACCTGACCGAACAGTTCTGCGGCGACCGACGGATGGACAAGAACATCGCCGCCCTTCTCGAACTGCTCGACATCCCCTTCACCGGAGCCGGTGCGATGGGCCTGCTGCTGGCCCGCGACAAGACCCTGTGCAAGCAGATTCTGCGGCTGCACAAGATCCGCGTGCCGAATTTCGTCTCTCTTTCCCACCACCGCAAGGTCCGCGTGCCAAAGAACCTGCCATATCCCATGGTCGTCAAGCCCGCTCTCGAGGACAGTTCCGAAGGAATCTCCAACGCCTCGCTGGTCTACAACGCCGAGGCCCTCGCCGAACGCGCCGGATTCATTCACGAGCGATGGAAACAGCCGGTGATCGCCGAGCAATACATCGACGGACGCGAACTTTATGTCAGTGTGATCGGCAACAAACGTCTGACCGTTTTGCCGCCGCGCGAATGCTATTTCAACGAGCCGAGCGACCAGGGCCCTGTCATGCTGACATATCGCTGCAAGTGGGACCGGCAGTACCGTGAAAAATGGAAGATTGACTTCGGCTTCGCCGATCTTTCGGCCGACCTGCTGCAAACGATCGAGCGTGTCTCCAGGCGGGCATATCGAGCGCTGCACCTTCAAGACTACGGCCGGATCGACCTGCGTCTGACGCGCGACGACAGACTCTTCGTCCTCGAAGCCAATCCCAATCCCGACATCGCGTATGGAGAAGAGGTGGCGGAGGCCGCCGACAAAGCCGGCATCGACTACGAGTCTCTGATCGACAGAATCGTCCGCTTGGCACTGAGACGATACGCCTGAACCGCCGCGGCCCCGGCCGGAGGGGCCGCCGGGACGGTTGCCGGCTCTGTATTGCCTGCGGCCGAGGCGGGCGAATTGTCTTCATTGTGGGCGCCAGAAAATCACGCCGATTTTTGCACAAATGGTATTGCTTTTCGCCTTCCCATGCGTACGATGTTGACGCCGTTGGAGGTGGGTTCTCGTGAGCCCGTTTTTCTGTTGTAACGTCGAGTATGAACAGCCGTTTATTGAAGGTGCCCGAAGATGTGTGAATCGTGTGAATGCATCCCCTGTAACGTGTGTGGCGCTGCTGTGGAGAATGGAATCTGCTTCGGCTGCGGCGAGCAGCCCGACAACTGCGAGTGCGAGTTGTTGGAGGAAGAGTTGGCCTACGACGAAGACGAAGACTTCGACGACGAAGACGACGAGGACTTCGACGACGAAGAGGAGGAGGAGGAGGAGGAGGAAGAAGAAGAAGAAGACGACGAAGACTTCGACGAAGACGATGAGGACTGGTAGTCCGCGTCGCGTGTGAGGCTGAACCAGAACCGGGGGCGTTGTTGCACCCGTACGACATGGATCCGGCGCACCGATCTATCCGGCGCAGATTGTGCTGTCGGGTCGGTTCGTCAATGCGGGTTCAGACCCTCCCTGCAGCCATCCGGGAAACCCTATTTCCCTGCCAACGATGACCCACTTCCTCGGCGCTCTCCCTGGGAGAGCGCCGCCCCGTTAGCGCCCCTCGTGGTCCCCTTTGCGAACTGCCCGGGTGACCACATTATCTTCGCCAACGGTACAAGTTCAAACGGAAGGCCCCGCTTCCAGCCTGCGGGGCCATTCGGTTCAAGTCTTCCCTGTCGTCACTCAGCAAGGCCGGACGTTCGTCGCCTCCAGGCCCTTGCGACCCTGGGCCGGATCGTACTCGACGGGCTGACCATCCTGGAGCGTCTTGAAGCCTGTCCCGGCGATGTTCGAGTGATGCACGAACAGATCCTCACCGCCGTCGTCCGGAATGATGAATCCGAACCCCTTCTTCTCACTGAACCACTTGACAGTCCCCTTTGCCACTTCGTCTTCTCCTCAGACCCATATGGGCCTACAACTACGGGCTCCCTCATTGGATCGACCCAGGTGCCGGTTCGAGGGAAGAAAAGCCTGCACCTTGACGCACAGGTCTATATTACCGGCCGTTGCGAGGGCTGTCAAAAAAATCGTAGTCTGCGATTCGAAAAACAGCCCATCGGCGCAGAGGGACATGGTGGAGGCAGGCTCAAGGCGGACCGGCGTCCTCCGCGCGCGGTCCGGCGGGCCATCCAGGGGACCCCCACGAGAGGGCCTTTCCGCAGATTTATGCGTTGGTCTTGAAGCAATCCGTGCGCCAGCAGCACTCCACCCAAGGGCACTGGCCGTTCGATCGGCCGAAGCACGGCGTACAGCCCTCGGCCATCTGAATGGCGTGGATCAGTTCGGTCTTCTTCATCTTGCCCGGCACGATCCCCAGTTCCTTGGCTCTGTTCTTGATGTCAGGCATCGTCATGCGTTTCATAGTTGCACTCGCCACTGTCATGTCTTCTCTCCATAACATCCGGCCTCAAGTCGACTCCGTTTTCATTCTCTCATCGGTCCGTCCGGCCGGTCCTACCTTGCCGCAGCACCGGTCCAATCACACCACTATCTTCGGCCAAAAGCAATGGTTTCCTCAGAAGACTTTGTACAAAACCACCGGCCCGGTTGCGTATCGAGCCTCGCCGGCCCGTCGGACCACCGTGGGGCCCTGTGCATCCACGGGCGGTATCCAACGGTGTTTCGTCGTCTGCAATCGTTCTTTTGAGACCTTCCGCTCTGCCAAACGGGCGTTTTGGGGTTGATATGGGCGGGCGGAAGGGCTACATCGTAGGCAGTCGATTTTATCGGAGGCAACAGCATGAACATCCGCTTCGGCGGCCTGGGCGTTTCCCGGGCCGACAACCGAATCACACCGCCCGGCCGGCCCACGCCTACGTCCGAGAACCGATCCCGAGCCGGCACGTGGACACGAAAAGCGCAACGTCGCAAGCAGCCGTTTCATTCCGAGGAACCTCCCATGAAGCCACGACAGACCACAACGATCCATGATCGGGAACGACGACGAATCCACGGGCTCGCCAGGGCACTGGTCCCGGCGATGGCAGGGATCAGCCTGCTGATGGCGGGCTCGGCATTGGGGCAGGATTTCGTGCCCTTCGTGATCCCGGCCGAGATCGACCGCGCCCATGCGATCTGGATGAACGACCACAAACCTATCACAGTGGACTCCAAACGGGTCGAGGCTCTTGGCAGCCATTTCTATCAGAGCGGCCGGCTGCGCATCTGGGGCGTGAATCTGTGTTTCGGGGCGAACTTCCCCACGCACGAGGATGCGCCGAAGGTCGCGGCTCGCCTGGCGGCCGCTGGTGTCAACTCCGTCCGACTCCATCATATGGACACCGCCCGCTGGCCCCGGGGCATCTGGAATACGCAGGACGGCCGGACCCTTGAGCCGGAGGCCCTCGACCGCCTCGACTTCTTCATCAACGAACTGGCACGATGCGGCATCTGGGTCAACGTCAATCTGCACGTCGGCTACAAGCACAGCGAGGTTCTGGGCCTGCCCGAAACGAATCGCGAGTTCGACAAGATCTCCGGCATTTTCACACCGGCCCTGATCGACGCACAGAAACGGTACGCCCGCGAGATTCTGACGCATGTGAACCCCTACCGCAAGGTCCGTTACGCCGACGACCCGGCCATAGCCTTCGTCGAGATCACCAACGAGAACAGCCTGTTCATGTGGGACGCCGAAGAGACTCTGCGGACGCTGCCCCCCTACTACGCCAACATCCTTCATGGGCGGTTCAACACGTGGCTGAACCAGCGGTATCCCTCCGATGAGGCCCTGGCCGCCGCTTGGGACAAAGGCATCGAACCCCTTCGTGAGGACATGGTCACCAATGGGCGGTTCATCGTTTGGGAGCCCGGCAGGAACGTGCCGAAACAGTGGAATCTGGAGCAACACGAGGGTTGCCAGGTGAGGCTGTCGCGTTCTCAGAGCCCTTCCGGCGACGCCGTGAAGGTCGATATCGACAAGGCGAACCAAACCCAGTGGCACCTGCAACTGACCCAGGGCGGGCTCAGAGTGACCGAAGGGCGCTACTACACCCTCTCCTTTGAGGCCGTCGCACAGGCAGAACGCCAGATCGGATGCGTGGTCAGCCAGGCGCACTCGCCTTGGGCCAATCTTGGGCTCTCCAGGAGCGTGGACTTGAGCACCGAATGGCGAACATTCGAGTTCGGCTTCGTCGCCACGGCGGACGATGACAACGCAAGGATCAGCTTGTCCTTCAGCGGCGACGCCACGCCGTTCTGCCTGACCCGCGTCGAACTGAGGCCGGGCGGACAGGTGGGCCTGGCCGAAAGCGAATCGCCCAGAGCCAACACCGTCACACTGTTCAGGGACAGCGAGAGCATGGCCCGCATCCTTGACCGCATGGTCTTTCTGGCCGAGACCGAGAAGGCCTACTTCGACGACATGCGGTCCTTCATCAAGAACGATCTCGGCTGCGCCGCTCTGGTCACCGGGACGATCGTCTTCGGCCCGCTGGGTCTGTACGCCCAGAGCGACATGGACTTCATCGACAGCCACGCCTATTGGCAGCACCCCACATTCCCGGGCCGGGCATGGGACGGGAATAACTGGCTGATTCAGCAGCGCGCCATGACCGATCATCCCGAACAGGCCACGCTGTTTCGCATCGCCGCCGAGCGACTGCTGGACAAGCCGTTCACCGTCAGCGAGTACAATCACCCTGCCCCGCTCGACGCTCAGGCCGAGTGCGTGCCGATGATCGCGTCGTTCGCCGCCGCACAGGATTGGGATGGCATCTGGCTGTTCACCTACTCCCACGCCACAGACGACTGGGCCCGCCAGACAATGAGCAACTTCTTCGACATGGACACCAACCCCGCCAAGTGGGGCTTCATGCGAGCCGGCACCGCCATCTTCCGCGACAGGTGCGTCGCTCCATTGAACGGCTTCGTATACTCGTCGCTGGCAAAGGACAACGATGTGGCCGCCGGATTGGCGACGCTGCATCTGAAACACAACGCCAATATGCTGGCGGCCACCGGCTTCGCCCGCGACGCCCTCCTCAAAGGACAGCGCATCGCAGCGCTGGCCGGCCGTGACGGACATCGAGATATCGTCGGTCCGGGAACACAGATCGCATGGACCGTCGAGAATGGAAGGGGGATGTACACACTCGAAAGTTGGGGAGCCCTGGTCTACACGGGGCATGCGAGCCGGTTCCAGAACGCAACCGGCGGGAAGATCGAAATCGCTCAGCCCGCATTCGCCGCCTTGACGATGACCGGACTCGGCGGCGAGGAGTGGGTCCCCCTGGGCAAACGGGATCGGATTCTCGTGACCGCCTGCGGGCGGTGCGAGAATGTCGGCATGCAGTTTTCAGCGGACCGTCGAACGGTCGGGCGAAATTGGGGCAAGGCGCCGGTGCAGATCGAGGCCGTTCGCGGCTCGCTCGTCCTGCCGGAGGGCAAATGGACCTGCCAGGCCCTGGCCCCGGACGGTTCGCCCAAACAGCAGGTGCCCATCGTGTATGAAGGCGACAAGGGGATTCTGAACCTCTCGCCGGAATACGGAACCATGTGGTATCTCCTGGAACGTTCAACACCATAGCTTTGCAGGGAAGGACTCATGACCATCGCACTTCCACGTTTGGCCGTATTGAATTCACTGATCGCTGCTTTATTGCTATCCATCGCGTTGCCGCTGCCGTCTTCGGCCTTCAACGGCCACATCGTGCAGGAAGGCCCGCTGACGCTCTCCATCGATCCGGTGGACGACGTCCGGCAATTCGACCAGGCCCATACCGTCACGGCGAGAATCGGGAATGCCGGCTCGACGGCCGTCGATGTCGATCTGCAAATGGATGGCCTCGTCGACGAGTGGTACGCCGTCGGAGCATCGACGGCAACGTTGGCGGTCCAGCCCGGCCAGACCCAAGCGACCACATTCCGGATCGCCGCCGGGCGCGGTGCCGTCTCGGCGCTGTACCCGGTGCACGTCTACGCCCGCTTCCGCGATCGGGGCCAGGAGGCGGTCGCCCACGCCGTGCAGGTTTTCGCCTCAAACTTCGAGCAGACCGCGACATCGACTGCCGTGCCGCCGACGCTGCCGGTCAACACCCTTCCCGTCCGAGGTGCACTGCCGTTGTGGTCGCTCCGGACGCATCGCATGGCATGGCAGTATCACACAGGACCGCTGGTCTACATGCCCGCCGGCTGGAGCGGGACTTCGGAAGAATCGTCGGCCAGCCTGTTCTTTGGATCAGTGACGCGCGGGGCCACGCGCGACGCGATCATCATGCACCCGCCCTGGAAGCCCGGCGGCGGGACGATCTTCATCGAATATCGCCTGGCTCTGCCGCCGACCGGCCCTATCACACTGACGTTCGCCAACGCGATCCGCGACCATTCGGCCGGCGAACCGCCGAGCGACGGCGTGACCTTTCGCGTGTGGGTCGATGACCACACGATCTTCTCTCGTCACACCGACAGCAAGCGTTGGGTCGAGGGCGAAGTGGATCTGTCCGACTGGGCGGGCCAGGAGATCCTGCTGCGGCTGGAGAGCCATCCGGGCCCCCAGCACAACACCACCTGCGACTCGTCCTATTGGGGCAATCCCATCGTCGTCTCAGGCGAGATGCCCGAACCGATATCGCCTGCGCAGCGGGATCGATTGTGGGATACCGCCAGGGCTCTGGTAGCTCAGGACAGCGGCCAGGGCGCCGTTCTCCGATTGGACGGCGCTTATCGAGCCGCCGTCGTCGCAGGCAATGCCGGACTGTTCGACGCGGCGATCGCGGTGGGCAACGCAGATGCATCCGTCGTCTTCGACGGCCTGCGTATCTCGGTGCTCGGTCACCCGATCGGACGAGGTCCATCCGGCGTCAACCTGGCAGGCGAGGCAAACTGGACAGCACGCGACCGAGAGCTGGTCGCCCGCCAGCCGCTGCTGCTCGGCGACGAGCAGTTCACGCTGACGGTACGGATGTGGCCCGACAAGACCGGTCTGCGTATCGAGGCGGAATGTCCCAAGCGCATCACCGATTTCGCGATCGGATCGGCTGACCAGAGGGCGCCGCGCGTCTATTATGGGCATGGCTACTGCATCGTCGAGCCCGAAGCGTTCCGCGCCGGGTTTGGCGGGCACAATCTGTCTACGAGCCACGTAGGGTTCGATTTCGAGCGGGGTCTGTCGCTGCTGGTGGCGACGGACAATCCACCCGACTATCTGGAGGTGGACCCCGAAAGCCAAACGTATGCGCTGCACACGCACATGAACGGAACGATGACGCTCGTGCCCAGCACAAGAGGCGCGTTCGACTGTGCGTTGAAGTATCGCGACCTCTATGACAAGCAGCCGTCGCCCGACTTCGAGCGCAAGGCGGGCCGGTTCGTCTTCGACATCTGGGGCGGTCGCTACGCCGAGATCGCCCAGAAGATGCAGCAGATGGTCGATTATGGCCTGACCGATTCACTGCTGACCGTGCACGTCTGGCAACGATGGGGCTATGACTACCGCCTGCCCGACATCTATCCGCCCGACCCCGCGCTCGGGACCATCGAGGACATGCGACAGATCGCCGTCGTCTGCGACGCGCACGATATCCCGTGGGGTCTGCACGACAACTACATCGATTTCTATCCCGACGCCGAGGGGTACAGCTACGACCACATCTGCTTCACCGAGTCCGGCCAGCCGGTCAGGGCCTGGATCAACGAGGGTCGCAACGCGCAGAGCTACCGCTGGCGGCCCGACCATATCATGCCCTTCGTCCGGCAGAACCTCAAGCAGATCGGCCCGGCCCTGCATCCGACACACTACTTCATCGACGTATTCACCTCGATCGACTGCTTCGACTACTACGACAAACAGGGCCACTTCCACTCGATGCTCGAGACGCGCCGGCACTGGGGCGAGGCCTTCGCCTGGATTCGCCGCGATCTGGGTGGCAACGCCGTGATGACCTCCGAGGCCGGCCACGACCAGTTGGTCGGCTATCTGGCCGGCGCCGATTGCCAGTTTCTACAACTGTCGCCCGAAAGCCGGGAGTTCTGCATCCATCTGGCCTGCGAGGACTGGCAGCGCGTGCCCTGGTACGATGCGGTCCTGCACGACAAGTTCAGCCTGCACGGCGTGGGCTATTCCGGACGCTACCAGGGCGGACGCAGCCGGGCCGAACATGGGATCGAAAGCGACGATTGCATCAGCGCCGAGATTCTCACCGGCCACGCATCGATGATCGACAATCCGGGCTTCGGTCGTGGCGCGATCCGCAAGTACTGGCTGGCCCAGGATTTCACACGCAGCATCGCCCATGATACCATCGCCAGCGCCGAGTTCGTCGGCGGCGACATCCACAGACAGATTGTCGACTGGACCGGCGGCGCGCGGGTCTACGTCAACCGCGGCGGCACAGACTGGACCGTCGCCGGCAAGGTCCTGCCGCCCTACGGCTACTACGCCCGCAGCGGCGCGATCGAATCGAGCATCGAGAGAATCGACGGCGCGGTCGTCGAGCAATCGCGCGGGCCGTCGAGATGGTATTTCAGCGCCAGAGGCTTCGGACCGGAAGGTCAGCTCGCCATCCGACCGCACGCCGAACGCGTCGAGTATCTTGGCGGGCGACAGTTCAAACTCATCACGACGTGGCAGGCCGATGAACCGGCCCCCAAAGATCTGCAAGTCTTCATCCACTTCGTCAGCGAGACATCGGACCGCAGTGACAAAATCGCCTTCCAGGGCGGCAGCCAACCGCCGCAACCCACGAGCCAATGGCAGGGCGCGATCCGCCTCGGAGAGGATCGGACGGTGACAATTCCCTCGGCCTATGGTCCGAGCGAATACGAGATTCTCGTGGGGCTCTGGGACCCGGCCACCGGGCAGCGCTATGGGTTGCTCGGTGACGACGATGGGACCATGCGATATCGGATCGGCACGCTTGTGGTGCAGGGTCGCGGCCAGGAGGTACGCAGCGTGGCCCTGGCACCCCACGAAGCCGCTCATGCGAATCCGGGATGGAGCGCCGGGATCGGGTCGATCGACTTCGGTCCGGCTGCGACACGCGGGGCCTTCCGCTGCACACGAAACGCCGACACACTGGTCGTCACCCCCCTGCCGAATCTCCGATCGTTCCCGGTGGCCCTGAGACCAACGGAATTCGGCTTTGACGGTGCCCGCGTACGATCGCTTGTCGCCATCGATGTCGATGGACAGCCGTTGCGTCCCGTCGGCTACGAAACCGACAACGACCGGATCGCATTCGAGACCCAAAGGAACGAATTCGCCTACATCATTCACATGGACTGACAGGAACAGATTATGAAGAAGCATCGAATCGCTGCCGCCCTGATTGTCTCGCTGACGCTGTTTCCGATGGCTCTGCCGTCTTCGGCAACCGATGGCCGGCAGCCCCTGACCCTTTTCGACTTCGGCGCGTCGTTCGAGACGAGCACGGTGGCCACAAGCGATGCCCGCGTGAGCCTGGCCGCGCCGGGCAGGCTGCGGATCGAGACCGGCCATGAGGCCCCTTGGCCGGGTGTCACACTCAAGGCCCCCGACGGCCAATGGAACCTGTCCAGCTATGAGACGCTTCGCTTCGAAGTCATCAATCGTGGCGATGAAACCGTCACCGTGAACTGTCGCGTGGACAACCCCGGCGCCGACGGCACGAACCATTGCGTCACCGACAACGTCACCGTCGCTCCGGGAGCGTCGGAAACGCTCAACGTCCGCGTCTTCCCCGTCCCGTGGCGGCTCGATGCCCCCCTGGAGCTGGTGGGCATGCGGGCGGCGCCAACCCACGCGGGCAAGCTCGATCCAGCCAATGTCACGCAACTGGTCATTTTCGTGAACCAGCCCAAGAGGGACCATGCCTTCGAGATCGGTCCTATTCGCGCGGGCGGACGCATCGAGGTGCTCGATGCCTCCACGTTCCTGCCGTTCATCGACGAGTTCGGCCAGTACGTTCACAAAGACTGGCCCGGCAAGACGCATTCGACCAACGAGTTGATCGCCCGTGGACAAGCCGAAGAGCGAGACATGGAGACCCATGCTGGCCCGCAAGACCGAAATCAATACGGCGGCTGGCTCGCCGGCCCGCAACTGAAAGCGACCGGGTTTTTCCGCGTGCAGAAGCACCAGGGCAAGTGGTGGCTCGTCGATCCGGCGGGCAGGCTGTTCTGGTCGCACGGCATCGACTGCGTCGGCACCGGCAACGCCACCCCGATCAGCAACCGCGAGACCTATTTCAAGGATCTTCCGCCGGAGGGCTCTCCATTCGCCCGGTTCTACGGGTCGGGCAGTTGGGCCCCGCATGGCTACTACAAGGACCACTCGCCGTATCGCACCTACGATTTCAGCCGGGCCAATCTGCAGCGGAAGTATGGAAAGGACTTCGAGCAACTCTTCGCCGAGCGGACGCACCGGCGGTTCAAGAGCTGGGGCATCAACACGATCGCCAACTGGTCGGATGAGAGCATCTACCTGATGCGAAAAACACCCTACACCGCGACGATCGGCTTCGAGTCCCGACGACTGGAAGGCTCCGAGGGCTACTGGGGCAAGTTCTACGACGTTTTCGATCCGAGTTTCCGCCAGCAGCTTCGCAACCGGCTGGTCCGCGAGAAAGATCGAACGGCCAACGACCCGTGGTGCATCGGCTATTTCGTTCATAATGAGCTGTCGTGGGGCGACGACACCTCGCTGGCCGTCGCAGCGCTCGCATCGTTGGCTGATCAGCCGGCCAAGAAGGTCTTCATCGAGGACCTCAAGACCAAATACGAAACGATCGCCAAACTCAACGAGGTCTGGGGCACCGATCATGCCTCGTGGGAAGCGCTGCTCCGGAGCCAGACCGCGCCGGACAGGCAGAAGGCCCTCGCCGACCTCCACGCATTCTACGACAAGACGGCCCGGACGTATTTCGAGACGATTCGCGATGAACTGAGGAAGCTCGCCCCCCACCACCTCTATCTGGGCTGCCGGTTCGCGTGGGTCAACGATATCGCCGCACGGGCGGCGGCGGACTTCTGCGACGTCGTCAGCTACAACCGCTACACGTACAGCGTCGAGGATCTGAAGCTGCCGGATGGGATCGACATGCCGCTGATCATCGGCGAGTTTCACTTCGGGGCGCTCGATCGCGGGATGTTCCATACCGGCCTAAGATCGACGGACAGCCAACAGGACCGCGCCGACACCTATGCCACCTACGTCCGCAGCGCCCTGCGCAATCCGTATGTGGTGGGCACGCACTGGTTCCAGTACAAGGACCAGGCGACGACCGGACGCGGGGACGGCGAGAACTACCAGATCGGCTTCATCGACATTTGCGATACGCCGTACCCCGAGATCGTCGCCAAAGCGCGCGAAGTCGGCAATTCCATGTATCCGTATCGCCTGAACGCCGACTGAGGCTGTCACAAGGTAGACGGTCGCATAGAAGGACGCGAGGCCGACCTGCCCTCAACTCAACCGCTGCCAGGCCAGCCCCGCGATGTCGTGGGTAGACGACGACAAGATGCGTCCGCCAACCGATTCCGATTACAGCATACCGACGAGACTTTTGCAACGGCTGACATGCTCGAATCGGGAAATGCCGGATGAACGAACTGGATCGCTCCACAATTCCATCATTCCATTGGCCCAACGCAAATTGACGGTGGCGACAGAGGCGATTATACTGGCGGCAACCTTTTCAAGGAGTTGCCGATGGGTTTCGATCAAGACAGTGATTATCTGGAGTCGTCGTTTCTGCCCGGGCAAGGAGGGCCCAAGCCACCATCGGGTCCGCCTCATCCACCATATCCGCCGCAGGCGTACGCGCCCTACCCCAAACCCAAGAAACGGTCGAGCATTTCGCGAATCTTCTGGGGGCTCGTGTTTGGCCTGTCGTTTCTGGCCAACGTCGCGCTGTTTCTGCTGCTGATCGGGCTGGTCGCCTTTGTCGCCACGGGCCGGACCCGGTTTTACGAGGAGGCCGTGGTCCGCGAAGGCCCGCGCACCGACAAGATCGTGCTCGTCCACATCGACGGCGTCATCGGCGACGACCAGGCCGACTACGTCTACCGCCAACTTCAGACGGCCCGCGAGGACCGCAACGTGCGCGCGGTCATCGTGGGTATCAACTCGCCCGGCGGAACAATCTCGGGCAGCGATCGGATCTATCAGGACATCCTCGCTTATCGCCGGGAGACCGGCCAGCCGGCGGTAGCCTTCATGCAGGGCATGGCCGCTTCCGGGGGGTATTATGCCTCGGTGGCCTGCGACCGGATTGTCGCCGAGCCTACGGCGATCACCGGCTCGATCGGCGTGGTGATGAGCTATTTCGTATTCCAGGAACTGCTGGAGAACAAGCTCGGAATCCAGCCGGTCTATCTGGCCAAAGGGGCGAAGAAGGACTGGCCCAGCAGCTTCCGCGAGCCGAAGCAGGAGGAACTGGACTATATCCAGGAACGTCTGCTGAACCCGGCGTACGAGCGGTTCATCGAGATCGTCCAGGCCGGACGTGCATCGATTCTGCCGCCCGACCAGGTGCGGAACCTCGCCGACGGCAGCATTTACGTTGCGCCCAAAGCGCTCGACGAGAAACTCATCGACGAGATCGGCTATCTGGACGACGCGGTGGAGGCCGTCCTGTCTCTGGCGGGAATCCAGGACGCCCAGGTAGTCGAATACCGCAAGCCCTTCAGCGTCATGGACATGCTGAGCGTCGAGAGCAGCAGTTCGTTCAAGCTCGACCGCACGACGCTCTATGAGCTGAGCACGCCCCAGGTCCTGTACATGTGGAGCGCCTATTAGGGGTCGGACAGCCGTCGCAGATCCGCCGACAGTGGAGAATAGCAAGATGGAAGACGCATCGCGAGGCCCGTGCGGGCAAACGCTTCAAGTTCTGGTATGCAGCGGGTTCATCCTCCTGCTGGCCACTCTGACGGGATGCTCATCCGGCCCGAAGATGGCGCTGATTGCCACTACCCCCGACGGACAGGGCCTCGTAGACAGCGGAACCGACCTGCCCTTCGTGCCCTTCGGCACGAATTACTACGATCCGAACACGGGATGGCCCCCGCAGGTGTGGCAGCAGTTTGACCCGAAAAAAGTCGCCCAGCACTTCCAGGTGATGCGCGATCTCGGCGTCAACTGCGCGCGGGTCTTCCTGGCGGCTGCCACTTTTCAGCCTGATGCCGATACAATCGACGAGAAATCGCTGAAGAAACTCGACCGGCTGGTTCGGATCGCCCGCAAAACCGGGGTGCGGCTGATCCTCACGGGGCCGGATCACTGGGAAGGCCAGCCGCCCTATTGGAAGCCCGACCGCTTCGCCGGGCCCGAGGCGTTGCGAGCACTCGAAACGTTCTGGACGGTCCTGGGCCGGCGATACCGGGGCGAACCGGCCATCCTGGCGTGGGATCTGCTCAACGAGCCCGAGATGCCCTGGCATATCGACTCGTGGGAACCGATGTGGAACACCTGGCTGCAATCCAAGTACGCCAGTCAGGAAGCCCTGAAGGCCGCGTGGGGCGGGGAACTGGCGACCGACGAAACGCTCGGGAGCATTCGACCGGCCAGGGACGTCGCTGAGATGGGCAACCCGCGTCTTCACGACTGGCAGTTGTTCCGCGAGCATCTGGCCGACCAGTGGGTGCAACGCCAGGTTCGCGCGCTGCGGGAAGCGGACCCGACGCACCCGATCACCATCGGTTACATCCAGTGGTCTTTCCCGATGGTTCGGCCGGGCGACCCGCACCTCTACTCTGCATTCAACCCCCGCCGGCAGGCCCAGTGGCTCGACTTCATATCGATTCACTTCTATCCGGTCATGGGCCGGCCGTTCGGCTCCAGGGCCAACTGGGACCGCAATCTCGCCTACCTTCAGACCATGCTGGCCTACTGTCACGTCGGCAAGCCCGTCGTCCTCGGCGAGTACGGCTGGTATGGCGGAGGCGGCCCCAAAGGTCGCCCGCATTTGACCGAAGACGAACAGGGTCGCTGGATCGGCGCCGAGATCGAGGCGTCGAGGCGGCTGGCCCAGGGTTGGCTGTCCTGGCCCTTCGCCGACACGCCGGAGGCCACGGACATGAGCGTCTTCGGAGGTCTGGTCACGCGCCATTACATCCCGAAGTCATGGGGACTTCGCTTTCGCTCCTATGCGGCCGCCCTGTTCCTGCTGGCCCAGCCGACCCCGGAGTTGCCGTCCTTCGACTTCGCGGCCTCTCTGACGGCGCCGATGGACGACTTGCTGACCATGCACGCCGAATACACACAACTGGTCCAGGACGCTCTGGCCCAGGCCGGGCCCGTGCCTGAGATCGAGGTGCAGACGCAGCCCATGTCGATGCAGGACGTAGAGGCCCTCAGGCAGAGGCAGGAGCAGCGACGCGACGAATATCTGCGTCAACAAGCCGAACGCAACGCATCGCTATCCGACGACCAGATCGCCGAAGAGCGTCAGCGGTGACGTTGCCGTGATGCGAACGTCAACGAATCGGCCCGCCAGAGACGGACTGCCGTTGAAGACAACGATGGAATCCGTCGCGGTCCGGCCTACCAGTTGGGGATGGCTCTGAGAATCCAGCGGATTGACGCGAGCCTTCTTGCTGAGGCCTTCGACGAGAACTGTCACCGTACGCCCCAGGAACTCGCTGCTCAACTGCTCGCTGATCGCCTCCTGGACGGCCAGGAGTTCAACGTTGCGCCGCTGCTTGACCTCGTCGGGCACACTGTCCTGATGCCGCTTGTCGGCCGTCGTGCCGGGTCGAGGTGAGTACTTGAAGACGAAGCAATTTCGGTATCGTGCCTGCCGGACGAGATCCACGGTCGCCCGGAAGTCGTCCTCCGTCTCGCCGGGAAAGCCGACGATGAAGTCCCCCGCGATCGCGAGGTCCGGGACGATCCGCCGCGCGCGAGCGAGCAGTTCCAGGTATTGTTCGGCCGTGTAGTGGCGATTCATCGCCCGCAGGATGCGGTCCGAGCCGCTCTGGGCCGGCATGTGCAGATAGTGGCAAACCTTAGGCGACGACGCCATGGCGTGTAGAATATCGTCGTAGAACTCCTCCGATGGATAGCTCGTCACGAAGCGAATCCACTCGATCCCCTCCACCTCGGCGACCATGCCGAGCAGGTCGGCCAGAGAATAGGTCCTGTGGCCGTCGCGGTGGCGATAGGCGTTCACCGTCTGGCCCAGCAGCGTCACCTGCCGGACCCCTTTGTCCGCCAGCTTTCTGACCTGGTTGAGGACCCGTTCGGGCGGACGGCACTGCTCCGGGCCGCGCACATACGGAACGATGCAGTAGGTGCAGAAGTTGTCGCAGCCACGCATGACACGCACGAAGGCCTGACCGGGCGGCCCGCCGTCTGCGTCGCTCTGGTGCCCATATGAGGATTCGAATTGTTCCAAGGCATCCGACGACGAATCCATCCGGTCGCGAATCGCCTCGGCAACCACCAGACGCTTGACGTTCTGTGAGAGAGCGTCTTCGAGCAGACGCACGAGTTGACGGATCTGGCCGGGGCCACAGACGACATTCACCGCATCGTGTTCGAGCAACGCGTCGCCCAGCCGCTGGGCCATGCATCCGATGACGGCGACAACCATGCCCGGCCGGTGCTTCTTGAGGTGCTTGAGATGCCCCAGATGCGACAGCACCCTCGCCTCGGCGTGCTCGCGGACCGAGCAGGTGTTGATCACCACCACGTCGGCGTCCTTCACGCTGTCGGTCAGGACAAAACCGGCCTCTCTCAGCGCCGAGGACACCAAAGCGGTGTCCAGCTTGTTCATCTGGCAGCCGAAGCTCTTGATATGTACAGTTCGCGGATCGTTCATCCGCCCACTATACAGCCCGAAAGCCCGCAAATCAAACGCCGCGGCGAAGGCGCATACCTGTGCACTGAGTCAGAGGGTTCGATTCAACTGCCTCTGGAGGTCCTTGAGGCGATTCACCTCGTCGAAACCGAGACGGAGGATGGGGAAGGCGGTCTTGTTGTGCATCAGGGGTTCATCGAGATTCACCCACGCTCGGCAGGCCTCGCCGTCCGGGGTGCCGGGGATCGGCGAGAAATCCGCGAGCATGCCGCGGATGCCCAGACTGTGAACGAAGTGCATCGAGGCTTCCAACTCCTGGAGATCGCTGTTCGGATGGCCCACGATCTGATAGGCGGTGACCTCGCCCGGATCGGCGCCGGCCGCGACAAGATGGCGAACGGCCTCGACCAGTTCATCACAGTGTACCTTACCCCCGGTGCCCTGCTGCCACTGCGGCGAGCGGCTCTCGAAGCCCAGGTAGAACGTCCTGAATCCCGCCCGGACCATCAGCCCGGCCAGATCCGCCCGGATGAAGCGCGCGTTCAAGGCGTTGGGCGTGTGGAAATGCACGCGAATATCCCGACCGAGGACCTCTTCCAGAAAGGGCATCAGGACCATCTCGGCCTTGAAGAGCAGCGCGTCGTCATAGAACGCCACATCGCACACTCCGAGCGAAACCAGCAACTCGAGCTCGGCCAGCGACCGCTCCAAAGGCCGGGAAGCGAATCGCCCATAGACGCTCGGGACCGAGCAATAGGTGCAGTGAAACGGGCAGCCGTCGCTGAGCTTCAGGGCGCCCACGGCCAGGCTTTCGTATATCTCCCACAGCCCCGTCTGCTCGGTGTCGGGCTCGAGTCGGAGGAAGTGCCACAGGGGGTCGAGGTCTGTCCCAGGGATGCAGAGATCGGCATCCAGGCCCCTGGCGTGTTCGGTGCAGATCGTGACGTAGTTTCCGCCCAACACGATCCTTGCGGTGGGAAAGGCCCGACGAACGTCCTCGATGACCTCCTGAACGCCCGGATACCAGTAGCTCATCATCGTCTGGATCAGCACGCAATCGAAGGCATCGTGCCCGGCGAGGAACGCTCGAAAACTGTCTCGCGGCGCGCCGAACCGATGAAAGTACCTTGGGATGGCGTCGAGACAAGCGGGCTTACGTACGCGTTCGGAACGGAATCGACCTCGACCCCAGCGGTCCGATTCGTTCAGGGAATCGCCCCGTCGATCGAGATAGTCGAAGAACGCGAAATCGGCCTTGCCTCGCAGTTGCCCGGCCACGCCGAGCAGGCCATAGGGCCGCAACCAGAAGTCGTAGGCCGCAAAGTCGTAGATCGGCGGATTGACCAGAAGAATCCGTGGACGCATCATCCCATCTCATCGTTGAAGTCACTCGCAGGACATCGCCATCGCCCATACCATACGCATCGACTCCCACGATTGTCAACCGGAGCCACAGGACGCGGTTACCCGTTTCGGGTTGGGGTCAGGGTCTGGTTCGTAGTGATCCCGATGGCCATCGGGATGAGGCGTTGCCTTTGCCGGAACAGGTATGCCCTCACGGGCACACTACAGACAGTCCCTCTCCACTCCCGCAATAAACGGGTGGCCGCGTCCGCCACAGCCATTGACGCAAGTGGGGCTTTATGATAGAATGAGTGCGTCAAGGATTGTTCTACGCTCAGAATGGGGGCAGGCAATACAACCGCAACCGTTCGACGACAGGTATGCAATGTCCGGGAGAGAGGGTGCAATGAGGCCGCTGTGGCGCATCCATACAGCCCTGATCGTGTTGGTCGCACTCCTGATGGGGCCGGCGGAGGCCGTCTGTCCGCCGGGCGACTGGAACGGGGACTGCCGGGTGGACTGGCTCGATCTCGGCCTGCTCGCAAGCCACTGGCTCAATGACCCGAACCAGATCGACGACCCGAACCAGATCGACGACCCGAACCAGATCGATGACCCGAACCACTATGCCACGACCGACGCGACCGACCTGGCGGTGCTGGCCAACCACTGGCGCCGGACGGGATGCCCCATCGTGATCAATGAGCTGCTGGCCCACTCTCACGACATCTCGCCCGACTGGATCGAACTGCACAACGTCAGCAACATCCCCGTTGACATCGGCGGGTGGTTTCTCAGCGATAACGAGCACGATCTCTACGAGTTCCGCATCGAAGACGGCACCGTGGTCGAACCGAACGGGTACATCGTATTTCACGAGGATACACAGTTCGGAAACCCCGACTGCCCCGGGACGCACAGCCCCTTCGCACTCAGTGAGAACGGCGAATCGCTCTGTCTCTATTCCGGCGCCGATACGCGGTTTCCCGATTGTCTCGTGGTTGAGCGGTTCGGCGCCTCGGAGACGTGGGTCTCATTCGGCCGGCACATGACCAGCATGGGGACGTACGCATTTGTCCTGATGAGCGAGCCGACGCCGGGTCAGGCCAACGCCAGCCCTCTGGTCGGCCCCGTGGTCATCAACGAGATCATGTACCATCCCCCCGGCGACACCGATACCGAGTACATCGAACTGATGAACGTCTCGGCCGGCCCCGTCACCCTGTTCGACTTCCGGGCCATGGAGCCTTGGCGTTTCACGGACGACGGCGGGATCGATCTGGTGTTTCCCCGCGAGCCCCCGGTAACGCTCGACGCAGGCGAACACATCCTGCTGGCCAGAAACGGAGCGATGGTCCGCCACACATACGGGGTTCCGGCGCACATACAGGTCTTCTCATGGGGTTCCGGCCGATTGTCCAACAGCGGCGAGAGGATTCGCCTTCTCAAACCCGGAGATGTGGACAACGCCGGCGCGCGATACTGGGTCGAGGTCGATTCCATTCACTACAGCGACGGGACGCACCCGGAGAACTCCCCCGACCGCGTGGACCGGTGGCCGGCGGAGGCGGACGGCGCCGGCTTGTCGTTGAACCGCATGTTCCCATCGCAATACGGGGACGATCCGGACAACTGGCATGCCACGATCCCTACCCCGGGATCGACGAACGATTGAAATCACCAAGCGGTGTGGTGGCTAATAGGCGGCGCCGGATGCCGAATGCGCCGCCGAGTGTGTTTCCAGCGCCGCCACCCGAATGTCGCACTCCCGGCCGCCCGGCGCAACGGCAGCTTCGGCGTCCCGAAGACGTTCTTCCTTCGGCCGCGTCTTCCATCGGCGGTGCAGCCACCAGTACTGCGTGGGGTCCTCGCGTACGAACGCCTCGATGGCCTTCGTGTATTCGCTGGTAACCCATTTGAGCGGGTCGTCCTTGTCCGCCCACTCGTGGGGGAAGATGATCCGCTGAACGCCGATCTCGAAGAAGAACCGATTCTCGACGCGACGGCTGTAGCCGACCACGATCGGCAGATTGTAGGTCAGGGCCACCAGGCCGATACTCTTATAGGTGCTGGCCTTTCGCCCGAAGAAATCGACGAAGACGCCCTTCCTGCCGGCATCCTGATCGGCAATGAACCCGAGCGTGCTGCCCTGGGCCACAATCTGCGGCATCAGTTCGGCGGCGCCTTTCTTGTCGATGATCTTCTGGCCACGACGCTCGCGGACACCGTAGAGAAATCGGTTGAGGTACCTGTTGTCGAGCGGCCGGGCGATGCTGTACAGATCGAAGCCGAACAGACCCATCAGATAGCCGGTAATCTCGAAGTTGCTGTAGTGCCCCGTGACCATCAGCAGGCCCTTGCGCTCCTGCATGAGCCACTTGGCATGCTCGGCGTTCTTGTATCGCGAGTACTCCCGCCAGTTGTACTTCTTCACCAGCCGGGGCGTGAACAACACGTCGATCGTCAGCATGACGATCTGCTCGAAGCTCCGCCGCCCCGTTTGCCAGATCCATGCCTCGGACTTGTCCGGGAAGCTGGCGCGGAGGTTCTCCAAGGCCCGCTGCCTACCCCGATGATAGTGCTTCCAGAGAAGCCTTCCGAGGAAGCAGGCAAACCGCAGATTCGTCTCGACATCAAACAGGTATAGAAAGATCACCAGGACCCGAACGGCCACGTACAGCAGCCAATCCAGGACCGGGTGGGACTTCTTCTTGCGTTTTCTTGGTACGCGTCCGTCAGCCATCGCCGCCCATTTTATGCGGGAAACGGCGGATGTCAAGAGCCGCCTGCGATCCGGCCGACTATGGTGCACCATGAGGGGCCAGGGAGGCCTGCTCGGTGCCGCCGTAGGCGCCCATGTTGATCCGCGCATTACCGGCCGCCCGCTCGGCCAGCGGATCGCCCGCCTCACACAGCGGCTCGTCGCCCAGCGGCCAACTCGGGTCTGCGGCGTCGATGCACGGGCTGGTCGCATCGTCCCACGACCAGAGACCTTGGGACACATCCCAGGACCAGCCCTGGCTCTTGAGGTGGTAGTCGCCGGGACTCCAGAGCCCGTCGTCCAGCCACTGGCCGCGTGCGACGAACACCGGATCGACGTCAATATTGCCCTCGCCGGGCCAGCCGCCTTGGATGTTGCAATAGCTGACCGTCGCCTCCTGGCGAACCTCCAGGTTCGCGCCATCGGCATTGAAGTAGACGATCGAGTTCGTCAAGGTCGGGGCCACACACGAGAGACCATACCCCAGGTTGTCGGCAATCGTGCAGTTCTCGATGACCGGATACCCGCTGGAGACGCCGCCGGCGCGATTTCCGGCGATGACGCAGTTCGCGAACGTGCCGTAATTGCGTT
>Ga0209612_1000794_pt1 | contig 29727 bp, 30 predicted proteins | sample BioC12SIPDNA_FD_185746 | JGI IMG/M metagenome (GOLD analysis project Ga0209612, IMG submission 185746) | Anaerobic biogas reactor microbial communites from Washington, USA - Biogas_R1_B C12 SIP DNA (SPAdes) (version 2) | ecosystem: Engineered > Bioreactor > Anaerobic > Unclassified | place...
AGTGGATACGGGAGGAGACGACCTGATGGAGATCGTCTGCCGCTCCGGTATCCAGGTGACGGGCGAGGATGTGTGCGCCGTCCGCGACGACCTCATCGTCGAGGACCGCATCCGGCTCTTCCTGAACGGCGAGTACCTCACGACCCTGGTGGCGAGTCCCGACCGCCTCGACGACCTCGCGGCCGGGTTCATCATATGCGAGGGGCTGGCCGACCGGGTCGCTTCGGTGAACGTCTCCGGAAAGGATGTGTATGTCACGGCCCCGGTCGGGCGGGACATCCGGCTCGAGGTGGAGTCGTCCGGGGGGTACCGCGTGCTCGGCGAACCGCGGAAGGTCACCTCGTCGATCACCACCACGGCGGAGACCATCCGGGCGGTCACGGCGGCGATCGAGTCCGATACCTGGCGGAGGACCGGCGGCGTCCACTGCTCGGTCCTCTTCTGCGACGGCAAGCTTGTCACCCGGGCCTGCGATGTGGGGAGGCACAACACCGTCGATAAGGTCGTGGGCTACGCGGCCCTCCGGGGGCTGGACCGGTCGACCTGCATCCTCGGGTGCACGGGGAGGCAGCCGGCGGGGATGGTCGCGAAGGCGGCGAACGCGGGCATCCCGATCGTCGTCTCCCGCGCCGCCTCGACCGACCGGGGCATCCTCACGGCGGAGCGGGCGGGGCTCACCCTGGTCTGCTTCTCGCGGGGGGAGCGGTTCACCATCTACACGCACCCTGGGCGGGTGTCCGACGTCCTTGCCGCGATAAAGAAGGCTCAACCATGACGGAGAACGATAGCCGGGACGCGCTGATCCTGCTCGGGTGCCCGCAGGTACCCGTCCAGACGAGCATGGCGCTCTACCTGGTGCACAACCTCGCGCAGCGGGGCATCCGGCCGGTGATCGCCGGGACGCCGGCTGCGCGGAAACTGATGGAGGTGGCCGACCCGGGCCGGCACTACCTGGAGGAGATGACCGATATCGATGCCGCGATCGATGAGATCACGGAAAAACGGCGGGACTTCGATCTCTGCTTCGTCTTCATCCACAACGATTCGGGGGTCGCGTATGCCGGGACGATGGCGTATATATCAGAGGCGCGGGTGTATGCGCTCATCTTCGGGGAGCATGCGGAGGACCTTGCCGGCGAGATTGAGTTCCCCTGCGAGGTCGTGGCGGCGAAGGCCACCCATAACCCCATGCCGCTGAAGCGGCGACTCGACGAGGTGATGCAATGGGCTGTCTTGAGGCGCTGAAACCCGAGATCCTCCTCTCCCAGACGACGTTTCGGGACGCGAGAGAGTACATCAGGAAGAACATACGGGAGTACCACGAGGTCGAACCGGGCTACCGGATATTCGACGTCCACATCATCGGCGTGCCGCCGCTGTATATCGGCATCGAAGGCGGGGACCTGATCTTTCCCTACACCAAGCCCTGCCACGGGACGTTCGTGGTGAAGGTCCCCGGCGGCGAGGAGATCGCGAGGCTGCGGGCGAGAAAATAGTACTTTTCTCTTCTATTTCTTCCAAAAATGTGAATGCGGTCCGGATGGTCATCTACGGCGTAGCCCGGCTGGCTCCCGTATCTGCCGGTCCCATGTAGATCCCGGAGCCGAGCCACCAGTCCTCGTCCACCTTCATCACGTAGCCCAGTTTGGACTCGACCGTCCGATTGTGCGCGGGGTTGACGTAGTAGAACCGGACGAACCCGGAGCCGTTCTTTGCCGCATCGAGGAACTGTTGCGTGTAAGGGTTGCCGAAGGCGTCGAGTTCGTCCATCCGGTTGACGCCGATCTTGTCGGGGTCGAACGGATGGGCAAGGACGGTGTTGTTGAAGTCGTAGGCGTAGATGTAGAGCTCGCCCCGGACGAACGAACCGTTCGGGTCGGAGAACTCAACAAGGGCTTTATCCTTGCCGTGCGTCCTGGCGTAGTCGACAGCGCTCTCGACGAAGGCGACGAGCGTCTCGTTTGCGGTGTAGTGCTCCGGTCCCCGGATGCCGGGAGTTTCCGGCGCCGAAACGATCGTGTCGGGCTCGTTCTGTGTACATCCCGCGGTGATGAGGAGCAAGCCGAGGGCGCAGATGCAGAGAAACGATCTTGAAGACGTATGCATATGATTGAGTCGGTATTTATTCCCTAAAAATGCATGCCGAGGACAACCGGCGCCTTATGGGCCCTTCCGGCCGCGGGACTGGGCGCTGCCGGGAGCCCGGCGATGGGCACTGCCGCCGCCGGAGCATCTCCGGTGTGCGGGAACCCATGCAGGGGAGGCGCCCAAAGAAAGAGGTATAAATTCACCGAAGGCGGTACTACAGTAGTGAGAACCCGGTCGCCTGCGGTCATGCCCGCGATGGCCGGGAGAGCGAAGTTTACGCCGATACGGGCAGGTACCGGGCCCTGGATGCGAGTGATACGATGAGCGAACCGTTGAGAGTGCTGTTGATCGGGGAGAGTCCCGGCAATCTCGGGGAGATGCTTCGCACCTGCGGGCGCAAGGCTGAGTTGATCCACCGTGAACGCCCCCGGGACGGGCTTGCCCTGGCATCGGGGGGCGAGATCGACGTCGTGCTCCTCGATCTCGATCTCGCGGACGGAGAGGGGACCGCCTTTCTCGACCGCCTGCGCCGGACGGCTCCCGATATCCCGGTCATCGTGCTCACTGCGGCGGGAGAAGACCGCGCCGCGTTCCATGCGATGCAGAGCGGCGCGCAGGATTACCTGGTCCGGGAGAAGACCGACGCGGAACTGCTCTGCCGGGCGATCCGGTACGCGCAGGAGCGGATGCGGGCGGAGGTTTTGCTCCGGCACTCCGAGGCGATGTACCGGAGGCTGATCGAGAACCTCAACGAGGGCATCATCGCCGTGGACGAGGCCGGCCTCATCACCTTCGCCAACCCGCGTATGGGGGAGATCTTCGGCTGCCCCGCAAGGCGCCTTGTCGGGCTGCCGATCGCCGGTTTCATCGCCGGCGAGAACATCCCGGCCGCCCCAAATCCGTTCTGCCGGCAGACCGACCAGAGACAGGAGTTCGAACAGGACCTCATCCGCTGTGACGGCGGGCAGGTCCACGCGCTCGTGGCCACGTCGCCGATCGTGGATGCCGCCGGCGCCCCTCTGGGGTGCCTTGCAGGGGTGCTCGACATCACCGGCCGCAAGCAGGCCGAGGAGGCCCTCAGGCAGAGCGAGCAGAGGTATCGACTGGTCGTGGAGAGCCTCAGCGAGGGGATATGGGTGATCGACCGGAACGCCTGCACGTCGTTTGTCAACCCCCGGATGGCGGAGATGCTCGGCTACTCCCCGGGAGAGATGATCGGGAGATCCGTCCATTCGTTCCTCCCCGCCTCCGGCTGGGCTGCGATGCAGGACCGCCTGAAGCGTCGACGGGACGGAACCAGAGAGCAGTACGAGTGCAAGTTCACCCGGAAGGGGGGCGAGACCATCACCGTGCTGGTGATATCGTCGCCGTTCGTAGACGACGCCGGGGAGTTCCAGGGCTCGATCGTCGGCGTGATGGACATCACCGAACGAAAGAGGGTGGAAGAGGAGATCCGGGTCAGAAACGAGCAGCTCATGGTCCTCAACCAGGTGATCAGCGTCTCGGCCACCTCGCTCTCCCTTGCCGAGCTCCTGGAGGAGTCGCTTGAGAAGACGCTCAACCTCATGGGGTTTCACGTCGGCATCGTCTACATGCTCGACGCCGAGCGCAAGCAGGCTACGCTGCAGCACCAGAGAGGGATGCCGCCATCGTGCATGGCGAGCAACCGTATCATCAAGGTCCACCACTGGCCGTTCAACTTCACCTTCATCGCCGGCCAACCCCGCTACATTGAACGACAGGCCGACCTGAGCTCCATCGAGGCGACCATACTCGAGGAGTTCGGCGTCTCGGCGCTCGCCTGCATCCCCCTCATCGCCGAGTCGGTCGTCGTCGGGGCTGTGTACGCCGGCAGCAGGGAGAAAAAGTCGTTCTCCCGTGAAGAGAGGACGCTCCTTGAGTCGATTGGAAAAGAGATCGGCTCAGGCATCCTGAAAGGCATGCTCCACAAGAGGCTTGAGGCGGCAAACCGGGAGGCGAACCTGTATCTCGACATCATGACGCACGATATCAAGAACGCCGAGAACGTATCGAACCTTTACACGGATCTCCTCATCGGGATGCTGGAGGGCGAGACCGCGCAGTACGTGAGGAGGATCCAGAGCAGCATCCAGAAGAGCGCCGGTATCCTCAGGAACGTCACCACGATCCGCCGGATCCACCACGATGCATCCGATCTCGGGCCGATCGACCTCGACGCGGTCATCAGAGGGGAGATCGAGGCCTTTCCCGGTATCGACATCGAGTTTTCGGGCATTCGCTGCCCGGTCTGGGCGGACGACCTCCTCTGCGAGGTCTTCTCAAACCTCATCCGGAGTGCCGTCAGGTTCGGGGGTTCGGACATCCGGATCGTCATCCGGGTGGAGGATTACGACGGCGAGAACGTCCTCGTCTCCATCGAGGATACCGGTCCGGGTATCCCTGACTCCGTGAAGGAGTCGTTCTTTCACCGAAACGATCGGGGGTGGACCGAGGGGTGCGGCGACGGGCTCGGTCTCTTCATCGTCAGCACCCTCATCGAGCGTTACGGCGGTACGATACGGGTGGAGGACCGGGTGGAAGGGCGGCCGGACCTCGGCGCGGCGTTCCGGTTTACCCTCCGCGAGGTCCTGCATGCCGTCGACGATGATGATGACGGCGATGAAGAGTGCGGGTGAGGCCCTCTACGCCCCTTCCCTCCTCCGGGTGCGCTAAGCAGCGTATCTTGGCTGCGATACATCCTTCTGCACCCGGGGGATCTCCCGCAACGGCCGGGCCTTACATGAAGGGGGAGGGTGCCGGCGCCGCATCGTCGACCGCGCAGGGGATCTTTTGGTGCGTGCCGCCATGCGTCGTGATAGAGTCCTTCACCTCTCCGGCCCCGCTCCGGCGCGGGCCTGCAGCGCCGAGAAGACCTCCCTGCCGAGGACCTCTTCTGCGCGTTCCCTGTAGCGCTCCGCCATGACCGCGAGAAGCCGCACCGTTCCCGCCGCCGTGGTGGAGATGCCGACCCGCTCCGCCCTGCGGATCAGCCCGTCATGCTCCATGATCCCGAACCGGGGGAGAACGTAGTAGTGGGGAATATCGAGATATTCGGCGAGTTTCCGGGTTGTGGGAAACCGTATGGATACGCCGCCCGGGGAGAAGCTGACGGTTATGCACCGGTCTTCTTCAAGGAGGATCCGGATGGCCGCCTCGAATATGTCGTCGTGTTCGTATGTGGACATGCGATCGCAGAAGTACTGGTTTTCGGAAAGAAAAAAGAGGGTCGGTCTGGTTACGCCGCTTCCGCCTTCATCTCGCCCCGCTCTTCTTCGGGCATCTCCTCAAGATAGATGACCTCGGCGCCGATGTCCTTTGCGATCTGTTCGAGCTCTATCTTCCTGAAGTGAGTGCTCTCCACCTTCAGGTGCTTGTCCTCGCCCTTCTCTTCGACGACGGCGACGACGCGGAACCGGGGTTGTTTCACGCCGGTGCCGACTTTCTGACGCTCACGTGCATAGATCTTCATGGTCTCCACATCCCAATACCAGGTGGTATATCACCAGGTATATCCGGAAGATACTTAATACTTTCCCCGTGTACACTATGGTGAGGTTTGATCATGGCAGAACGGTTTGAGATGGAGTCGAAACTTGCGGGCGAGAGCCTTGTCCGGCGGGGCCTGATGCGAAAGACTGCCGGTGTCCGGCAGATCAGGATCATGCCCGACCTGAATGTGATCAAGATCGGCGGTCACGGTGTCATCGATTACGGGCGGGACGTGATCTACCCGCTGATCGAAGAGATCGGAGAACTCTCGCGGAACCACAAGATCCTGATCGCCACCGGCGGCGGCGCCCGGACGCGGCACATCCTCGATGTCGGGATCGACCTCGGCATGCCGACCGGGGTGCTTGCGGAACTCGCAGGCAAGATCAGCGAGCAGAACGCGATCATGATGTCCCTCCTCTTCTCGAGGTACAACGGCGTCCGGATCAGCACTGGCGACCTCTTAAACCTCCCCTCGCTCATATCGCTCGGGATGCTGCCGGTCGTCCAGGGCACCCCGCCCTACGGCCTCTACGAGCACCCGCCGGAACTCGGGAGCATCCCGCCGCACCGGACGGATACCGGCGCGTTCCTGATGGCCGAGGTCGTGGGCGCAAAGAACTGCATCCTCGGGAAGAACGTAAATGGGCTCTATACGGAGAACCCGTTCATAAACCCCGATGCCGAGTTCATCGCGGATATCACGGCCGATGAACTCCTGAAGATGGACCTGGAGGACATGGTGCTCGAGCATATGGCGGTGCGGCTCCTCCGCGACGCCGTCCACGTGAAAGAGATCAAGATAGTGAACGCCCATGTGCCGGGCAACATAACAAAAGCCGTGAACGGGGAGCGGGTCGGCACCATCATCCGGGCCTGACGGCCCCTCTGGCCAACACTTTTTTGATAAACCCTGCCGGTGTCCTCGAAACCCGATTGCACCGGGGAAAGCATCCCCTGCGGCGAGGGGTATCGCGACGTCGTTGTGGGATGAGAGAAAACTCCCTATAAACGATATCTGTTTTACATAACTTTGAAATCAAACCAGTAAAATATAGCAAGTTGTTATTAACTCAAAACCGCCCTATTTAAATATGTGTATTGCGACACCTCTTTGAGAACTATGCAGCGAAGAACCCTTTTTGCAGTTGCGGCCGTCATGGTCGCTCTCCTGCTCATCTGCGGCTGTACCGGGACGACGACCGACCCAACGCCTGCAGAAAAGCAGCAACTCCGTATCGCTACGACGACGAGTCTTGACGACACCAAGCTCCTCAACCATCTCAGTTCGATCTTCGAGAAGCAGTACAACGCCGAAGTGCTGGTCATCTCCGCCGGAACGGGCAAGGCGCTCGAGTACGGGCAGCGGGGCGACGTGGACGTCCTGATGGTGCACGACCGCGCGCGCGAAGATGTCTTCCTCGCCGACGGCTACGGCATCAACCGGCGCGTATTTGCCTACAACTTCTTCATCCTCATCGGGCCGGAGGCCGACCCGGCGGGCATCAAGGGCATGGAGCCCACGAAGGCGTTTGCCACCATCCGGGAGAAGGGAATGACCGACAAGAACGTCGTCTTCGTCTCGCGCGGCGATGCGTCGGGGACGCACGCAAAGGAGCAGGCCCTCTGGAAGGGAGCCGGGTTCAACTACTCGACGGATATCCAGGGCTCCGGCGACTGGTACCTCGAGGCCGGGAAGGGCATGGGCGAGACCCTTACGATGGCAAACGAGAAGGAGGCCTATACGCTCTCCGATATCGGGACCTACCTTGCCTACAAGGGCAACCTCGACCTCGTGACGCTCGTGGATGAGGGCGATCAGCTCCTCAACGTCTACTGCGCCATGCAGATCAACCCTGCGAAGTACCCCGATATCAACAGCACGATTGCGAAGGACTGGGTCAACTTCATGATATCCGATGATGTCCAGAAGGAGATCGCATCTTTCGGCGTCGACAAGTACGGCCAGCCGCTCTTCTACGCCGCCCAGAAGGACTGGGAGAAGATCGGCGTGACCGAGGCCGAAGTGACGGATCCCATCGCGTGATCCGGCAGATGGCCCCTGATTCCAACCCTTTTTTTGCTTTCGACGACCCACGACTGGAGAGAGTATGTACGAGATCATCGAGGGCTTCATAGAGGCGACAAAGCTCATCGCCACGTTCGACCCCGACGTGATGGCCATCGCCGCACGGAGCATCATCGTCTCGTTCACCGCGACGATCGCCGCCACTCTGATCTCCGTCCCGCTCGGCGCCGCGATCAGCTTCGGTTCGTTTCGGGGGAAAAAAAGCCTCATCAACCTGATCCAGACGCTCTACTCCCTGCCGACGGTCATCGTCGGCCTCCTCATCTTCCTGCTCATATCCCGTGTCGGGCCGTTCGGGTTCATGCGGCTGCTCTTCACCCCGACGGCGATGATCATCGCCCAGACGGTGCTCATCCTGCCGATCATGACCGGCCTTACGATAGCGGCTCTCTCGGGGGTCGATCCGGTCATCAGGGATACCCTCTACTCGCTCGGGGCGACGCGCCTCCAGTTTCTCGTGAATATCATGAAGGAGGCACGGTTTGCCATCCTCATGGCCGTCGCGGTCGGATTTGGCCGGGCGATATCCGAGGTCGGGGCGGCGATCCTCGTCGGCGGCAACATCATGGCGTCGTCGTTTGCGAGTTCGACCCGGACCCTGACGACCGCGATATCGCTCGAGACGTCGATGGGCAACATCCCCACGTCGATAGCGCTCGGTATCATACTGCTTGCCATCGCCCTCGGCGTGAACCTCGCCATAACCAGGATACAGCACAGGTAGAACGATGATTGAATGTGTCGACGTCGCAAAGCGGTTCGGTAGCACGGTGGTGCTCACCGGCGTCACGGCGCGGATCGAGGCGGGAGAGATCTTTGCCGTTATCGGCCCCTCCGGGTCGGGGAAGTCGACCCTGCTGCGCCTCATCGATCTCCTCGATACGCCCACGGGAGGGACGATCCGGATAGGCGGCACCGATATCCACAGGGAGCCGGAGAGGGGTCTTGCCGTCCGCCGGATGATGGGGATGGTCTTTCAGAAGCCGGCCGCCTTCAACACGACGGTCTACGAGAACATCGCCGTCGGCCTCCGGTTCAGGGGGGTGGGGGAAGCGGCTATCCGTGAGAAGGTCAAGGAGGTCCTCCGCATGGTCGGCCTTGCCGGTTACGAAGAGCGGCGGGCGCGGACGCTCTCGGGCGGGGAGATGCAGCGGGTGGCCCTTGCCCGGGCGATAGTGATCGAGCCCGACATCCTCCTGATGGATGAGCCGACCGCGAACTTAGACCCGGTCTCGGTCGCCCTGATCGAGGACCTGGTGCTCCGGATCAACCGCGATCGCGGGACGACGATCGTCTTTTCGACCCACGACATGTACCAGGGGCAGCGGCTCGCTCACCGGGTCGGCGTGCTGATGAAGGGCGTGTTTGCGCAGGTGGGGTCGCCGCGGGAGGTCTTCACCCTGCCGGCGAGCCGGGAGGTCGCCCGGTTCGTGGGCGTCGAGAACATCGTCGACGGCGTCGTCGTCAGCGAGAACGGTTCTTCCGCTGTCGATGTCGGCGGCATCCGCATCCGGGCACGGTCGCCGTTCGGGGCGGGGGAAGCGGTCGCTCTCTGCATCCGCTCTGAGGATATCCGGATCGCCCCGGCGGATGGGGGCGCCGCTGCCCCGGGGAGGAACGTTCTCTCGGGCACGGTGGCCGCCATCGTCCCCCGCGGGCCGTTCAGCAGGGTGACGGTCGACTGCGGGTTCATGATCACGTCGATCCTCTCCTGGAAGAAGGTGGATGACCTGGATATCCGGGAGGGGAGCCAGGTCGAGGTATCGTTCGCGCCGGAGTCGGTCCACGTCGTCCGGCGGGAGTGAGGAGGGCTCCTCTCTCCTGACAACGATTTTTTTGCCGTCCGGGAGTTGAAGCGAGCCTGCATGGCCCTTTTTCTCGTCCGGGCCGGCATCGAAGAGCTCGCGCCGGAGGATATCGCGGTCGCGATTCTACAGGGAACACCGCAGCGATGACCTATGATGGGCAGAGCGACATCGTCGTCCTGATCATCGGCGACGGGAGTCGGGTCGATCGCGATCGGGTGCCGGCACTGGAGGCAAAGACCGATCGAGAGGTGCAGTTGACGGTCCTACTACCGGTTGACGCGGCCCCTACCGATTATCCGTGGGATCACGGAATCACCGGCTATCTTTCTCAGATGATTCAGAGCGCCGTTCACGTCGGCGTTGATCAGGGTGCCCGGAGCACTCTGGTAGAGCCCGCGCTTGACCCGCCGTTTCCGCCCATAGGGCGGTTTCTTGATTGGATCAAGCGCGAGAGCATCGACCTGCGAGGTGTAGGCTTCAGAATGAGAATCATCGAACCGGATCCCGATCAACTCGCACATGCTCTTCAACGTCTGCCGGAACTTGTGGTAGGGCACCTGCACGAAGTTCTGGTTCCCCCGCCGGCCGCCTGACCGCGGGAGAACGCCATGACGAAGGGCAACCGTTATCAGCGCAAAGATAGACCCCTCAAAGAGGTCGTATCCATGAACCGCAGCATGATCCCCCTGTTTGCACCGGTAGCACTCATCGTGGCCTGTGTCGTTGCATGCGGCTGTGCAGCAGCTGATGATCAACCTATAGCCGTCAATACAACCGTCCCTATAGAACACGGATGGAACCAGGCGACAGCGGCAATTCTTGAACAATACGTGCTTACCAGGGCCAACCAGGAAACATACGATATGTTCAACGGTTCGACGGTATCTCCGGATCCTGTAATCCTGCTCGATTCCAACAAAAGCCCCCTGTATTACCGGTATTACGTTCAGAAGAACGGCGAGACCATTTACGCGGTCCAGGTGAGTGCGAACAAACTGCTCGGCACAACGGTGACTGCGATCGGCGATTTCGGTTACATAGGGCGAGATGGATCGATGACCGCGAACGAAAGCGATCCGTATGGCGCAGAAGCCGGGTTTGTCCGCGGTACTCCGGTCCCCTCGTATACCGATGAGTATACTCGATTGATGCTCGATTCCTGGGAAGTCGGGGACACCTATGCCCGGAATGTTGTGCGAGACGCAGAAAATGCCGGAATCGATCTCTCGACGCCGCTCTCCGATGAGGAACGGGAGGTCGTCGGAGAGATCCTTCGAGAACAGATCGGGCAACGAGAACAGAGAATACAAGAGGTCGAAAAGAACCATCGGGTGAACCTCTAACAGCCGGATCGCACACCCATCTCCCAATCTTCGCGTTCTCTGCGCGAGTTCACGGCGGACCACCCCCCTCCCTCCTCGCCAGGTGCTCCCGCATCTCCGCGAGGTGCCGGTCCAGACGCCGCCGGAACTCACGGGGATCGATTGCGTGCGCTTCATGGCCCGACAACACCAGGATCCGGTCGGCCTGTGCGATCAGGATATCGAGCGACGAGGCCGCAAAGAGGAGCGCCGTCTCGCCGAGCGCCTCGCGCCGGGTCGCAAGCAGGGTCGCAAGCGGCATCACCCCGTCGCCCTGGAGGCAGCCCGGAACCAGCAGGTTCGTCGCGGAACGGTCCTCGTCGAGGATGAGGAGCGGCACGGCGGCAAAGAGCGCGGTCCGGATCTCGTGCGCCATGACGAGCGACCCGCTCCCCTGGCCGGTTGCCGCCTCCGGATTGCCCGAAAGCCCGGGCGGGAGGCGGGAGAAGAAGAGGCTGACGTCGGCCCCCGCAAGGTAGCGCTCGCCCGCCTCCGCCCGGGCGATCCCGTTCACACTGACCAATCCCTCCCGCCCGTCCCCGGCGGCGTGGTCGTCCTCTCCCGCGATGAGCGCGTGGAGGAAGGTGCTCTTCCCCTCGGCGTTCGAGCCTGCGACCGCGAAGACCTCCCGCCGCCGGACCCCAAGCCCCGTCACGGTCCGGCCGCTCCCGGCAAGTTCCACCTCGACCGGGTCGAGTTCCCGCGGGCACGAAAAGGGGATGTGCACGCCCTCCTTCGGCCCCGCTATCCGGTGGTGGCACCGGAGGTCGGTGAACCTGCGGGCCGGGCGCGTGCCGTCTGCGACGAACGCGACGAGCCCCATCCCCGGGAGAGCGCGCCGGAGTTCTTTCTGGTCGACGGAGAGATCCCGCGCCGCGGCAAGGTCACGGCCCGGCACCCGGCGCACGACGCGGTCGAGAGCATCGAGGAGCGCTGCAAAGCATTCTGCGACACCCCTGACCGCGCCCGGTGTCGGCGGGCCGGGGTAAGGGAGAGCGCCCCTGACGACCAGCCGGAGGCCGTCGCCATCGATACGGTTCCCGGCATTCGGCCACCAGAGGTCGGTCCCGATGGCGCTCCCTGACGCGATCAGCGTGACCGGTTCAACGTTCGGGAGAGAGTGACGGGGGTGTTCCGTCCCGGCGCCGGCGATCGGGCCGAGGTCCCGCTCGACGGGAACCGCCGCCTTGATCGCCTCGATGAGGATCCCGGCAGCCCCGTCGGCACCCCGGCCGGATGCCCCGGCCGGCGCCGGGAGGAAGACCGGGAGGCTGAACCGGAGCGCCGTCCCAGCGAGCGACCGGACGGCGTAGGTGTTGACGAGATCCCGCACCGCTCCCCGGTCGATGCGTGCCCGACCGTCCTCAAGCCCCGCGATGATCCGGTGAACCTGCCCCTGCCAGGAGCCCTCCGTCCCGCTCATTACCTCTCGTCAGGAGATAGTATCCCGAACCACAAGGCTCTTTGTACACCCTCCCCGCCGCGTGCTTAAATAGCCGCGCAGACCACCAATTGTATAATGGAATTGACCGTCCTTGCGAGCGGAAGCAAGGGAAACTGCGCCTATATCCGGGGGGAGCATGGTGCGCTGCTCATCGACGCGGGGCTCTCCGCACGCGAGACCCTCCGCCGCATCGCAAACGCCGGCGCCGACGCATCGCTCATCGAGGCGATCCTCGTCACCCACGAACACATCGATCACGTCAGGGGGGTCGACGTCCTCGCGCGGAAGCTTCACGTTCCGGTTTACGCGACCGGCGGCACGCTTGAGGCGTTCTCGGAGAAATACGGGCCGACGTCGGCAGATGTCCGGCGGTGCCGGCGCGGCGAGGCGTTCGCCGTCGGCGACTTCTCGGTCGAACCCTTCGCCGCTTCCCACGATGCCCGCGACCCCTGCGGGTTCTGTGTCGCCGAGGGCGACCTCCGCATCGGGTGCTGCACCGACACCGGCACCATCACCCCCACCATATTCGACCGCCTCGCCTCCTGCGACGCCGTCCTCCTCGAGAGCAACCACTGCTCGAAGATGCTCGAGGACGGCCCCTACCCCGCGTACCTCAAGAGTCGTATACGGTCGAAACGCGGGCACCTCTCAAACTCCGACGCCGCCCGCTGCCTCCAGGGGCTTGCCGGCCGGATCCAGATGGCGGTGCTCGCCCACGTCAGCGAGATCAACAACACGCCCGAGAAGGTGCTCTCCTCCGCACTCGAGGGGCTCGGGTTCTACTCCGACCAGATTGCCGTCACCGTGGCGCCCCAGGACCCCGGCCCGGTGCATCCCGAGACCTGCGGTTTCCGGCTCTGACCGCGCGCCCTCACACCTTCCAGAACGTGCAGACCATGCCGATCACGGCGCCCCCGGCGTCGACGATCGCATCGCCCAGGAGGTGGACCGGGAACTGTGACCCGTCGGTCCTCACGATCGCCGCACCCTGCGCGCACTCCACGGATCTCGCCTCGCCGAGCACCTCCACGGTGAGGGCTTCCCGGGCATCGCCGACAAGAACATCCCATACCGTGCGGCCGGCCAGCTTGCTTCCGGCGTAGCCGGTCAGGCGTTCGGCCGTCCCATCGACGATGACGATTATACCGTCCGCATCCGTCGTGATCCTCCCCGCGTCGGGTTCGGCCGTTCCCGGGGCGCCCTGCCCGATCGATGAGTCCAGCCAGTCGGTTGCGGCCCGGCGTTCCGTCACCTCGATGCAGTAGAGGAGGTGCTCAAGCCGCTGGTTTGCGCGTTCGAGCTCCACGGTCCGCTCCGCTATCAGGTCTTCCAGGTGCTCGCGGTGGCGGTGCAGTTCCTCTTCCGCCTCTTTCCGGTCCGTGATCTCCCTGATGACGGCAAGGAGATGCAGCTCGCGCAGCGGCATGATCCGGGTCTCGTAGTGCCGGACTTTTCCGGCTCCCGCACAGGAGAACTCCATGGGCGCTGCCGGCATGTTTGTCCGGGCGGCCTCCTGCATCGCCTTCCCGAGGATCACCCCGACCTCGGCGGGGAGCAGCTCCTGCAGACGCCGGCCGAGCAGCGCCCGGGAGACGAGAGGCACCTCCGCAAGCCTCCCGGCCCGTGAGTCCAGGATCGTGCCGTCGGCGTTCAGGCGGAGGAAGAGGTCGGGGAACGCCTCGATCACCGCCGTCAGTTCGGATGTGGCCTGCCGGAGGTGTTCCTCGACCAGGACCTGCTCGGTGACGTCGCGGATGACGAGCAGGGCGCACCCGGCAGGGAGCGGCGCATGCCGGAACTCGATATCCCGCACCTTTCCGCTCCGGCAGACCACGCTCGCGACAAGGATGCTCTGGTCGCCCCGGAGAAGCCTCTGCATCGTATCCTGCACGTTCCGGCGGTATGCGGGATTGGGGTGGGCACGCTCGAACCAGGCCTCCAGGGTCGGGAAATCCCCCGGGAAGTACCCGGTGATCCGGGTAAACGCCGGGTTCAGGTACCGGCATCTCCCTTCACCATCTATCAGAACAAGACCATCCGGCAGTTCGCGGAAGATCGAGAGGCCGACGCTCTCTCCCGGGTGCAACGTCTGGCAGGCCTCCCGTGCGCCGTCGGCATCCGGTCCTCCCCGGCCGGTGCCCGAACCCGTATCGTTTCCCGTCATGGTAACCAACCCTCCCCGGCACATCCGTATATCCGGGCCGGCAAACGCTCCCTGCAGAGGGATTTGCCTGTTACTCTTGATAAATTCATCGTTGTACCTTTCCCTTTTATCGTTGCGATCAGGTTTTTTCTGAGGGTATCCCGGGATTATCGCTCTGCAGCCCAAAGGCGGCTCGGGCCTCCCCGATCTTCAGGGCGAGCATGCAGTACTGGTCGATGCTTGCAAAGAAAGCGGATCGTGCCCGCTTCGTCCGATCTTCGTCGCCTTCGACGAAATCACGGAGGATGTACTCGAGCGCCATAACGTAGTGCCCCTGCCCAGAAGAGGTCTTCTTCACCTCCGGAAAGCAGAGTTGCGCCTCGGCTTTTCGGTTGCACATCACCTCGAGGGCGGCATCGAGCAGCAGGAGCAGGCGCTGGGGAAACTGCTTCAGGATCGCGAGCTTCCGGAAGTTGGCGTAGGACCCCGGCTGCGACCCGAGTATCGCGAGTTTCAGCCCGAAGTAGATCGGTTCATGGTCTTCCGGGTACTGCTGCATCATCTGCTTGACGATGGCGGCCGCACCGCTCCCGTTGCGCTGCTCGATGCTGGTGTTGAACGCCTCGACCAGGAAATACTTGTTGTCCGAGAACCGTTCCGTCGCGAGATCGAGGAGATGCCGGCGACGCTCGATATCCCCCTCGTGCTTTGCCCGCACGATCCCGATGCGGTAGAACTCGGGTTCGCCAGGGAACCAGGTGAACGCCAGGTCCAGCATGAACCAGAAGATCCGGTTCAGGCGGGCGTCTTTGCGGTCGAAGACCCCGAGCCGGTCGAGCGGCGCACACGACCGCGCAAGGTTCAGCATCTCCTCGCGGGCGTGGAGTTCCCGGTCGTTGGGGCGAAGGCCCTGTTCTCTGGCGGTCCCCTGCGAGAGGACGTAGTGACAGTAGGCGATCGCGGCGTTGACCCGGCCGTCGTAGTTACGATAACGCATCAGGTAATCGATCGCCATGACGTAATTGCCGGTATCGATCAGTTTGAGCGCCACCACCACGTCGAGGGTTGCCCGCCCTCTCCTCCGCCGCTTGTTCCCCATAGCGTGCCGCAGGGTCTTCTCGAGGAACTCCACCGTCGGGGCCTCGCGCGTCACATTGAGGAGCGTGAAGGTGATCCCGTCGATGAAGTCGTCATACGACCGGTCATCCAGATCGGGAAACGTCCGGTCGAGGGTGGCGGCAACGTGCCCGAAGAAGACCGGCAGGTTTCCTTCTATCTGGACGGTGTTCTTCTCGACGTAGTCGTTCATGGTAGCCTGGAGCTGCTCAAGTCTCCTGTTCCGGAGCGCCTCGGGCTGCCACACGTCTTCCATACCCTACAGGTGGAGATCCGGGAAGATATTTGTTCCTATATTTTTTCTGGCGCTCCAGGGCCTCCGGGCGAATTGCCGGCAAGCCTTATCCCGGCCGGCCTCGAACCTTTCCGCGAGGATGGTGGTCGCGTGGGCTACATAGAAGAACTGAAGCGGGTGGGAAGGGATGCAAATCCATTCTTTACGCTGATGGGGATAGAATTGGGCGAATACGGCGACGGGCGCGCGAGTCTCACGATGGAGGTCCGGCCGGATATGCTGAACGGCGCCGGGTGGCTCCAGGGCGGGATCTACGTGGCGCTTGCAGACGAGGCGATTGCACTTGCGCTCTGCACGCTTCTTGCCGATGACGAGAAGATCGCCACGATCGACGAGCACACCAGTTTCATAAAAGGCGTCAACGCGGGGACGATCGCCGCCACGGGGAGAGTCATCCGCAAAGGCCGCCGGGTTGCGTTTGCCGACGGCGAGGTCAGGGATGCGGCGGACGGCGCGCTCCTCTCCCGGACGTCGACATCGTTTGCGGTCATCGGGAGGTAGCGCCGCGGTGTGCAGAGAGATCGGCCGTCGCACCGGCAGGGATTCTCCCGGGGGAGTGCCGGAACAATACATTCTCAATGCCAGAGATCCCATACATGACTGAGAGACCCTGGAAGAACCGGAGGGGAACGAGAGTTTGAAGTATATCGTTGTAACCGGCGGCGTCATGAGCGGACTCGGGAAAGGCATCACCACCGCATCCATCGGCCGCCTCTTAAAAAATCGCGGCTATGAGGTGACGGCGGTCAAGATCGACCCGTACCTCAACATCGATGCCGGCACCATGAACCCCGCCCAGCACGGAGAGGTCTTCGTCCTCTCCGACGGCGGAGAGGTCGATCTCGATCTCGGCAACTACGAGCGATTCCTGGATATCAACTTAAAATCGCTCCATAACATCACGACCGGGAAGGTATACCGAAACGTCATCGAGAGAGAACGGCACGGCGACTTCCTCGGCGCGACCGTCCAGATCATACCCCACATCACCGACGAGATCCGGCACTGCATCGATCGAGCGGCGGCGGAGGGGATCAACGGCGGCAGGGTTGCGGAGATCTGCCTCGTGGAGGTCGGCGGCACGGTCGGGGATATCGAGAGCATGCCGTTTCTTGAGGCCGTCCGCCAGATGCACGGGGAACTTGCGCCGCAGGATATGCTCCTCGTCCACGTCACCCTGGTTCCGGTGGATACCATGGGCGACCACAAGACCAAACCCACGCAGCACTCGGTCAAGGCGCTCCGCGAACTCGGGTTGCAGCCCGACATCATCGTAGGGAGGAGCAGCGAGGTGATCAGCCCGCAGACGAAGAAGAAGATATCCGCCTTCACCGACGTCCCGGTCAAGGCCGTCGTATCCGCAAAGGATGTCCCCGACATCTACCAGATACCGGTGGAGCTCGAGAAGGAGGGGCTTGCGGATGTCGTCTGCAGTTACCTCGCCCTTGAGAACCGCGAACCGGACCCCGCGTGGTACCGCCTGGTCTCGCAGGAGTACACGAACCGGGCGACGGTCGCCATCGTGAGCAAGTACGGGATCGAGGATGTCTACATATCCATCAAGGAGTCGCTCAAGCACGCGGGAAGAGCGCTCTCCACCGAGGTGAACATACGCTGGCTGGATGCGGAGACGCTCGATCTTCGCGATCTCGCCGACGTCGACGGCATCCTGATACCGGGCGGGTTCGGGCAGCGCGGGATCGAGGGGAAGCTACGGGCGATCCGGTATGCCCGCGAGAACAAGAAACCCTTCCTCGGCCTCTGCCTCGGGTTCCAGCTCGCGGTGATCGAGTACGCGCGCCACGTCCTCGGCATCCCCGACGCCACGAGCGAGGAGATGGGGCCGGGAACGCACGTCATCGCTCTCCTCCCCGAGCAGGAAGAGATCTTTAACCTCGGCGGCACGATGCGCCTTGGGAACTGCACCGTAACCCTCAGGGAGGACACGATGGCGGCCCGCCTCTACGGGAAGACAGAGATCGTGGAGCGGCACCGCCACCGTTACGAGGTGAACCCGGCGTTCATCGGCGACCTCGAAGATGCCGGGCTCGTCTTCTCGGGCGCGTGCAGGGACCGGATGGAGGTCTGCGAACTCCCGGACCATCCCTTCTACCTTGCGACCCAGTTCCACCCGGAGTTCAGGTCGAGCCCGACAAACCCCTCCCCACCCTACATCGGGTTTGTGGAGGCATGTAAGAAGAGCAGGTCCGCTACCGGGATCAGGTGAAAACAGTATGTTAGACATCGAGAAGTTTATCGATCAGGCAGTCCGGCAGATACGTGATGCTGCCGGCGAGGATAAGGTCGTGATGGCGCTCTCCGGCGGCGTGGACTCGTCGGTCTGTGCGGCGCTCGCCGCCCGCGCGATAGGCGATCGGCTCGTCCCGATATACGTCGATACCGGCCTCATGCGCAAAGGTGAGACGGAGCGGATCCGCTCCCTCTTTGCCGATACAAACCTCCGCACCGTGGATGCCGCGGACGAGTTCTTTGCGGCGCTCGCAGGCATCACCGACCCCGAAGAGAAGCGCAAGGCCATCGGCGAGCGGTTCATCCGGATATTCGAGCGGGAGGCAAAGCGGACCGGAGCAACGCTCCTCCTCCAGGGGACGATCTACCCCGACCGCATCGAGAGCGAGGGAGGCATCAAGAGCCACCACAACGTCGGCGGGATGCCCCTCAACATAGCATTCAAAGGCGTCATCGAGCCGCTTGCGGACCTCTACAAGGACGATGTCCGCGAGGTCGCCGGCGGTCTATCGCTCCCGGCGGAGATCCAGCACCGGATGCCCTTCCCGGGCCCGGGGCTTGCCGTCCGGGTGCTCGGCGAGGTGACGCGGGAGAAGATTGCGGTCGTCCGGGAGGCAAACGCCATCGTCGAGGAGTGCCTGGTGGAGGAGTTCCACCCCTGGCAGTGTTTTGCCGCGCTTCTCGGGCTTGGGACCGGCATGAAGGGCGATGCCCGGCTCCACGGCTGGATCGTCGCCGTCCGGGCCGTCCAGTCCCGCGACGGCATGACTGCCGATCCGCTTCCTCTCCCCTACGAGGCGTTATCAAGGATGGTGGCCCGGATCACCGGCGAGATCCCCGGCGTCGCCCGGGTGGTCTACGACGTCACCCCCAAACCCCCCGCAACGATCGAGTATGAGTGATACTATGGCAGAAGATTCGCGCGTGCTTGATGCACGCTACTACATGCCCGCGTTCTCCCGGACGATGAAGATCGTCCGCGGCGCGGGGTCGTGCGTCCGGGACGACCGGGGGCGCGAGTATATCGACTGCGTGGCAGGCATTGCGGTCTGCAGCACCGGCCACTGCCACCCGTTGGTGGTAAAAGCGATCTGCGACCAGGCCCATGAGCTGATCCACTGCTCAAACCTCTACTACGTCCCGAACCAGGCGGAACTCGCGGAGAAACTCGTCGAGATATCAGGTCTTTCGAAGGCGTTCTTCTCGAACTCCGGCGCGGAGGCAAACGACGGCGCGATCAAACTCGCCCGCGTCCGGACGGGGAGGAAGAAGTTCGTCGCGTTCACCCACGGGTTCCACGGCCGGACATGCGGGTCGCTTGCGGTCACCCACAAGCCCGCGATACGGGAGCCGTTCGAGCCACTCTCGGTCCCCTGCACCTTCGTCGACTACGGCGACATCGACGCCCTCGCGGGCGCGGTCGATAAGGAGACCGCCGGGGTCTTCGTCGAGCCTATCCAGGGCGAAGCAGGCGTCCTGATACCGCCCGACGAGTTCCTCCGGGGCGTCCGGGATATATGCGACGATACCGGCGCGCTGATGATCGACGACGAGGTGCAGACCGGTATGGGCCGGACGGGCAAATGGTTCGCCTTCCAGCATGCCGGCATCACCCCCGACATCGTCACGACTGCAAAGGGACTCGCGAGCGGGTTTCCCATAGGCGCGCTCGTCGCCCGCGAGGGGATCGAGTTCAAGAAGGGCGAGCACGGGAGCACGTTTGCCGGAGGCCCGCTCGCCTGCGCTGCGGCGCTCGCGACGATCGGCGTCATCGAGGAGGTTCTCCCCGACGTGGCCCGGAAGGGCGAGCGGTTCATGAGAGGCCTCTCGCGCCACAACCCCCGCGGCCGCGGCCTGATCATCGGCATGTCGGTCGGCGACCGGTGCCCGGATGTGCAGAAGACCTGCGCCGAGAACGGCGTGCTCGTCAACTGCGCCGCCGACGGGAACCTCCGGCTTATCCCGCCGCTCGTTATCACGGATGAGGAGATCGACGCGGCTGTCGGTGTCATCGATGCGGCGCTCGGTTAGGGCGTGCTATGCAGGCGCGGCGGGCTACTCCTACGCGAAGTCGGCCGACGACGTCGCGCGGGAGCACGGTTTTGACCGGGTGGCCCGCCTCGCGAGCAACGAGAACCCCCGCCCGCCCTCGCCTGCCGCGCTCGAGGCGGCAGCGGCCGCTCTCAGGGAGGGGAACCGCTACCCGGACACGCGGGCATCGGCCCTCGTCGAGGCGCTCCGCCGCTACCACGGCGACTACCGGTTCGTCACCGGCGCCGGGATGGACGGCGTCATCGAGACGGTGATCCGGACGGTCGTCGAGCCCGGCGAGAAAGTGGCTATCTCGACCCCAACCTTCTCGTTCTACGCCCTTGCGGCCGGGGCACACGGCGCAGGGGTCGTGAATATCCCCCGCCGGGAAGACTTCTCGGTCGATCCGGCGGCTTTTGCCGGGGCAGCGCGTGGGGCGAAACTTGCCTTCCTCTGCTCCCCGAACAACCCGACCGGAAACTCGGTCCCGCCGGAGGATGTCGAGGAGATCCTCGATCGCATGGACGGGCTGCTCTTTCTCGACAACGCCTACGTCGATTTTGCGGATACCGACTACCGCCCCCTCATGCGGCGCCACGATAACCTGGTCATCGGGCGGACGATGTCGAAGCTATTCGCCCTTGCCGGCCTCCGGGTCGGCTACGCCTTCGTGCCGGAGTGGTTCGAGCCGTTCTACCACCGGGCGGCAACACCGTTTGCCCTGAACTCGGTCTCGGCGGCCGCCGCCGCCGGGGCGCTTGCCGATCCGGGACCGGTCAGCGAGGCCCGCGACCACGTCCGGCGGTGGCGGGAACGGTTTGCCGGAGAGGTGCCGTTTCCGGTCTATCCTTCGGATGCAAACTTCGTCATGATCGACGTCGCCCCCTTAACAGGCGACGAGGCGGCGGAGCGCCTCGCGGCGAAGGGCGTCCTCGTGCGGTCGTGCACCAGTTTCCCCGGGCTCGGGAACCATTACATCAGGGTCAGCACAGGCGAAGACTGGGAGAACATCCGGTTCATCGAGGCGATCCGCGACATATGATGACGGGCATCACCGGGACGCCGGGGACCGGGAAGACGGCCGTTGCGGCCGAACTCGAGCGGCGGGGCCACCGGATCGTCCACCTGGCCGATACGGTGCGGCCCTACGTCGTCGAGGAGGACCGCGCCCGGCAGACACTCGTGGTGGACGTCGACCGCTGGGTGGAGGAGTTCGAGCCGGTCGAGGGGATCGTCGAGGGCCACCTCGCGCACCTTCTCCCCTGCGACCGGGTGGTGGTGCTCCGGTGCCGCCCGGACGTCCTCGCCGCGCGCCTCGCCCCGAGGGGTTACCCGGCGGAGAAGATAGCGGAGAACGCGGACGCGGAGGCGCTCGACGTCATACTGATCGAGACGCTGGAGGAGCACCCCGATGAGCATATCCTCGAGGTGGATACGACCGCCCTATCCGTCGGAGAGTGCGCCGACCGGATCGAGGAGTTTATCCGGGGAGAACTGCCATCCTCCTACGGGTCCATCGACTGGACCGATCATCTGGGTTTTAGCGCATGACACTTGACCAGTTCCGGCCGCACGTGCAGGGCATCGTTCAGCCCGTGGTAGACCTCGCCCGGAGTATCGGGCTCACCCCGAACGGGCTCACCCTTGCGTCGTTCTTCGTATCGATACTTGCCGGCCTCGCGTTCTATGCCGGGGGGATCGTGCTCGGCGTCGTCATGGTTGCCCTGAACGCCGTCTTTGATGCGCTTGACGGGGCGCTTGCCCGGGATATGGGGATCGCGAGTCCCCGGGGGGATTTCCTGGACCACGTCATCGACCGCTACGCCGACATATTCATCATCACCGGCATATTTGCGGGCGGCGCTGCACCCTGGCCGATCGGGGTCTTTGCCCTGACCGGTGTCCTGATGTCCTCCTACCTCGGCACCCAGGCCCAGGCGGTCGGGGTCGGCAGGTTCTACGGCGGCATCCTCGGCCGCGCGGACCGCCTTGTGCTGATCATCATCGCCGGCGTGCTCACGGTCCTGATCCCCGGGGAGATCGGGGGGTTGAACTACCTCGGGTGGCTCCTTCTCATCTTCGGCGTCTTCGGGCACTACACCGCATTCCAGCGGTTCGCCCACGTCTGGCGACAGATGGAGAAAGACTGACGCGGACGGTGCTGCCGGTTCCCTCGCGCGAGAGCGGCACAACACCGCGCAAACCGGCCCGGAACGGAGGACCTCTCGATACCCTTGAGCCGCCCGAGAGAGGAGAGGTTAACTCTCCTGCCGGCCCACCTCTTCCCACATGCAGGTGAGCAATCCGGTTCTCATCGGCGGGGTACCCCTCGATGCGTTCTTCGCGTTCATCCTCGCCCTCATCGGGTTCCTCTTCCTCGGCAACCTTGCTTACATGCTCCTCCGGCAGGCCCTCGACGGCCGGGTCTCCCCGGGGACGGCCAAATGGGCATCGGCCATCCTCCAGTACGCCGTCATGTTCGGCGGGGTCTATGTGAGCGCCCGCCACCTCCTCGACTTCGACCCGAGGGCCTTTGCCGCATCGCTCGGTATACTCGGTATCATCGTCGCCGTATCGTCGACCCAGATCACCCAGAACATCCTTGCCGGCATCCTGATCACGATCAACCGCCCGGTCCAGCTCGAGGAGTGGATCGTCGTCGGGGAGCTACCGACGACGGGGCTGTGCAAGGTGCGCGACATCTCCTTCACGACGACGATCCTCCAGGGGCTCGACGGCGGCCTCATCCTCATGCCGAACTCAAGCATCATCGCATCCAAGGTCGTCAACTACTCCCGGAACAGGCTGATCGAGATCCGGGTCTCGCTCTCCGTCCCGGTCTCCGTCGATATCGCACGGGTGCGCGATATCGCGCTTGCGGTGGCGCATGACGACTCCCGGGTCATCCGGATCCCCGGCGCCGCCGGACGGTCGGCCGTACACGACCTCTTCGACCTCCCCTACAACCGGCGGCTCCGTTCCGATCGCCCCGATCTCATCGGCCTTGGACCCGCCGTCCATACCGTATCGGTCAGCGACGGCTGGATCAAGATGGTGGTGCGAATATGGACCCAGAAGATACCGCAGAAGGATGATATCACCTCCCGCTACCTTCGCGAGATCCTCGGGCGCCTTGAGGCCGAGGATATCCCGGTCAAGGCCGAGGCGGCCTGACGGAAGAGATTAATCCTCTTATCGCTCACTTTTCTCCACATGCAGGAGAGTGTCCCGGTTCTCATCGGCGGCGTACCCCTCGATGCGTTCCTCGCGTTCATCTTCGCCTTCATCGCATCCCTCTTCCTTGGCAACCTCGCCTACATGCTCCTCCGGCGGCTGCTCGACGGTCGCGCCTCCCGCGGAAAGGTCAAATGGGCGGCGGCCATTCTCCAGTACGGCATCACCGTCGGCGGGGTGTACGCAAGCGCCCGGTACTTCCTCGACTTCGAACTGACGGCCTTCTTCGCATCGCTTGGTATACTCGGTATCGCCGTCGCGTTCTCGTCGCGCCAGATCATACAGAACGCCGTTGCGGGGGTCCTGATCACGATCAACCGCCCTATCCAGCTCGAGGAGTGGGTGGTCGTCAGCGGCAGGCCGGAGACCGGCCTCTGCAGGGTGCAGGACATATCCTTCACGACGACGATCCTCCAGGCCCTCGACGGCGGCCTCGTCCTCACGCCGAACTCAAGCATCATCACCTCAAAGGTGATCAACTACTCCCGTGCCGGTCTGCTTGAGGTCTCGGTCCCGCTCGCCGTCCCGGTCACCACCGAGATCGCACGGGTGCAGGAGATCGCCGTCGCGGCCGCGCGCGACCATCCCCTCATCCTCCCCCACGTCGAGCCGGCCGAACGGTCCGCCGTCCAGAACCTCTTCGATCTCCCCTACATCGGGCGCCTCTCATCCGACCTCCCCCGCCCCGACCTCCGGCTCTTCGAGCCGAAGGTGCAGGTCGCGTCGATCAAGGAGGAGTGGGTCAGGCTGACGGTGCGGATCTGGATCCGCCAGATCCCCGGGAAGGACCGGATCGTCTCGGAGTACCTCGATGCCGTCATCGGGCACCTCTCGGCAGAGGGTCTCCTTGAGGCGAAGAAACCGAAGGATGACCCTGCACCGGGGTTCCCCGGGGCCGCAGAGCCCGCGTGACGGGCCGGGGTGCCCCATCCGAAACCACCAAAAAGGGGGAAAGATAGAGGAGATGACTATGATGGAGAAGACCCGGAGTACAGGGAACGGCATCCGGTTCACCCTCGAAGAGATCGCCGGAGCCGTCGGCGACTTCGGGACCATCTTCCCCATCCTGCTCGGCGTCGCCATCGTCAGCCCGGACGTGAACGTCAGCCACTTCTTCTTCTTCCTCGCCGCCTGGTTCATCATCGCCGGGCTCTACTACCGGCTTCCCATCCCGATCGAACCGATGAAAGCGATCGGCGCCGTCGTCATCGCCGGCGGGCTCTCCAGCGGCGAGATCGTGGCCTCAGGCCTCATCGTCGGCGCGCTCTTTCTCCTGCTCGGCCTCGTCGGCGGTATGACCTGGCTTGGAGACCGGATACCGAAAAGCGTCATCCGCGGCGTCCAGGCAGGGCTTGCGCTCATTCTCCTCCGGACGTCGCTCGGCTACATCGTCGACGACGTTCTCTTTGCGATCGTCTCTATCGCGATCATCGTCGTCTTCTTCATCGCATCGGCGCGCACCCGGATACCGGATATATCCGCGCTGCTGGTCCTCCTCATCGGGCTTGCCGTCGGCATCGCCACCCAGGGAATGCCGCCGTTCCGGCTCATACCCCTCCCGCCGCTCATCGTTCCCTCGCTCCCGGACTTCGTCGCCGGCATATGGGATCTTGCACTCCCGCAGATACCGCTCACGATCGCAAACGCCATCCTCGCGACATCGCTCCTCACCTACGACCTCTTCCCGAAGAAAGGTGTCGACCCCGACCGGCTCTCGCGGACCATAGGTGCGATGAACCTCATATCGACACCGCTTGGAGGGTTCCCCATGTGCCACGGCGCCGGGGGGCTTGCCGCCATGTACCGGTTCGGCGCAAGGACCGGCGGGGCGAACATCGTCGCCGGCCTCTTCATCCTCGTATTCGCGGTCGTCTTCGCCCCGCCGGAGGTGCTGACCCTCATACCGTTCGGTGTCTTTGGCGCGCTCCTGGTCTTTGTCGCGATCGAGCTTGGAAAGCACGGCATAAAGACCGAGTCCTACCTGGTCACGGGAGTCATCGCCGTCCTCGCCCTCGCGCTCGGTCTCACCATCGCGTTCATCGCCGGCATGGCCCTTGCCTATGCGCTGGAGTGGTGGAAAAAGGAGCAGGGTGCCGGGCAAAAGCCCGGGGCCTGAAGATACACCGGGCCAAGGGTTCATGAGGTCCGGCACACGATAGTGATGGAGCCCCCCATGGATGCCATCACCGCACTCGGCCTCATCGCCGGTTCGCTCACGACGCTCTCGTTTGCGCCGCAGGTCGTCCGGGCCTGGCGGACGCGGTCGACCGCCGACCTCTCCCTTGCGACGCTCATCGTCTTCCTTGCCGGCCTCCTGCTCTGGCTCGCCTACGGCGTGGTGAGAGGGGATCCTGCCATCGTCGCGGCGAACGCCGTCACCGCGGTCTTCGTCGGCCTGATCCTCTCGATCAAGACGAAGCACGGATGACGTGGATCGCCGTCGCCTTGATAGAGAGGGTGACGGCGGTCCCCGCGACGAGCAAGAGATCGCGTACCGACCGCCGGGTCAGGACCGCGGTCAGTACGACGCCGGCGTCCACCTTCACCTCGGCGACGGGGCCGTTCTCCACGACCGAGACGACCGTCCCGGTCATCGTGTTCCGGGCGCTGGAATGCCGGTCGCCGTCGACGGCAAGGATGATATCGTCGGCCCGGATGCAGAGGCTGACCTCCTCGCCCGGAGCGGCGTCGGTCATCGCCTCAAACGTCCTCCCTCCGGCATCCACCGTTGCATGCCCATCCTCGTTTGCCGTCACGGTTCCATCGAGGATGTTCTCGATACCGACAAACGTTGCGACATCACGGCTCCTGGGTGTGTTCAGGACGACGCCGGCCTTCCCCTCATCCACGAGGTATCCGTCGATGATCACCGCCATCCGGGTCGCGAGGAGGTGCGCCTCCCGGCGGGAGTGGCTCACCTGGACGATCGTGAGCCCGTCCTCCCGGTGGAGCCGGCGGAGATCGCCGATGAACCTCTCCTGCGTGATGGGGTCGAGGGCCGAGAGCGGTTCGTCGAGGAGGAGGATGTCGGGTTTCACCGCGATGGCCCGGGCAAGCGACACCCGCTGCTGCTCGCCGCCCGAGAGGGTTCCCGGGTAGCGGTCGGCGAGGTGAGCGATACCGAACCGCTCGAGGAGGGGAACAACCTCATCCCGTGCCTCTTTCTTTCGCATCCCCTGCACCCGGAGGCCGTAGGAGACGTTGTCGATGACCCGCATGTTCGGGAAGAGCGAGTAGTCCTGGTAGACGAGGGCGACCCTTCGTTTCTCCGGGGGGAGGGTGGTGATCTCTTCGTCCCGGAGGAGCACCCGGCCGCTCTCCGGCCGGTGGAGGCCGGCTATCGTCTCGAGGAGCACCGTCTTTCCCGCTCCCGACGGCCCGACGATGAAGTAGTAATCGCCCCGGCCGATCGTCAGGCTGATCTCTTCTAAGCGGAACGAGCCGAGTGCGAGCGAGACCCGATCAAACTCTATCATCGTACCTCCCCAGGTGCCGGGTCATCCGCCGGAGAAGGTAGAATACCCCGAAACTGACCAGGATGACCGTGAACGCGATGCTCCTGCTCGCACGGATGCCGTCCGTCGTGAAGGAGTAGTAGATCAGCGTCGATATGATGAACGGATAGTAGGCGATCATGATGACGCCGGCAAACTCCCCGATAGCCCTCCCCCAGGCGAGTATGGCCCCGCTGTACATGTGCCGGAGGCTCAAGGGGAGCGAGACCGTCCGGAACATGGTGAAGGTGCCGGCGCCGAGCGTGCGGGCGACGTTCTCCAGGTGGACCGGCACCTTCTCAAACCCCTCCCGCATGCTGTTGATGTAGAACGGCGAGGCGACGAAGAGCATAGCGACGATCGTCCCGGGGAGCGCATCCTCAAACGCAAGCCCGATATCCGAGAGCGGCGCGCCGAGCCATCCCCGGCGCATGAAGAGGAGGTAGACGAGCAGGCCCGCCACGGTGTGCGGCAGGATGAGCGGGATATCGATGATGCTCTCGACGACGCCCTTGAAGCGGGAGGGGCGGGACCGGGCGAGGATGTAGGCAAGCGGCGTCCCGAATACGATGAGGAGGAGGACGGCGCTCGCCCCCGCGCCGAACGTGAGGAGGATGGACTCGATCACCGTAGACGACGTTGCGATCTTGATGAGGTGGGCCGGGTCGGCGAGTTCCGCCATCGTGATGTTCGCGAGCGCCAGCACCGTGATGCCGACGAGCAACCCGCCGAGGATGCAGAACCCGAGAGTGCACCAGTCCGTATACCGCTCGCGCTCTCTCTTCCACCGGGTGGCGGCGATCGGTTCTCCGTCTGCCGGAAGCGGGTCGGCCGAGCGTGTCTGGGTCTTCATCTTCATAGAATCGCTGATATCTCCTGTGCGCGCCTCACTGAATGCCTGCAGGGGAAAAAAGAAGAGGGGAGTTCAAGATCTCATCGCAACGAGCGACTTGAGGACGTCAGGGACATTGCCGTAGCCGTCCGCGGGAACGATCGGGGGCTGGCCGTCGGCGATGAGGATCTCCTGGCCGGTGGTGTCGATCAGCATCTCGATGAATGCGACGCCGAGGTCGGGGTGCTCCGCGATCTTCGGGACGGTTATGCCGAAGATGATGGGGGACCCGGTGAAGATGGCGACGCTGTCGCCCTTCTTCGTTTCAATCTGGACGGTCGCGTAGGTATCCTCGAAGTCTATCGACGAGAGGTCGATCGCTTCGGGGAGTTCGATGTAGCGGAGGTCGTTCTGGACGGCAACGCTCCTGTACTCCCAGGCGTAGTCAAGTCCGCCGGCCTGGACCATCTGGACGAGTTCGACGCTCTTTGGCCGGATCGTCAGGACGGCGCCGTCGGGTTTCGGGTCGCCGGCGTGGATGGTGGAGATGCCGTTCTCCTCGGTGACGGTGATGTTGCTGTGCTTGCTGACAAGGTTCTCAAAGATCTGGTCGTTCTTGTAGTGGCTCTCGGCAAGCTGGATCACCATCGGGGTGCGGTAACCGCAGGGATCGGAGTTCGGGTCGGAGAAGCCCCACCGGACGCCGTCACGGCCGAGGATCTCGTACCAGTTATCGGCGGTGATCTCGCTTGCGTACTTGCTCTCGTTCGTATAGGTGAGCACCATCAGGTTCTTTGCGAACGTGAGATACCAGTCGGCGTGATCGGGTATCATCATCTCCGGTATGAGGTAGTAATCGGCGGAGGCGAGGACATCGGCGGGTTTGCCGTTCTCGGTGATCTTCTTGACGCAATCGATGCTGCCGGCAGGCTCGAGGAGCACCGTGGTGCCGGGGTACTTGGCCTCGAACTCTGCTTTCACCTTCTCAAACGGCCCGGTCAGGCTCCCGGCGTGGAAGATCTTGACCTGGATGTTTTCCGTGGGTGCTGCCGTCGATGCGGGGGTCGTGGTCTGGGCGCCCGTTCCGGGCGTCGAGTCGGTGTTCGTCGTCCCCGTGCAGCCGCAGATCAGGACCGCGGCGGCGACGATGAGGGCGATAAAGGCAACCATACGAATCGATTTCATGAAATAATCTTTTTTGGGACAACTGAGTTAAAATTATCCTTTAAGGCAAGAGTTAATCGGTTTAGATTAATCCAGGAGGTCCGGATAGAACAGCGGTCGGCAAATAGTGCCCCGATATGAGTTTACGGTCCATTTTGCGGGACCAGGTGGACCACCTTCGCCGGGAGAGAGACCCAGACCTCCATCCCGACGTGGATCTCGAGGGCTTCCGCCCTCCGCGCCGGCATCAGTACGACGAGATCGCACCCGCAATCCACGGTCACGTTCACGAACGGCGCCATGGACTCGATAGCCGTGACTCTTGCCGGGAAGAGGTTCTCCGCCTCCTCGTACCCCGGTTCTCGCCGGTGCAGGGATATATCCTCGCCCCGGATGACCACGAAGACCTCGTCGGCGGGCGACGGTGTCGCCGAGATGATCCGCCGGTCTTTTGCCGCCACCGTGGTGAGGCCCCCTTGCCGGGAGACGACCCGGCCGGGGATGATGTTCTGGACGCCCACGAACCCGGCGATCTTTCTGCTCCCGGGCTCGTGGAAGACAGCATGGGGTGAGCCCGCCTGGGCGACCGTCCCCTCGATCATCACTGCAATGCGATGGGCGAGCCGCTGCCCCTGCGCCAGATCGTGGGTGCTGATCAGGACGGTCATCCCGGCCTCGCGGTTCAGGTCGGCCACGATCCGCTCGATGGTGGCGGTCGAACCCGGATCCAGGTTCGCCGTGGGTTCGTCGAGGAAGAGGATCTCGGGGTCCGTCACGAGCACCCGTGAGAGCGCCACCCGCTGCTGCTCGCCGCCCGAGAGATCGGTCGCCCGGCTCTTGATGTAGCGGGAGAGCCCGACGGCATCGA
>Ga0209612_1000798_pt1 | contig 29613 bp, 22 predicted proteins | sample BioC12SIPDNA_FD_185746 | JGI IMG/M metagenome (GOLD analysis project Ga0209612, IMG submission 185746) | Anaerobic biogas reactor microbial communites from Washington, USA - Biogas_R1_B C12 SIP DNA (SPAdes) (version 2) | ecosystem: Engineered > Bioreactor > Anaerobic > Unclassified | place...
GATTTGGAACTCGGCAAAAAGATTATTTAGATAGAATCACAAAGCAGTAGCCGCATGTAACCACACTAGAATGAGGTGATAGTAAAATGGAATTTGAAGACCAACCCCTAGCGGAGGCCAGAGGCCGGTCCACGACCATGGATAAAATGGTCCTTCTGGCGGATAAGCTTTTCGATGAGGACCCGCAGATTAAGCATCTTTTAGCCGAGGTCCTCCAACAACTGCAGCAACAGGAAGACGAGATCCACCGGCTCCAATGCGTCTCCCAGCAACGACAGAGAGACATTCAGCGCCAGGAAGACGAGATCCACAAGCTCAGGGGGGAGCTGGCCGCCTTCCGGGAAGAGGTCGCCCTCGAAAGAGCATACGACCGTCAGAGGCTCGCCAGGCTCGAAGCCCCGACGCCGCCCCTTCGAGAGGAGACCGCCGCCGCCCATCTTGACCTTCTAGCCTCTGAAATGAGAAGGCTAGGTCATAAGCAAGTGACCACGAAAGATGCCGCCCGCCTTATTGGAGTCGGTAAACGGCATGTCAACCGCCTGGAACCGCTATTAGCCGCCGATCATCGCTTCCAGATCATCAAAGATCCCAACCATAAGCAACGCCATCTTATCAGATTTGTTTAGAGATTGAAACCAAGACATGTCTCGGTCTCAGTTCTGAGAAAGAAACGCTAGCTGCTAAAAATCAAATCTTCAGATGTGATAGTCATCTGATAAAATATAGTATGGTTTAGTCGGAGATATAGATATAAATACAGAAATAATATATAGAAAAAATAGAAAATCGATATCCCGTCCTGGTTTTCACCAAACCGAGACCGAGACATGTCTCGGTTTTGTTTTGGCCTTCCTTCCTCAAAATTTGCGGACTTCGGTTGCGGCACGGTTAGTTCTGTGATATATTTAATACAGACAGGAGTAATATCATAGAACAACCACACTCACGCCTTCGAATCGCCTTTCGCGATCAGCTCTTCGATCTTCGGCTTCAGGTCGAGGGTGTAGTACCTGGCCGTCACTCCTCCTCGAGTCGTGTTCTTTGCTTGGACCCCTGTTGCCTTCATCAGTCGGCCTAGTGGCCTCTTATCCATCCCTGCCTCCTGGGCGACCTCGTTGGCGGTGGGTTCCTCGCCTTGGTCGTGGTGGGCTTTGATAATTTTGAGGACTTCGATCACATCCGGCTCTGCGGTGCTCTGCGGTGCTACGAGGGTGCTCTTAGGGGTGCTCAAAGGTGCTTTAGAGGTGCTCTTAAGAGGTGCTCCCAGGTGCTCATAAGGTGCTCTAGGAGGTGCCTCAAGTGTTCGCGAAGGTGCTCTTTCCTTCTCTGCTGAGGTGCTCTGAGGTGCTCTAGGAGTGCTTTTAGAGGTGCTCTCCTCTAGGACCTCCCCAACAATCCGCCTTATCAGAGTCTCGATAGAGGTCTCTCCTTCGCGTATTCGATAGTAATCGCAGAGCACCCGTCGGATAATCTCGGCTTCAGTGGTGCCTGTCTTTTCGGCTTCGTCCTGGAGAAGACGGTCCAGATCCTCGGGGAGTCTGATTGTTCGCGGCTTCATGAGCACCTCACCAACTACAAAAGTGTTTGCTAAGGTTAAAGGCTTGATGGTATGCCCATCCAATTCTAAGGGCCTTAAAACTTAAAATAACGATTCCTTATAAAAATACTGGTACCTATGGAGCGCCCCCTACGTCTTCCCTGGGCGAACGCTCTCTTGACCATAGGCTCCACAGTCTTCTCCATTGTCCTTTGAAACTTCGAGGCCAGAATGTCCATGTCAACCTCGGAGCTTACACGACCATATGGGAACCGTACTTTGCAAAAAAGGTTTAGACCAATACCCGACTTCCGAATATGGCAATTATCGGAAGTCAGATATAGAATGAGCCGCTACATAACGATCATGGCAGTCACTAAACTCATCAGTGTGGATGACTTCAGGAAGTTGATCGAAAAGGTGGAATCCGAGCGGGACAGAATCGTTATCATGCTCCTATTCTCCACAGGATGCCGAGTCGAGGAGCTTGTCAGCACCAAACTCGAAGATGTTGATACAGTCAGAGGAGAGATCCATATTCATGCCAGCCGCACAAAGACCCGTCAATATCGAGACGTCATCGTCCCTGAGTCCATGATCCCCGACCTAAAGGCATGGGTCAAGAGCCTGCCCGAAGGTTCCATGTGGCTATTTCCTGGACGAGATCCTTCGAAGCACATCTCCCAGCGGTGGATTCGGATGATGACCGACAAGGCTGCCCGTTCTGCTGGTATCCAAAGACCGTATGCGACATCCAAAGATGGCAGGTCGATGAATATCGTCAGCCCACACACCTTGCGCCACCTGCATGCTGTGGCAGCTTTGGATAGCGGTGTCCCGTTGAACGACTTACAGCAGCAGCTCGGGCACACCGACCTGAAGACGACCTCGATATACCTGAAAGCCGATATCAACCACCGGCGGAAGAGTTACGAGGGGTTCGAGATCTGAAAGAGCAGTCAGGCTACAGGAGATCGATCCATACAATGGCTTCAGGTGTTGGGATGACAGGAGACGGGAGTTTTCAAGTTCAGATTTGTGATTCCGAAAACCCCTACTGATCGAAAGCTTTATCGAACACCACCCCATCCGAATTTGTGGAGGGAATTCATCTGTCAAGTCCATCTCGGTTAATGACATTGGTCGCGTGTTTATTTTTGGTTCAGATGGTGTGTGCACAGGATACAGAGCCGCCGAATGTGCTGAGCTTCGACTTTGATCCCAAATCAATAGATACTTCAACCTCGTCTCGGGAGGTCACCGTAACAGCACGCTTGACAGATGATCTGAGCGGTGTTGATCTATCAACGCAAGCTAGATTCCGCAGTCCCTCTGGAAATCAGTTCGCCGATGTAGGCTTTTGGCCACCTGGTGGGCTTATCTCTGGCGATGAGTTAGACGGCATTTATGAAAGTAAACTGACACTACCTCAGCATAGCGAGCAAGGAATCTGGAAGCTCGACTACATATATCTTCGCGACAATGTGGGCAACAGAAGACAGCTTTCGAAGGACGATGCTGCAGCCTCAGGTTTCCCTACAGAGTTTGTTGTGGTATCTGTGGGAGATGCAGAACCGCCGAATATTTTAAGCTTCGACTTTGATCCCAAATCAATAGATACTTCAACCTCGTCTCGGGAGGTCACCGTAACAGCACGCTTGACAGATGATCTGAGCGGTGTTGATCTATCAACGCAAGCTAGATTCCGCAGTCCCTCTGGAAATCAGTTCGCCGATGTAGGCTTTTGGCCACCTGGTGGGCTTATCTCTGGCGATGAGTTAGACGGCATTTATGAAAGTAAACTGACACTACCTCAGCATAGCGAGCAAGGAATCTGGAAGCTCGACTACATATATCTTCGCGACAATGTGGGCAACAGAAGACAGCTTTCGAAGGACGATGCTGCAGCCTCAGGTTTCCCTACAGAGTTTGTTGTGGTATCTGTGGGAGATGCAGAACCGCCGAATATTTTAAGCTTCGACTTTGATCCCAAATCAATAGATACTTCAACCTCGTCTCGGGAGGTCACCGTAACAGCACGCTTGACAGATGATCTGAGCGGTGTTGATCTATCAACGCAAGCTAGATTCCGCAGTCCCTCTGGAAATCAGTTCGCCGATGTAGGCTTTTGGCCACCTGGTGGGCTTATCTCTGGCGATGAGTTAGACGGCATTTATGAAAGTAAACTGACACTACCTCAGCATAGCGAGCAAGGAACCTGGAAGCTCGACTACATATATCTTCGCGACAATGTGGGCAACAGAAGACAGCTTTCTCAGGAAGATGTCGCGGTCTTAGGTTTCCCAACCACCTTCCGAAACGGCCACAGCGGAGCTTTCTCGATCTCCGGCATGAAGTTTAACGATCTCGATAACAACGGAGCCAAAGACGCCGGTGAGTTCGGCCTTCCCGGCTGGACGATCGAACTGCTTTTGGGCGGAGAAGTGATCGACTCCACGGAGACCGGCGACGATGGTACATATGCCTTCGACTACCTGGCCCCTGGAAGCTATACCGTGCGAGAGGTCCAGCAAGCCGGGTGGGTTCAGACGCGTCCGCCGGGTGGCTCTCATTCGGTCGATTTGGTCAATGCCGATTCAACGGGCAACGACTTCGGAAACCACCAGATTAAAAGCATGGATGTAGAAACACCAAACGTTTTGAGCTTTGATTTTGATCCCAAATCGGTTGACACATCAACGTCTTCTCAGGATATCACGTTCACAGTTAGATTGAAAGACGATCTTAGCGGTATAGGAATGAGCGACGACCTCGTTTCCTATTGGTCAGGAGCTTCTTTCCAAAGCCCTTCTGGAGAACAACGCGTAAGCGTATCTTTTCATCAAAACGACCGTGTTTCTGGAACGGATCTCGATGGAATTTATGAAAGTAAAATGACTTTGCCCAGGTACTCTGAAAAGGGGACTTGGAAGCTTGATTACGTCTCCATATCGGACAGAGTAGGCAACACCAAACGATTGGATAAAGATGATATGACCGCTTTGAGCTTCCCTACTGAGTTCGAGGTGGAGTCGATAGGTGATGTTACACCTCCGAATATATTGGAATTCGGATTTGATCCCAAATCGGTTGACACATCAACGTCTTCTCAGGATATCACGTTCACAGTTAGATTGAAAGACGATCTTAGCGGTATAGGAATGAGCGACGACCTCGTTTCCTATTGGTCAGGAGCTTCTTTCCAAAGCCCTTCTGGAGAACAACGCGTAAGCGTATCTTTTCATCAAAACGACCGTGTTTCTGGAACGGATCTCGATGGAATTTATGAAAGTAAAATGACTTTGCCCAGGTACTCTGAAAAGGGGACTTGGAAGCTTGATTACGTCTCCATATCGGACAGAGTAGGCAACACCAAACGATTGGATAAAGATGATATGACTTCTCTAGGCTTTCCCACCGAATTCCAGAACGATCCTTCCTATAATCCTCCTGCTGGTCTATCTATCGAGAAGACTGCCTCTTCAAGCAGCATCTCTCCAGGTGATTTGTTGAATTACACTATAATCTACTCAAACACCGGAGACGTTCGCCTGACCGAGGTCGTGATAACCGAGAGGTATCCAGCAGGAGTCGAGTTCATCTCCGCATCGCCAGCACCAGACCCCGGCACGAACAACAGGTGGACCATCGGAGATCTGCCCGTGGATGACACAGGAAAGATAATCGTGACCGTCGGAGTTTCTGAGCTGCAAGATTTCGAATTCGCTGATGGAGGGCGGATCGTCGGAGAAGGGTTTGTAAACGTCAGGGAGAGCTTATCCACGAGCCGGGGGCCCATCGACCTTAAGAACGTGGCTACGATCACCTCTGCGGAGACTGCCCCCGCGAGCGCCGCAGCCTCGGTGACGGTCGGAGATCCTGGCACGGAGCTTGAGGCCCGAGAGCACGGCAGTGGCAGCTATGAGAACGAGGAACGGGTACATGTGAGGACTGAGAATAAGTCGATCTCGATGGACAAGGACATGGCCGCCACCTACAGCCCGACGACACTTGCCCTTTACAACAATCGAACAGTCGTTTATACCTCAAGTTGGACTGAGGAGGCCAATGCCAAGAACCGGGTGACCGGCACCTCCATGAGCGAGCAGTACCGGTACGCCACCTTCATCGATCGCGAGTCGAGCTTCTTCCTCGACGAGAACGAGTCGGTGATGAACATTGACTCTGAGTTCGACGGCATGGGCCACATCGGCTTCCTCAAGATGCCGTCCAACACCTCGACGGCTTATGATACGCCAACGATCGAGGTCCGGGAGGACTACGTCGGAAGCTTCAAGATACTGCAGCGGGTCGACGAGTACGGTTCGAGCGTATCCTACGAGAAGGCCGCGAGCGGCTCGGGCTTCGCCGTAGGCGACAGGCGGGTCAAAGACAGCCAGAGAAGCTACGAATCAGGTACGGGTGAATACGATTCTGAGGAGATCATAGAGACGAGCACCAACTACATCGCAAAAGACATCAGCCTCGTCAGCGGTCCGATGAACCAGAGCCTCACCGAAGACGTCTCCATCTCAGCGTCCCAGAAGTGGAAGGAGGGGATGTACTCGACGACGCCGAAGGTGAGCTACATCGGCGAAGAGTTCACCAACCTGGACTATCTCGATAAAGAGACGATCGCCAAGGGCCTCAACGAGATGAACACCCAGGCTAGCTTCGAAGGGCGGGCGAGGTTCAGGGCGCTCCTCGAGCCGAACAAGGGCAATCCCGAGGTGGACATGGACGAACAGTACGAGGGCGACTACTCCATCGAGAGGAAGGTACATTTCACTGGCATCGCCAAATATGATCGGCCTCACCTGAACCTCACCAAGACTCTCGACGGCATCGTCGAGGAGACCCTTCCCTGGGAGTACGGTGAACCCCATCTCGAGGGCGCGGTGAAGAAGAGAAAGGTGGCCACCTACACCATCACCATCGAGAACGACGGGAACGCGGCTTTTGACAAGGTATACGTGAAGGACACCTTCCCGCCGGGTGCCAGCTTCATCGAGCCTTCTTCGCTGAGGCCGAAGGTTATCACAGACACCTATGCCAACTGGACTCTGCAAAACCTTCCCATCGGCAGCGCTTTGAATATCACCCTGAAGCTGGACGTCACAAAGTACGCTCCGGTCGAGCTGGTGAACAGGGTCGATGCCTGCGGCGTCTACGATGACGAAACCGTCTGCGCCAGGAACTTCAGCGCTCTGGAGATCAACTGGTTAACGTGTTGCATCGTACCCCGAGAAGAGCAACTATCTGTCGTCAAGACTGCAGAGGTTGACGAGACGAACTCCAGTGTCGTTAGGTACAAGATCGAGATCACGAACTGGGAGGATGCGACAAGGGTGGCTACGGTGACCGATCGGCTGCCTGCGGGCATGAAGCTCATCGAATCGTCGATCCCCTTCGCAACCTACGAGGACGGCGTTGTGGTCTGGAACCTGATCGAGATTCCTGCTTCTGGGACGGCTGCGATCGAGTTCTCGGTCCTCGCCCCCGGCGACGGCAGGTACACCAACATCGTTGAGGTGGACCCGAGGTCCGTTGACAGGCCCGTCGTCCAGCCGGTCCGGGCCACCTGTGTCATCGATGTGGGTATCGTCGAGGACGAGTGTGGCGCCGTCTCCTGTGACTCGTGGCAGCCTCCGAACTGGGAGTTCGAGCACACAGGATACGGCCAGGACCAGACGACCTGCGAGGACCTGACTTGCGCCATCTGCGATGGAACGGACTTTTGCCTTGCTCCCTGAACGGGTGCATGGCATTACTTTTCTAAATATTTAATGGTGGTTGGGTGGAAGGGCCGGATGTCATGCTGAACTTCTCGCATATAACGCATCAGACCTATGGCAACTATTTCTGTCAAGGTTTATATTTATAGATCTCTAAACGCATAAGTTGACTTCGGGCTGAAGGTTCCGTTTTATGCAGATATCGGAAGTCATACCGGCCATTGGGGCACCACAGCGCCACCAAGTCCAACCCCTCGGATAAGGTCTTTTTCGACCTCAAGCCCTACATGGAACGCGACGAATTCGCGACATTCCCATAGTCTGTGGGGTGGGGGAGGCGATCGAGTTAACAAGTCTGAAATGTACTATCTTTAATTTTCCGCTAAAGTTGCTGCTGCTGCACTTCCGGAGCTATTTGAGATAATGCTTGAATGAAAGGAAGCATATCCTTACGGCACCGTAAGGATATATAAAAATCGATAGATTTAAGTACCATGCCGTCGCAGAGGTAGTATCCCTTCCATTGGGGGGTTGACAGGTGACACGCGGGGGGCTTCGGCCCCTCCTCACGATTTTAGATAACGTCTCGCTCGCTTCCCGTCCCGGCGGACGTTCTGAGCTTCCAGCCCCGCCGATGACAGCAACCGACCAAGCGGCCTGGAGGCTATCCCCACGACCTCGGCAACCTCTGAAACGCTCGGCTCAATCCCGCGGTGGTGGAAGTTTTTTATCGCCTCGATCGCCTTCTCGACGGCCCCCTCGTCTGTCTTTGGTAAGGCCTTCTGGCGTGTCTTTGGTAAGGATGATTTGTCTTTGGTAAGTGTCTTTGGTAAGGGCTCGTCTTTGGTAAGGGGAGGCCCTTCCTCGCCGGTGTCTTTGGTAAGAGGTAGATTTTTGCCGATGTATTCCTTCCTCGTCTTCCCATCCTCCCACCAATACCGGGACCAATAAGGGCCATGTCCTGGACCATCTCGGCATTTCTTACAGCGTTCTTTATTGCACTTATAAAAGTCCTGTCGATAGACTCCGCCCTCTGGAGCTTTGATGGATCTCATGATAATGTCTTTGGTAAGGATCGTATAAAAGCCTTACCAAAGACAGTCTTACCAAAGACAAATCATTACCAAAGACAGCCCGATGGATACGGATTTTCACCCACAAGCACGGAGAAACAAGCCCGAAAGCAGTTTATAAAAATACGATTAAAATAAGCAGGTGTGGGGGAGGGGGCATATCCTCCCCCGGGTGTCAGTCTTTGATTATCCTAATTTACTTGATCCCGTAGGCCTCGATCGTCCCGGCGAGATCGGTGTTGCTGGTGTTGGTCACGTCCAGGTGAATGGACCCATCGCTCTGGAGGAAGCGGGCGGTCTCGACCGGACCGAGGACGTACTCCTCCTCGGCTACGAGGTTGTCGCCTATTGCCAGCCCGCCCTGATCTCTCAGGAAAGCTGGGGCAGCGTCGCCCTCCACAAGCTCGATGTCGCCGCCGGTCCCCGTCCCCGCCAATCGCGTCCAGGATGCGCTCCCGGGCCGTTTCCAGCTTGAGTATGCCAGAGTCGGTCCGAAGGGCGCGTGGGGTTTCCGGCTGACGGATGAGGTATGACGGGGGCCAGTGAGCCCCCACAGGAGAGGTGAGAGAAGATGACGCCGAGGGGGAGAAACAATCGCGTTTTTACTGGTAAAAAGAGGCGTCGAGAACGTAGCCCAACAGATATCAAGAGGCTTAAAACTTAAAATAAGCAACCCATATATTACTGTAAAAATAAAACGCCCCCCACAATCATAAGTCATGCAACCAAGCTTGATACCTGAGATATTCGTTCTCTTTTCTGAGGAGTTCGTTCGCGGCCTCAAGCCCATGGATCTTCTTCTTCAGGGCCACCCTCTCCTTCAATAGGGCGGTGGTTCCCCGTTTCTCTCGGTCCTCTTTCAGCCTCTGGGAGACGATCCTTGTCATGTCGGCGCGTGAGAATTCGAGGACCTCCTCGGCTCCTGTCAGCTTTTCCATTTATCCCTCTCCCTTTCGTGGGGGCTCAAAGTCATCACATGACGGCATCCGACATGCTCCAGGCCAGCAGCTCGGGCCTCTTCGAGGGTTGGGTATCCTCGGGTCTCTCCTGTTAACGAGAGGGTCCTACCCTCCCAGGGAACGCACAGGGGACAGGCCTTAGAATGCGTCGAAACGATCACCAGCTCATAGCCATGCTCCAAGAGCCGGATCCGAGTCCCCTCTCGGAAGCTCTGCATGGCCGCGTTGTGGACGGCCATCTTCGAGTAGTTGGCCATATCCCAACGACGGCCGGCTCGGTCGATGAAGCCGGTAACCCCCCTGGAGGCGAGGTCCTCTCTCATCCTTCTGGCGGCTGTATCGACGCTATCGATCCCCAGGACCACGCTCTGAGTGTATTCGAGCTGGAGAGCTCTGAAGAGGTCGTCCACCTGGCGGCCTATGGTACGGTCCACAGCCTCAAGCCTGGAATAGGTCGCCTCGGCTATAACGTGAATCGCTTGCTGGTGGAGGGTCCCGAAGCCCGCCGAGAGATGGGTCGAGAAAGCCATATCATCGGCGTAGGCCACGCCTTCGCGATAGAGGTAGGGGATCGCGTCGTCGCACCACTCCCGGCCACCGACGAGGAGCTTGTTTCGAGCTGCCCTTATGTTCCGTTGAACGGCCCGGTAATAGGCGGGATCGCCACCTTTGAGGAGGACCCGGTTGATCTCGGCCTGGATCTTCCGGTCGCCGTTCTCATAGAGCTGGATGAGCCTGGAGGCCTGATCTTCGGTGAGCTTCGCGGGATCCACCATTAGGCCCCCACTCCTCCGATAAGGAGGGTCCGGTACAGCTCTTCACCGTCCAAGCCGGTCTTCGGATCGACTTTGACGACTTCATAGATTGGAGAGTCGGCGCCGCCGATGACCAGCTTAATTTTGGCGCCGAACTCCAGGGGCTCAAGGCAGAATATCCGGCCCTCGGCCTGCATGATCTGCTGAGAATACTCGTCGCCGGCGATCTTAAGATACGTCGATCTCTTTAGCTCCCATCGGCATGGGAACTCGACCCACTCGCCGGGGAGCTCCTCCTCTGTGGTGGGGTCAGCCGCCACAACTCGACAGTTTAGCTCTTCTTCCCCGATGTCGGTCGTGATTTCCGTTACAGTATCGAATTGTTTAGATGTCACCATCGTTGTGGTACCCCACGGGGGCCCGAACCCTTCCAGGGTGTCGGTTTGGGGCTCGCCGTCCAGGGTCCCCGTTATGGTGACGTTGAGGGCGATCGCTCCTGAATCTATCTCAAATTTGACCTTGAAAGGCGCGTCCATCGAAAAAGGAGGGGATAGGGCGAGCGTGGCGAGGACTGGAGCCCAGCCGTAAAGGATGGGGGAGGCCTCATATTTGGCCGTCTGGTTCAGGTATCCGGCGATCACCGCGCCCGCGCCCCCTTTGCCAGGTAGGGCTCCAGGAGCCGGTAAGCCGTCCAGGACCTCAGAGGAGTCCCCTCGATCCCGCCTCCCCGAAGAGATCCGTCGTACTCTTCCCACAGCTCGCCGAGCTTGAAGTATGTTACACCGCCCTCCTGGAGGGCGCGTCTCTTGTCGTTCGTGGTGTCGAGCCTCGCCATGATCTCCTCGCAGACTGCATCTTTGATCGCCTGGGGGACCACGACGTTATCATCGGCGTCTCGGTCTGCGACCACCCAACCCTGGCGCGTCTTGATCCGTCTCGGCCACTGGAGGGGCTGGGTGGATAGGTCGGTATCGTACTTCTTACCCACAAAAGGGAGAGAATCGACGAGCTTCGAGACGTACTTCAGAAGATCCTCCTTCAGTGCAGAAGAGGCCCCGGTCCAGGCTGAGGAGCCGGGCCTGTCGGCAACGTAGGCGTCCATCTCGGACGATGTGATGTATTCGACCACAAAATCAACCTCCTGGGATTCGAAAAGGCGTCACGTTACCCTGCCCTGGAATATCGTGGCGACGACCGACCCCACCGAAACAGAGTACAGGCGGACCCTTACTTCGCACCCCTCTGGAACCAAGAACGCCTGGGCTTCCACCCAGAACGGATACCACGTCTCACCCAGCTTGATGTCATATCCTATGCTCCCCTGAAAATCGACAGACTCGGAGAGAAGTACGGTAACTGGGGCGATCGATGACCGAGATACAAACCCGGCCGTCACGTCGTCCACCTCGGAGAGGGTCGCGGTGATGGGCTCCGACGACGGCCTCAGGGCCCCATGGATCTCGTCAATCAGGCTCATTGAACCACCCTAAATGAGAGGAGGGAAACGTCCCCCCTCAAGGCAATGCGTAAGCTTCGATCGTCCCGGCGAGATTGGTGTTGCTGGTATCGGTGACGTCCAGGTGAATGGTTCCGTCACTCTGGAGGTATCGAGCCGTCTCGATCGGACCGATGACGTACTCCTCGGTCGCTACGAGGTTGCCCCCGATCGCCAGGTCGCCGAGCCCCCGCCTAAAGGCAGGGTGAGCGGTTCCCGCCTTCAAGGCGATGTCCCCGCCCGTTCCCGTTCCCGCCGAGATGTGGACGAGGATGATCATCCTCTTGAAGTTGGACGCCGCCGCTATCTGGTGGTCGTTGGCTACATCGATCGCATCGGGTGTTTCCCTAGCTTTCCAGGTGCCGTCGCATTCGTTTACCGTGATTGCAGATCTTCCCATGATTCACCACCTCAGCTCGGAGCACAGGTCAGAACGCACAGGCAGCTCGGATCGATGACCTTCGCGCCGTAGCAGTGAAGGCCCCGGAGGGCGTCGGCAAAGAACTTGTCAGGCCTGTAAGCCTCAGTCTCGTTCACGGAGTCGGCGAAGGTGGTCGCCCTCGCCACGCCGGCCACAACCTTGTAGTGGTCGCCGCTGGAGTTGGGGACGTTGTTGGACTGGAGGATCCTGAAGCCGAACAGCTTCGCGATCTCGCCGTTCAGCATCGCGCCCTCGACCCCGGACCAGGTCGGGTTGACGATCGCGTCTTCCTGGAGGAGCCACTTCACCACCCACGGAGGAACGACGACAAACCGGCCCTCGGCGGGGACGTTGGCCTCGTCGAGCTTGACCTTGACTTCAAGAAGCTCCTCGGTTACAAGGTCGGTCGTCCCGTCGAAGATCTTATCGGACCCGTCGGCGCCCACAGCGTTACCGGCACCCGCTACCATCTGGGCGACTATGTACTGATCGGCGACGTCGGCGAGCTGGTAGGCCGCGTCTCTGGTGGCGCTCTCCATCAGCCGGACGTTCATCTGAGCCTTGTCGATGTCCTCGATCCTGAAGTTGAAGTACTTCGCTTGAGTAATCTCCAGCGTGGCGCTGGCGTCGTCCAGCTCCTCGGGGTCGCCGATCCCGGTGACCTTGTTGTAGTTGTCGATCGTTATCGGGCCGTGGGCGGTGATTCGCACCGTGTCGCCTTTGCCCTTCACGTCGCCCTCATAATCCCTGTTTATGACTCCAGCCTGGCCATATACAAGGCTCTTCTGGAGACTCTGGAGGATTTGGGCGGCCCAAACCTCGCCTATGAAATTCGTGATTGCCATCTGTCTTACCTCAAAGTGCCCTCTTTCATTTGGGCCTTGATCTGGTCCATGTTGGCGATGATTTCGTCTGGCTTCATGGCCTTCACGGCCTCACGGGTTAGGGGTTTCTTGACCTCGCCCGGAGGGTTGCCAGCGCCGCCCACAGGCTCTTTTGGCCCGATCTCTTTCAGCAGCTTCTCGCCGTCGGCTTTCAGCTCCGCCTCGGTTGTACCCTGGAGGCGTCCCGCCAGGGATGGGGGGAGCTTCAGATCGGTGACGATCTTCGCTTTCAGAGAGTCCAGGGTCTTGGATTCGTGCTCCGCCAGCTTCGCTTTGAGATCGGCATTTTCAGCCTTTATCTCGTCATAATCGGCGAATTTCGCCTTCTCGCGGTTGACCCGCTCCTGGACTATCCGGTCCACATCTGCCTGAGTGAATTTCTTTTCATCATCGGTCATGGGTTTGAATCTCCGAAGTTCACGGCCTTCGTTTGCCTATATGTATAATAGATAAGGCATACTATATAAATGTTTGTCCTTTTTGTGAAATAATGTAATTAGGTCCATCTAAGAGAGAAGAGGATCAAAAACAAATTTCTACAAAAGATCAGTTAGCGCGAAGCTCAAGCTAACCGAAGGCGCTCCTGGATTTTAAAGAGTAAAAATTACTGAGGAAGAGCGTTCGTAGCTTTAGTCAAATGCTCTGATCCGCTTGTAACGTACTGGCATGCCAAAGTAATCTTGTCAGCATCCATCTCATCTACACCCATATAGCCGTACAAACCCGCGTTTGCAAAATCATCCAGCGCGTAGCCAAATTCTTGTTTAGACGTTCTGAATGCAGATGAAACGGAGGATTCATCATTCAATTTTTTCGCTTCGGTTGCATGACCATACAATGATGCAAAACCGTCACTCAATGCATTAAAATCGAAGGATTCAGATGCCGCGGTTATATCTTCCATATCTTGGACCAAAAACGCGGATGCTACTGTTGCAAGAGTTATCCATTCTTGATCACCATCCGATACTCCAAGTGCAACTTGGCTCGCAAAACACAAACACAATATCGATGCAAGAACTATTTTCAATATTAGACCTCCTATCTCATATGTATGCGCCCTTGCATTATAAATATGTTAGGTAACATTATCAGAGGCAGGGCTCAGAGCCCCCTCATCTCCTCATCTTTGATCCTCGCCTCCTCGGCGTCCAGGTCCTCTTCGGTGGCGTCGGGGTCCAGCCGGGATAGGCTTCCCCTGACCGAGGTCGCCATTGCCCCGCGTCTTGTGGCCTCCACCTTCGCCGCCTCCACAGGGTCGATAGGGAGGTTGGACCGCCACTCCAGGGAGAGGTTGGTGAGCGTCTCGGCTCCACTCATCCGGGACGCAACCTCGAGTTCTGCTGTGGTCTTGAGGACCTCGATCAGCTTCGGCTTGATCCTCAGCCTCAGCCGGTTGACCTTTGCCAGCGTGGGGAGCATAAGCCTCTTGAGGGCGCTTCCCGACTCAGCCAGGCCGGTCTTAACTTCACCGAAGGCAGCCGGGGAGAGCTCGGCCATGACGTAGAGCTGGGAAAGGAGAGTCTCAATCTGAGTGAAGGTGGCGCCCATCTGAGCATCCCAGACCAGGATCTCCGGCGGGGACTCGCCCTCGTTCAGGGCGATGTACTTCTCATCGGAAGCCCACACGATCTCGCCTGTGATCGGGTCTCGCACTCTGAGCCCCGACGGCCCGCACATCCAGGGATCGGCGAAGGTGTCCAGGGTCCCCGAGACCTTGATCAGCCTCCTTTCGATCTCCTCCACAAGGTCGGAGATGTCTTTGAAGTCGTCCAGCCCGAAGACCCCGTCCCCTGCCTTCAGGTTGGAGAAATGAACCACCAGGAAACCAGGGACGCCCGTCTCCTCCTCCTCTTTCAGGTTGGCGTACCGCTCGATGGTGGCCAGGGGGACGGGCTCTTGGATCTCTTTGCCGTCGGAGGTGAGCTTCAAGAGCCGGTGCTCGATCTGTCCGGGCTTGTGGACCTCCGCCTTGACGTACTTGTCATCGCCCTGCGTCACATCCCATGCCAGGACGTGAGCCTTGAAGGTCCCGACGTCGTCAGGGTCCACCACCGGGAACCAGAGCCGGGGGTCGATCCTCGATATGATGCCCCGCCGTCCATCCCATCGGACCTTAAGGACGCCGTCGCCGAAGGCTATCAGGTCGCCAAAGAGGTCATAGACGACCTGATGGAAGCCGTTTCCTTCGACGATCCGATCTAGCCCCGCCTGCTGGTTCTCGTCGGCCCGGATCGCCGGAGGGTTCCCCACAGCCAGGTCGGCAAATAGGGTCATGATCCGCTTGAACCAGTTGACCCTCATCTTGATGATCCGGGGGGCGTCGTCTTCGTTCAAGCCGGCGAAGACGAGATCGTGATCTCCTTCCAGCAGCAGCCGGTTCTTTGCATATCGAGCCAGCCGGTCTTTATCCTCAGCAGGAGGCCATTTGTGGGTAGGGTTAAGGAAGTTTAAGTCGGTGTGGACTGTTGAAGTCATGATCTCCTCCTCGGAGGTAGCGTAACCCGTCGTGATTTTGAGATGCGATTAACCAGGTATCGAAGGCAGTCGACCAGGTCGTCGCCCTCTTTTATGGGCGCGTCCTCTCCTCTCTCCGTCGCCTTCGGGTCCCATCGGTATCCCTCCAGCTCCTCCTGGAGCATGGGCGTAGCCGGGCCGATGAGCTGAAGCCAGCCCTGGTCGAAGGCGTTGATTACCTTCTGGATCCCGTTGAGGACGTCGTTGTCAGCCTGCTGCACGGCCTCGATCCCGTCCCCTATGAACTGGAGCCTGTGAGCCTTAGCCGCCGGGTCGACGTCGATCGAGGTCGGATACATCCCATCGAGGAAAGTCTTCAGATCCTTCGAGACCTCAGCCGGGGACTTGTCAGCCTTCCGGTACTCGCCCGCTATGTACCATTTATCGCCGATCCGGAAGCCCTTCAGCATCGCCGTGGGGTGAGTAGCGCCGGGGTCGACGGCCACCCTCATCTCCTCGATCCGACCGTCTGGGAGGCGAGGGACGCAGTGAAGATCTCGATTGAAGTTGCGGTAAACAGCGCCCTCGGCCGCCACCCAAAGCCCGTCGATGTACCTCTGATAGAAAAGGGACCCTTTCGGCCCGAACTGGCGCTTCAGCTCGGCGACGTAGGCGGGGTCGAGGTGGGTGTTGTCCTCAAGGGCAAAATGCCAGCTCCGGAGGTCGAGCTCCGCCTCTCGGTCGATCCATTTTCGTTTCAGGTAGTGGCCCGGCCCCCCGGGGTTCATCGTCCCGAATAACTGAGCCCCGGGCTCGGAGAGTCGAGAGATGAGCATGTTCCAAAAGGACTCCGGGATAAGGGTCCCCTCGTCGACGTAGGCAAAGGGGAGGGTCGAGCCCGCTATCTTCGTAAAGGCGCTCTCGTCGTTGGCTCCCTCGATCAGGACCGGCCTTCCGTAGATGTAGGCGAGCTTAAGGCTCCGCTTGTAGTCGAAGTTCTCGGTTCCTACGAGGCGGCGGATGTCGTCGAGTACGTTCCTCTCCAGTGCGGTTTGGGTGCGGCCTACGATTAGCGGAGGGCGGGCCGATCTGGACCGGATGAGAGCCTCCAGGAAGCGTATATCGGCGACTATGGACTTCCCGGACCTTACCGACCCATGCAGAAGATTGACCCGGGATTGAGACCCGATGATAAAGTCCCTCTGCTTCGAGGTGAGAGGAAGCAGGGTCAAGAGTCGCCCTCCTCCTCTTCGGCTTCGACCTCGACAGAGCCCCGGAGCATCTCGACGAGCTGGAGGATCTCGCCGCCCTTGTTCTCGTCGTGGGGGAGCTCCAGCCGGAGCTTGTCCAAGCCGACAGCCAGCCCGACCGAGACGTCCCGATAGTCCCTCGCCGTCCAGGTGTCTTCGAGGATCTTCTCGCCACGGTCCAGCATCTTAGCGGCGACCGAGGCCCGGCGCTCGGCATTGGCATAAGCAGCGACGAGCTGAGCCCTTTTTAGCTGATCCTGTCTAAGCTTCACGAGGTCCAGCCCGTTTCTTTCCGCCACGTTGGAGACGGTCCCGGACGATCTCCCAACGATCTTGCCCGCCTCTCTTGTGGTCTTCCCCTGCATGAGGAGAGAGAGGATCTTCTCCTCTTCCTCAACAGGAATTCTAGTCATCGTGTACAATAAGGACGAGAGTATATAAATAACTTTCGTCGAATTGCCCTCTTTGTCCAACGCGGTGGGGGTTTTGACAGCGACAAAAAAAGCTATCAATCGATAGCAGTCGGGGCCGACTGTCAATTTACTGTCAAAGGAGAACCGATAGCAGCCGGGGGTTTTTGACATTTTGACAGCGTTTTGGGAACATGTGAGGGGGAGGGGGTGAGAAGGGGAGAGAGGACCACCCCACAAACTGATATGATTTTTGTTATAGTACCCCCTCTCATATTATATTACTATCAATACTATCAATATCTATCTTCAGGTATCGATTTTCCTCTGTCAACAGCCTGTCAACAGCCTGTCAATAAGGTCAAAAGGTAAAATCGGGGTAAAGGGTAGGTAAAAAGGTAAAGATGGGAGGGGTCACTCCCATTTCTTACGGTCTCTCAGAGAGACCACGGCCTCGGCGTCTCTCCATGTGTCGAATTTATCGAGGTAGAAGACGTTGACCGATTTGAGTATGCCGCCCTTGTCGACGGTCTCACGTACTACTGAGAATCGAGGTACTTTGTGATTTAACCCACCCTCTTTTTTGGGGTCGGTTCCGTTGACGAGCCGAGTTATCCTTCCCGAACTCACCCCCATTTTTATGGCCGCTTCGGATTGCTCCAGCCTTCCGCCCTCTTGGACGATCAGCTTTGCGAGCTTCCTCTCGGCTCCGGTGAGCTTCGTCTTGAATGCCTCGCCCCGTCCATCTCCCACATACAGCTCCTTTGCGAGGTCGAAGTCTTCGACGGTAGCAATTAGCCGCCCGTCCTCGTCCTCCTCCCTCTGGAACCGCCGCCAGAAGGTGATAGCCTGGAGGATGTCCAGGAATAGCGGAAGGTTCCGGCGGTTCCCGGCGTCGTTCCAAATGATGTCCACTGCGAAGGGGATCTTTACCTTGTACCTCTTGGACTTCAAAATCCGGAACATGGCCCGACAGATCATAACTTCCCGCGTCACAGGTCGAGTTACCTCTCCCTGAGCCGCTAGGGCGAGAATATGATCGGCGACCGCTCGGTCCTGGTCCTCGGTCTCGTCCACGTCGATGGGGACGGCTCTATTAAGACACTGGAGATCTTGATCGGAGTCCACCGAGGTTATCATCCAAACGATCTCCGGCGGAACCGACAGAACCGCCGCCTTCCCCTTAAGTACCGTCCGATGATAGTATGGCTCATGGAAGTTTGAAGATGTCTGCTTAAGAACGGTATCGGTGTCGTCGTTTTGCTTGTAGTCGTCACAGTAGATTATGGACCCCCGGGGGATGGGATGATACATCAGAGCTTTTGGTGAGAGTCCCGTTTTGATGTAGGCCTCGGATGGGAGGGCATGAAGGACGGCCTCGGCCATGTCGGATTTACCGCCTCCACTCTTCCCCGTTAGCTTTGGGTGAGCTCCCCGGCTCGTCTCGATCTGAGGGGTTAAGCAGCAGCAGAAGGTTATGCCACCCGCCAGTCTGTCACCCTTATGGATCGTGTTGAAGGTGTCGAGGGCATAAGTCACAGGGTCCCCGAGCTCGAGTATGTTCCTCGCCTCGACGACGAGATCCTCGGCGATCGGCTCCGGTGTTGGTGTTTTGATCTCTTCCTTCTCGGCGGCCTCGTCTGCATCGTTGGCCCGGATCTTCCGGAGGGTCACTTGCTGGTAGTGCTCCCCCTCCTCCGACCACTTCCCGATCTTCGAGGCGTAGGTCATGACCCAGTTTATCTGATGGTCGTCAAATCCGGCGGCGGTGAGCTTCCCCACAAGCCCAAACTCGGCGTCCGATCGGTCCCCGTTGTGCCGTTCCTTCGCCTCGTCGGTCCAGTCCAGAAGGCTTTGGAGGGTCGAATCGGCCTCTAAAAGGGTGCTGAGCTTCTCCCTCACAAAATCGGCGTCGGGAATATCGGTCAACGGGACAAACTCGTCGAGGACCTCACCCACGTCTGCGGCGGGCGTCGTCTCGTTGAACTTCTCGGTCCAGGTCCGGAGGGCGTCGGGGTCCGGATTGAGGCGCTCGATGTACTTCAAGAGCCTTACATCCTCGTATCTTAGGGGGATGTCGCCGATCGCTTCCCGGAGGTGGTTCTTTCGCCCTTCGGCCTCGTCTTCAAACTTCGTGTTCCAGGTCCCTAAGATTCCGCAAACCCGGCCCGGGTCGAAGGTCGTCTCGTCGACGTCGACGTTGGCCTCTCTCTTGACCGTCTTTAAGAACGTCGCGACCTTCGCTATAAATTCCGGCGTCGGTTCGGTTGGAGGTATCGGAAGAAGAAGCCCCGCCCCGTTCCCGGACTTGAAGGCGAGCCCCGGCATGAATCCATTTTCCGATAACCACCTCTGCACTGTGGGGAGTTGCCCCACAGCAAACCCCCGCTCTTTTTTGGTGGCGGCGAAGTCCTTCTTATCGTCCGGTTTTTTTGCGTCGATGTCGATAAAAATGTTGGTGTAGGCCTCGACGTCCAGATGGGTATGGAATTTCTCCGGGTTCCTCTTCAGCCTTTGGACGTTGACCCATAATTGCCGCTTGCCGTTTCTCATCCGGATATAGTCGACCGTCCGGCCCATGTTGATAAGGTCGAAATGCGCTTCCTGTGCTCCATTTCTCCCCGTCTGCACCGACTTGATAGCAAAGCGTTCATGGCCGAGGAATTTAATAAATTTCGTTAAATGCTCCTCGGCGGCGACCCTCTTACCCTCGACTGTGGGGTCGGTCATGTCGACCCCTCTCGCCGTTCGTGGTTCTTATCAAATCGTGCTCCGAGATCTCTCTCGGTGTCATCATAATCTGGATCGGATGATTTATAAGGCTTAGAAACGCATTCTATCATAGACTAACACCCTCTGGCTAGCACCCTCGAGGAGTTGGTTTGTCACCTGGCAACTCTCCGGATGGTTCCCGGGGAGTCGCTTCTTATTCACTTTCAATCGCCGCCTCTGCTTTGTCTGGTTTCGTGCTTGGATACATCTTCATTAGCTCCATAAAGGTTGGCTCACCGGGGGGGTTGAGGAAGGGGCCGACCTGGTCCTTGGTGATGAATTTTAGTGCTCTCAGTACCCACTTTACCCGCACCTCGCTGACTCCCCCTTCCAACACGCTGATGCAATCTCTTGCTATCTCCGATTTCTGCTCATCTGATTCTCTGTGCATCCGCATTACTTCATCCAGCGCGTGTATAACAAAGCTGAGCTTGCTCTCCAGTTCCGCGATTCTTGGGCCGCTTTCGAGTCCCCTCTCGATCATCTCTCTTGCGTAATCGGACATGGTCATGCTCGTCTCATCTGCATTCTTCTGAATCGTGTCCCGGAGGTCGTCGGGAACCCGAATAGTCATCTTTTGGTACATAGACTCAAAGACCATAATTCAACCTCACCCGACATATGTCGGCTATAGTATTTAAACTTACTTCTGATCGATCACCGGCACCGACTCCCACAAAAAGAGCCTCGTATCCGCCCAAAATTCCCGCCGAAAAAACGCTATCGGTCGCCACTGCGCCGAGAGACCCCCTCGGATAAGCCTAAACTTCAGCTCGAAAGGCATGATGGCACGCGACGAATTCGTGACATTCCCATAGTCTGTGGGGCAGGGGCCGCGATCGAGTAAACAAGCCTGGTTTTAGTGGTTATAAAAAAGATGAGGGGGTTTGTAGCCGGCCACAGTGTAAAATATCGGCTACATTTCCATGACCGCTTTGATAAGATCTATCCGGGCTTTTTGGGCGTCGAGGTATCTTATGTTTTCTATCCCAAACTTTTCCTTAACCTCTCTTGCATGCTCACAGAGCGTTGAGTCGATGTCCTTCGCGGTTTCGAGAGCCCATCTATGAGGCTCGGCTTTTGGATCGGGTAAGGTTTCGTATTTGTATTCTGTTTTTTCAACCATGATATAAAACTCTCCTGTATATTTAAATAGTTTACTCGATGGTGTGCCGCCTTGCCCTCTCGTCTCCCTGTCAACTGCAAAGAAATAGTAGGACTTTGAGGAACATGCTCCTCAAAGTGCCGCGTCCACTCCTTCTGGAGGTGGAAAGATTAAGCCGCTAATTTTTCAACAGGACCGGGTTTATATAAGCTTCATCGGCTACATTAGGCAGATTTGAATAGAGGAAGTCATCCCAGTTGATTTTTGAAGCCGTCTCTCTGCTCATAATAAACCTCGTCCCCACAAAAGACCCCTCTTTACCGTATTCATCAACGCCCTTCAAATAGGTGGTAATCCGAACAAGATTAACCCTCGGATCTTTAAACAGCTTTTCAAACATCTTAGTCGCGTCGTCTTCTTGAAGTACTAAGCTCCAGTAATCCTGATCGGGTCGTCTAATCACAACATAACCAGAAACCGGATTTACTGAAATTGATCGTTGCTTTCCGACAATCTTTTCAACCGCGCTTTCGGTCAGGTTGTTATCTTTTGCTGCGGTCGTCGTGGTGTCCGTCGCCTCTGAGGACGGCTGTTCACCTCCAAGGCACCCACATACCAGTACCGATACGCAAAGTATTGCCAGGATTGCCAGTAATTTCTCTCTTGATCCCATTCCTTTACCTCCTATGTATTCGGGAAGGATACGACACACGAAAAAGTTTTTGGTGCAATTCCATTAAAGATGAAAAAACAGCGCCTCTGCCTTCAGCTTCCGAGCCTTCTCCGTGGCCGCCTCTCGGGTCATCTTTCGAGGTGAGCCGATGTACTTGTTGACGACCTTGTCCCCCATCTTCCAGGATGCGAAATAGTACTCATAGGTCTTCGGTCCCTTCGCGGTGATCTTCTCCACCGGGCCGAGGTAGACCGTCAACGCCTCCAGGCGCGCCGCGTTCCACAGGTCCTCAGCCTCGCCCTCAAGCCTGGCTGCCTCCGCCTCCCTCTCCTTCGCCGCCGGTTCCATCCCCCGGAGCTGTCGGAGCTTTGCCGCCTCGTCTCGCAGCCTCCGGGCCTCCTCTCTCAAGGCCTTGATCTCCTCCCCGCTTGTGGTTTCGTAAACGATCTTCGGCATTGCCATGTATATTAGTTATGTGACCATCCCATATATATTTGGTGGCGAGGGTCACATAACTAACCTAGTATGTGGGATTTGGAACTCGGCAAAAAGATTATTTAGATAGAATCACAAAGCAGTAGCCGCATGTAACCACACTAGAATGAGGTGATAGTAAAATGGAATTTGAAGACCAACCCCTAGCGGAGGCCAGAGGCCGGTCCACGACCATGGATAAAATGGTCCTTCTGGCGGATAAGCTTTTCGATGAGGACCCGCAGATTAAGCATCTTTTAGCCGAGGTCCTCCAACAACTGCAGCAACAGGAAGACGAGATCCACCGGCTCCAATGCGTCTCCCAGCAACGACAGAGAGACATTCAGCGCCAGGAAGACGAGATCCACAAGCTCAGGGGGGAGCTGGCCGCCTTCCGGGAAGAGGTCGCCCTCGAAAGAGCATACGACCGTCAGAGGCTCGCCAGGCTCGAAGCCCCGACGCCGCCCCTTCGAGAGGAGACCGCCGCCGCCCATCTTGACCTTCTAGCCTCTGAAATGAGAAGGCTAGGTCATAAGCAAGTGACCACGAAAGATGCCGCCCGCCTTATTGGAGTCGGTAAACGGCATGTCAACCGCCTGGAACCGCTATTAGCCGCCGATCATCGCTTCCAGATCATCAAAGATCCCAACCATAAGCAACGCCATCTTATCAGATTTGTTTAGAGATTGAAACCAAGACATGTCTCGGTCTCAGTTCTGAGAAAGAAACGCTAGCTGCTAAAAATCAAATCTTCAGATGTGATAGTCATCTGATAAAATATAGTATGGTTTAGTCGGAGATATAGATATAAATACAGAAATAATATATAGAAAAAATAGAAAATCGATATCCCGTCCTGGTTTTCACCAAACCGAGACCGAGACATGTCTCGGTTTTGTTTTGGCCTTCCTTCCTCAAAATTTGCGGACTTCGGTTGCGGCACGGTTAGTTCTGTGATATATTTAATACAGACAGGAGTAATATCATAGAACAACCACACTCACGCCTTCGAATCGCCTTTCGCGATCAGCTCTTCGATCTTCGGCTTCAGGTCGAGGGTGTAGTACCTGGCCGTCACTCCTCCTCGAGTCGTGTTCTTTGCTTGGACCCCTGTTGCCTTCATCAGTCGGCCTAGTGGCCTCTTATCCATCCCTGCCTCCTGGGCGACCTCGTTGGCGGTGGGTTCCTCGCCTTGGTCGTGGTGGGCTTTGATAATTTTGAGGACTTCGATCACATCCGGCTCTGCGGTGCTCTGCGGTGCTACGAGGGTGCTCTTAGGGGTGCTCAAAGGTGCTTTAGAGGTGCTCTTAAGAGGTGCTCCCAGGTGCTCATAAGGTGCTCTAGGAGGTGCCTCAAGTGTTCGCGAAGGTGCTCTTTCCTTCTCTGCTGAGGTGCTCTGAGGTGCTCTAGGAGTGCTTTTAGAGGTGCTCTCCTCTAGGACCTCCCCAACAATCCGCCTTATCAGAGTCTCGATAGAGGTCTCTCCTTCGCGTATTCGATAGTAATCGCAGAGCACCCGTCGGATAATCTCGGCTTCAGTGGTGCCTGTCTTTTCGGCTTCGTCCTGGAGAAGACGGTCCAGATCCTCGGGGAGTCTGATTGTTCGCGGCTTCATGAGCACCTCACCAACTACAAAAGTGTTTGCTAAGGTTAAAGGCTTGATGGTATGCCCATCCAATTCTAAGGGCCTTAAAACTTAAAATAACGATTCCTTATAAAAATACTGGTACCTATGGAGCGCCCCCTACGTCTTCCCTGGGCGAACGCTCTCTTGACCATAGGCTCCACAGTCTTCTCCATTGTCCTTTGAAACTTCGAGGCCAGAATGTCCATGTCAACCTCGGAGCTTACACGACCATATGGGAACCGTACTTTGCAAAAAAGGTTTAGACCAATACCCGACTTCCGAATATGGCAATTATCGGAAGTCAGATATAGAATGAGCCGCTACATAACGATCATGGCAGTCACTAAACTCATCAGTGTGGATGACTTCAGGAAGTTGATCGAAAAGGTGGAATCCGAGCGGGACAGAATCGTTATCATGCTCCTATTCTCCACAGGATGCCGAGTCGAGGAGCTTGTCAGCACCAAACTCGAAGATGTTGATACAGTCAGAGGAGAGATCCATATTCATGCCAGCCGCACAAAGACCCGTCAATATCGAGACGTCATCGTCCCTGAGTCCATGATCCCCGACCTAAAGGCATGGGTCAAGAGCCTGCCCGAAGGTTCCATGTGGCTATTTCCTGGACGAGATCCTTCGAAGCACATCTCCCAGCGGTGGATTCGGATGATGACCGACAAGGCTGCCCGTTCTGCTGGTATCCAAAGACCGTATGCGACATCCAAAGATGGCAGGTCGATGAATATCGTCAGCCCACACACCTTGCGCCACCTGCATGCTGTGGCAGCTTTGGATAGCGGTGTCCCGTTGAACGACTTACAGCAGCAGCTCGGGCACACCGACCTGAAGACGACCTCGATATACCTGAAAGCCGATATCAACCACCGGCGGAAGAGTTACGAGGGGTTCGAGATCTGAAAGAGCAGTCAGGCTACAGGAGATCGATCCATACAATGGCTTCAGGTGTTGGGATGACAGGAGACGGGAGTTTTCAAGTTCAGATTTGTGATTCCGAAAACCCCTACTGATCGAAAGCTTTATCGAACACCACCCCATCCGAATTTGTGGAGGGAATTCATCTGTCAAGTCCATCTCGGTTAATGACATTGGTCGCGTGTTTATTTTTGGTTCAGATGGTGTGTGCACAGGATACAGAGCCGCCGAATGTGCTGAGCTTCGACTTTGATCCCAAATCAATAGATACTTCAACCTCGTCTCGGGAGGTCACCGTAACAGCACGCTTGACAGATGATCTGAGCGGTGTTGATCTATCAACGCAAGCTAGATTCCGCAGTCCCTCTGGAAATCAGTTCGCCGATGTAGGCTTTTGGCCACCTGGTGGGCTTATCTCTGGCGATGAGTTAGACGGCATTTATGAAAGTAAACTGACACTACCTCAGCATAGCGAGCAAGGAATCTGGAAGCTCGACTACATATATCTTCGCGACAATGTGGGCAACAGAAGACAGCTTTCGAAGGACGATGCTGCAGCCTCAGGTTTCCCTACAGAGTTTGTTGTGGTATCTGTGGGAGATGCAGAACCGCCGAATATTTTAAGCTTCGACTTTGATCCCAAATCAATAGATACTTCAACCTCGTCTCGGGAGGTCACCGTAACAGCACGCTTGACAGATGATCTGAGCGGTGTTGATCTATCAACGCAAGCTAGATTCCGCAGTCCCTCTGGAAATCAGTTCGCCGATGTAGGCTTTTGGCCACCTGGTGGGCTTATCTCTGGCGATGAGTTAGACGGCATTTATGAAAGTAAACTGACACTACCTCAGCATAGCGAGCAAGGAATCTGGAAGCTCGACTACATATATCTTCGCGACAATGTGGGCAACAGAAGACAGCTTTCGAAGGACGATGCTGCAGCCTCAGGTTTCCCTACAGAGTTTGTTGTGGTATCTGTGGGAGATGCAGAACCGCCGAATATTTTAAGCTTCGACTTTGATCCCAAATCAATAGATACTTCAACCTCGTCTCGGGAGGTCACCGTAACAGCACGCTTGACAGATGATCTGAGCGGTGTTGATCTATCAACGCAAGCTAGATTCCGCAGTCCCTCTGGAAATCAGTTCGCCGATGTAGGCTTTTGGCCACCTGGTGGGCTTATCTCTGGCGATGAGTTAGACGGCATTTATGAAAGTAAACTGACACTACCTCAGCATAGCGAGCAAGGAACCTGGAAGCTCGACTACATATATCTTCGCGACAATGTGGGCAACAGAAGACAGCTTTCTCAGGAAGATGTCGCGGTCTTAGGTTTCCCAACCACCTTCCGAAACGGCCACAGCGGAGCTTTCTCGATCTCCGGCATGAAGTTTAACGATCTCGATAACAACGGAGCCAAAGACGCCGGTGAGTTCGGCCTTCCCGGCTGGACGATCGAACTGCTTTTGGGCGGAGAAGTGATCGACTCCACGGAGACCGGCGACGATGGTACATATGCCTTCGACTACCTGGCCCCTGGAAGCTATACCGTGCGAGAGGTCCAGCAAGCCGGGTGGGTTCAGACGCGTCCGCCGGGTGGCTCTCATTCGGTCGATTTGGTCAATGCCGATTCAACGGGCAACGACTTCGGAAACCACCAGATTAAAAGCATGGATGTAGAAACACCAAACGTTTTGAGCTTTGATTTTGATCCCAAATCGGTTGACACATCAACGTCTTCTCAGGATATCACGTTCACAGTTAGATTGAAAGACGATCTTAGCGGTATAGGAATGAGCGACGACCTCGTTTCCTATTGGTCAGGAGCTTCTTTCCAAAGCCCTTCTGGAGAACAACGCGTAAGCGTATCTTTTCATCAAAACGACCGTGTTTCTGGAACGGATCTCGATGGAATTTATGAAAGTAAAATGACTTTGCCCAGGTACTCTGAAAAGGGGACTTGGAAGCTTGATTACGTCTCCATATCGGACAGAGTAGGCAACACCAAACGATTGGATAAAGATGATATGACCGCTTTGAGCTTCCCTACTGAGTTCGAGGTGGAGTCGATAGGTGATGTTACACCTCCGAATATATTGGAATTCGGATTTGATCCCAAATCGGTTGACACATCAACGTCTTCTCAGGATATCACGTTCACAGTTAGATTGAAAGACGATCTTAGCGGTATAGGAATGAGCGACGACCTCGTTTCCTATTGGTCAGGAGCTTCTTTCCAAAGCCCTTCTGGAGAACAACGCGTAAGCGTATCTTTTCATCAAAACGACCGTGTTTCTGGAACGGATCTCGATGGAATTTATGAAAGTAAAATGACTTTGCCCAGGTACTCTGAAAAGGGGACTTGGAAGCTTGATTACGTCTCCATATCGGACAGAGTAGGCAACACCAAACGATTGGATAAAGATGATATGACTTCTCTAGGCTTTCCCACCGAATTCCAGAACGATCCTTCCTATAATCCTCCTGCTGGTCTATCTATCGAGAAGACTGCCTCTTCAAGCAGCATCTCTCCAGGTGATTTGTTGAATTACACTATAATCTACTCAAACACCGGAGACGTTCGCCTGACCGAGGTCGTGATAACCGAGAGGTATCCAGCAGGAGTCGAGTTCATCTCCGCATCGCCAGCACCAGACCCCGGCACGAACAACAGGTGGACCATCGGAGATCTGCCCGTGGATGACACAGGAAAGATAATCGTGACCGTCGGAGTTTCTGAGCTGCAAGATTTCGAATTCGCTGATGGAGGGCGGATCGTCGGAGAAGGGTTTGTAAACGTCAGGGAGAGCTTATCCACGAGCCGGGGGCCCATCGACCTTAAGAACGTGGCTACGATCACCTCTGCGGAGACTGCCCCCGCGAGCGCCGCAGCCTCGGTGACGGTCGGAGATCCTGGCACGGAGCTTGAGGCCCGAGAGCACGGCAGTGGCAGCTATGAGAACGAGGAACGGGTACATGTGAGGACTGAGAATAAGTCGATCTCGATGGACAAGGACATGGCCGCCACCTACAGCCCGACGACACTTGCCCTTTACAACAATCGAACAGTCGTTTATACCTCAAGTTGGACTGAGGAGGCCAATGCCAAGAACCGGGTGACCGGCACCTCCATGAGCGAGCAGTACCGGTACGCCACCTTCATCGATCGCGAGTCGAGCTTCTTCCTCGACGAGAACGAGTCGGTGATGAACATTGACTCTGAGTTCGACGGCATGGGCCACATCGGCTTCCTCAAGATGCCGTCCAACACCTCGACGGCTTATGATACGCCAACGATCGAGGTCCGGGAGGACTACGTCGGAAGCTTCAAGATACTGCAGCGGGTCGACGAGTACGGTTCGAGCGTATCCTACGAGAAGGCCGCGAGCGGCTCGGGCTTCGCCGTAGGCGACAGGCGGGTCAAAGACAGCCAGAGAAGCTACGAATCAGGTACGGGTGAATACGATTCTGAGGAGATCATAGAGACGAGCACCAACTACATCGCAAAAGACATCAGCCTCGTCAGCGGTCCGATGAACCAGAGCCTCACCGAAGACGTCTCCATCTCAGCGTCCCAGAAGTGGAAGGAGGGGATGTACTCGACGACGCCGAAGGTGAGCTACATCGGCGAAGAGTTCACCAACCTGGACTATCTCGATAAAGAGACGATCGCCAAGGGCCTCAACGAGATGAACACCCAGGCTAGCTTCGAAGGGCGGGCGAGGTTCAGGGCGCTCCTCGAGCCGAACAAGGGCAATCCCGAGGTGGACATGGACGAACAGTACGAGGGCGACTACTCCATCGAGAGGAAGGTACATTTCACTGGCATCGCCAAATATGATCGGCCTCACCTGAACCTCACCAAGACTCTCGACGGCATCGTCGAGGAGACCCTTCCCTGGGAGTACGGTGAACCCCATCTCGAGGGCGCGGTGAAGAAGAGAAAGGTGGCCACCTACACCATCACCATCGAGAACGACGGGAACGCGGCTTTTGACAAGGTATACGTGAAGGACACCTTCCCGCCGGGTGCCAGCTTCATCGAGCCTTCTTCGCTGAGGCCGAAGGTTATCACAGACACCTATGCCAACTGGACTCTGCAAAACCTTCCCATCGGCAGCGCTTTGAATATCACCCTGAAGCTGGACGTCACAAAGTACGCTCCGGTCGAGCTGGTGAACAGGGTCGATGCCTGCGGCGTCTACGATGACGAAACCGTCTGCGCCAGGAACTTCAGCGCTCTGGAGATCAACTGGTTAACGTGTTGCATCGTACCCCGAGAAGAGCAACTATCTGTCGTCAAGACTGCAGAGGTTGACGAGACGAACTCCAGTGTCGTTAGGTACAAGATCGAGATCACGAACTGGGAGGATGCGACAAGGGTGGCTACGGTGACCGATCGGCTGCCTGCGGGCATGAAGCTCATCGAATCGTCGATCCCCTTCGCAACCTACGAGGACGGCGTTGTGGTCTGGAACCTGATCGAGATTCCTGCTTCTGGGACGGCTGCGATCGAGTTCTCGGTCCTCGCCCCCGGCGACGGCAGGTACACCAACATCGTTGAGGTGGACCCGAGGTCCGTTGACAGGCCCGTCGTCCAGCCGGTCCGGGCCACCTGTGTCATCGATGTGGGTATCGTCGAGGACGAGTGTGGCGCCGTCTCCTGTGACTCGTGGCAGCCTCCGAACTGGGAGTTCGAGCACACAGGATACGGCCAGGACCAGACGACCTGCGAGGACCTGACTTGCGCCATCTGCGATGGAACGGACTTTTGCCTTGCTCCCTGAACGGGTGCATGGCATTACTTTTCTAAATATTTAATGGTGGTTGGGTGGAAGGGCCGGATGTCATGCTGAACTTCTCGCATATAACGCATCAGACCTATGGCAACTATTTCTGTCAAGGTTTATATTTATAGATCTCTAAACGCATAAGTTGACTTCGGGCTGAAGGTTCCGTTTTATGCAGATATCGGAAGTCATACCGGCCATTGGGGCACCACAGCGCCACCAAGTCCAACCCCTCGGATAAGGTCTTTTTCGACCTCAAGCCC
>Ga0209612_1000799_pt1 | contig 29597 bp, 22 predicted proteins | sample BioC12SIPDNA_FD_185746 | JGI IMG/M metagenome (GOLD analysis project Ga0209612, IMG submission 185746) | Anaerobic biogas reactor microbial communites from Washington, USA - Biogas_R1_B C12 SIP DNA (SPAdes) (version 2) | ecosystem: Engineered > Bioreactor > Anaerobic > Unclassified | place...
AATAACATAAAGGAAGTGGCAACCGCTGAAATAGCAGCAATTAAAAAAAACAATACCCCTACTATCAATCCACTTCCATGTGCAGAAATGCCTGTAAGATAATTGGGAGCTTCTAGAATCGAACCTATAAAGACCGAGCCTAAAATGGACGCTACCGTGGCACTTATAAATAATACTCCCACCGTTACTCCGGTCTTTCTATATGGATCCACATTTTTCAACTCCTATCCATTTTGAAGTTTAAAATAAAAAAAAATAAATCCAGAATATTGTTATTCCAGATTTAATTTGATGGAGCCAATTCTAGGGGCCAGGTAGTTGTACAGAAGCGCAATTAATGCGGTTTCTATGAAGTACACTACGAAGTTGGATATGAATTCTCCATAGTTCTTGGACAGGATACCAGATATAAGCCCTAACAAGGTGAAGACAAGGGCCACTGATAGGGCGGTGGGTAGTACGGGTATATGTTTAAGTTCATGTAGGCTTCCAGTTATTTGACCGAATTCTAACTGTATTTTTGCTACCCTACTGACCAGGTAGTTGTAGAATAGTGCAAATAAGGCGTTCCAGATGAATCCAAACACGAATGCCATTATAGGCAGCCCGATTATTAAAACCAGTGAGACTATTGCCTCTGCTACTCCAATTCCCGGCCCAGTGGGTATGGCCACTCCGGATGCAGTTAAATTGGCTGTTATGCTGGCTGCTTCGGGCATGGTGCCCATGGCACCAATCAATGAGAAAAGGGGTGAAATCACCGCTGCCAGCACTAATCCCAGGATAAAAGCCCATACTGCCCCGATAGCTGACAGGATCAGGGAAAATGGAACCACTGGAATATTTTCTACTTCATTACCCACCAGTTCTAACTTCACACCACCCAATCTGGGGACTAATACGTTGTAGAGCATCACCGAGAAGAAACTCATTACTATAGTGCTGAAAAACGCCCCTATGGGAAGGAGCACAATCAGGGGTATTCCTACTCCAGTTACCAGGTTAAAGTGTCCTAGCTCTGGGATTACCCCTGCAACTTGTACGATGGTGAGTCCAATTAACATCACTACTGCAGCAACAAATCCCAAAACTGCATATATCGAAGCTGTCATCCTAGTAAAGGGTGCCAGCTTAATCCCTTTAATTTCTTTAATATTCATCATCCTAATTTACCTCCCATCTGAATTACAAATCCAGATGATACTTTTTTTATAATTCACAATTTTAATCAACTATTTTCATTTTCATGAATCATTGACTACTTAATTCTTGTTTAAACTCTTAAAAGTAGTTATTCCAAATTTTCCTCACATTACTGTGGGATTTCCCTCCAAATTCAATCCAAAAGTTTGGAGAAGGCTTGTTCATAAAAATAAAAAAAACGTTTTAGGAAACTCTTTAATAAAAAGTTCTTAATAACAAACTGGGTATGAAAAGAATATTATGGTTTATTCCCTGGTTATCATCAGAAGTAACGCTAATGCTGTGAATTCAAGTCCTAAAAATATTAATAGAATAACAGAGTTTAGCAGCGATTCTGGAACGTTAAATATGAAATATACTGAAAATAAAATGTTTTGGATTAAAAAAAGTGAAGTGAATAGAACCAAGGTGGTGGTGAATTTGGACTTTACTTTACGGTACCTTCCCAGGTACACATAGAGCATACCTACTAAAAGACAGATATTTGCCACACTCGTTATTAAAGCCGAATACTTAACCAGCAACAACAAAGTAGGTAACATAATTGGCATTCCCGTGAAATTTTCCAGCAACATTTTTTTTACCTTCGCTTACTAATTATTTATCCTCATTTTCCTTAAATTCTTCCCAGATTTCTAAGAAGGTATCATAAACACTTTCCATCTCATCAGAAAGAAAATATAATGCACCATATGTTTCTCCAGTTGATTTTACTAAATTATTTTCCTTTAAAACATCTATATGGTGTCTTATAGTTTTGTAGTCAAGTGAAAGTTTCTGTGCAAGTTTGTTAGCATTATATGGCCTATTGTTGAGTTCAAGTATTATACGGGCACGGTTTTCTCCGCCTTTACTCCCGGCTATTAACCACCACAAAAATACTTTGTTCATAGGAACTCCTGTAAATTCATGATCAAAGAATTATAAGCTCTATTAATATCTTTCAAATTAACTCGATAATAAATTTATTCATACTTAAATCTTCTCTGTGCTAAACCGGTTCAATAAGACTCTATCTTGAAGCTTCTGGGCAACTTCATAGGTGTCGCCAGTGTTGGAAGATGGATTATAGTGTCTTCGTGAAATGGAAGAGAACTATCAACTCTTACTTGTCTGCAATGTAAAACGTGAATTTTTATAATCATTTTCTGTCGTCTATTCGTTTGGTTGTGGATAGCCACTAACAGTTCGTTGTTTATTTTATGGAATGGAACATGATGGGTTTACATTTGCCCGCAGGGGAAGAAATGAATTAAACACCTATTTAAACTTTTCAAAACACAATATTTCATTTAACTCCTTTCTCGGTCTGGGGTCAGGATTTTCATCGGCATAGCCCAGTGTAAACATTGCTGGCACCCTTATTTCATCCGGTATATCCAAGACTTTTTTAACTGCTTCTTCATCATATGCGCCCAACCAGCAGGTTCCCAGTCCCAGTTCGGTGGCTTCTAATATCATGAAAGAAACAGCGATGGATAGATCCACAGTGTAAGCAAGTTGACCGCAGGGCATCAGTCTTTCTGATTCTGTGGAGCATCCCACAATGGTGGCTGGTGCCTGGCCCACGAATTTCTGTCCATTAGCAGCTTCCACCAATTTATCCCGGGTTTCCTGGTCTTTAACAACTATAAATTTCCATTCTTGCCTGTTTGCGGCGGATGGTGCGATTCTGGCAGCTTCTAATATTTTTTCGAGCTTCTCATCCTCAACTGCTGTGGTTTTATAATTTCTTATGCTTCTTCGTTGACTTATCGCTTCAAAGACATCCATTTTATTAACCTCCTTTTATTAAAATATTTCTAAATTCAGCGTATTGTAAATAATAAAAAATAATTATATAATTATATAAATCCATTTCCAGCCAGAATCAGCAGCTTCGATATTGGATTTAGTCATCTAAGTCTTCTCATAACTCCTTTTCTCCGGCAATATCATCTATTGTTGCATAGGGATGAGAATACCTTTCATTTTCTTCAGTAAATGATTTTAAAAGTCTTGTGGACTTGATTTGAACAGCATGTTGGGGGCAGTAATTTAGACAGGCGTGGCAGAAAAAACACTGGACATCCTTCTGCCAAACCGGTTTTTCATCGATCATTTTCACTTTCCCGGATAAACAGACCTTTTCACATGTCCCGCATCTTATGCATTTTGAATCAGCGTAGAATTCAACGTTATAAAATCTACTAAGAAATGGAAGGAAAATGGAAAGAATTGGAAAAGCAGGCATGGGAGTGATGAATTCCGTATCCTCTTCATGGATTTTTTCTTTCTTTAAAATTATTTCCTGGATCGAATCAAGTTTATTTTGGATATCAGATTCCAGTTTTCTTATTTCTTCTTGTGTTGCTGGTTTCCAGCCCTCAAATTTAGGATCATTACTGGGCATGTTCAGTGAAAAAAAGGAATCCAAAGTTTTACCTTTCTTTTTTAAAATATTTTCCAGGTCAATAAATGCCCTGTGCTGGCTTCCAGCCCTCGTTGCCACTGCAAAAATATATTCTGCTGATTTCAAGTCCATTTTCTTAACAAATTCTATTACCGGGGCAGGAGCCATGGCCAGTTGGATGGGAAATATAAAACCAACGGTATCTGCATTTGTTTTTATGATATTTCTGTCTAAAAGACTTACAATGGGTATTTGTTCTGTTTCTGGAATTCGTTTTCTTAATTCTCTGGCAGCATGGAGTGAATTCCCGGTTCCTGAAAAATAATAGATTTCCGTATTCATGATTAAATTTCCAGTAAGTTATATCTTCCATCCCTTATTTGAAACCTAGTGATCAGTAGGGGATTGAAGTTACATTAGATCTTTATCTGTTAATTCGCGTGCCGATAATTCCACCTACCACTCCAATTATGGCCGGGACGATACCTCCACCCAAGAGTAACATAATTACCGAAAGCAGGATCAGGACCAAACCCCCATTTTTCCTCCCCACGAACGCCACCGCCCATATTATGACTATGATGCCCATGATGATAGATAGTATTCCAGTGTATAGGAAGTTGGGAACCAGAGTTATGGCTGGTTCACCTGCTGTGGCCTGCATGGCAGGATAAGCTTGAATGTATATTCCTTTGGGGGCTACATTTCCCTGAAGGATTTCTCCAATACCATGAAACACTCCGCCTCCCACTCCGGCAAATACACCAAGAATTGAGGCTGCAATTCTAGTTTTATTCATGATGAATCTCCATATAAAATTCCTTATTACCTATCTGGTTGGAGCTGAGCTGCCAATTTATTCGCCCAGGCTCGAATTGCTGTCCAATCTCGTAAATCGCTTGCTGGCATCTTGTGCAGGGGGCTTGCCGGCATACTGACAATTAATTTGTCGGTGAAACCTAACTTGGCTGGTTCGAACTTACCGCCAAATATTTCAACCGCAACTGGTGCTAGCCCAGGAAATTCCGCGAGGTCTTTCTCAAGCATCCCCTGTGAAGCCTGCCACTCCTTCTCATCATAAGGAGCATGAAAGGGACCGAGGGCGAAAATTGATATTTGTCGCTCCATGAGGGCTTCTCTGTGTCGTGACAGAAATCTACGAGCGTCCTTGTGCCAAGCGCCCAAGTAGAGTGGTGCCCCCAATACAATCATTGTGTACTCTTCAAGGCTTCGCACTTTTTTCATGGGCTGAATGTCTACCTTAAACCCCTCTTCACGCAAAGTCGCCACAATTGCTTCGGCCACTTCCTGGGTTGAGCCATACTTGGAAGCATAAGCCACCAGAATTTTGTTTTTCATTTGATCCCTCCCCTTATAGTGTTATTAATTATAGTTAATTATGTATTAATTTTTTTTTCTTTCAGCATATCTGAAATCTTCACCTCTGGATGATGATAATTCTTAATACTCAGATCAGCATCTCCGGGGTGGATAGCTTTATTAGGGCACCAGTTGAGGCAGGCGAAACAGTTTATGCAGCGATCAGACCAGGATGGCTTATGGTTGACTAGTTCGATGTTGTTCTGGGAGCAGATTTGTTGACAAGTTCCGCACCCTGTGCACTCTTCATCAGAGGTGAAGGCTAGTGAATCTAGGCCTTTAAACATTACCTGGTATAAGAAAATGAAGAAAACTGGAATTAATCTTATTTTCTGAGTTTGTAAAATGTTGAAAAACAGGATACTGGTCTCTATTTCCTCGGTTTTCTTTTTTTGTATATGATCACATACCTCCTCCACTCTAGTTTTCCATTTACTGATCATCTTCTCCTGTTGACTTTTTGTAATTTTTCCTGATCCTAATCCATTTTGAGGCATTTCTACTGCATATCCAAGGGATAAGTGGCCTCCAAATGATTTTATTGTTTTTTCAAGATGTTTTAGAGACTGGCCTGGTGTTATTCCATAGGTGCATAGAGCGAAGATGTACTTGGACTGGATGTTTTTAATTTTAGAGATGAATCTCGCCATGAATTCAGGTGGTCGGAAGTCATATATGGGGAACACCATCCCGATGATATCTGCTTCACTCTCTATACTTTCCTGGTTGATGACCGACATAATGGGGGTCAGAGTGGCATTCAATTTGGTGGATACATCTCTGGCTACCACCAGTGAATTGCCGGAGCCCGAAAAATAATAAATCTCTGTTCCCATATTTCTCACCCCCCATATCCATTAAAATTTAAGCGTGCTCTGTTTATCCTTGATCTTTACAGCCTCTAACAGGAGTTGGGTGTGATGGTTCATTTTGTCTATACCCCTCTCTAGGTAGGATTCAAAGTCTTCTTCATAGTTTAGAATCGAGTAATCAAAAATTAGAAAAATAACAAAGGACCAGTATTCATAGGCCAGGGTTCGGGGATTTACGGATTTAATCATCTTCTTTTCAATCATGAGTTTAAAAACCTCTTCCCACCCCGCCAGTGGTTCTTCTAACACATCTTTTTTAAAAAATTCCCTTACTTTGTCATTGCGATAGCTTTCCATCAAAACCAGTCTCCATATTTTCCCAAATTGGGGAGTGTTGATGCGAGCCAGGAATATCTGGGCACCCCTGGTAAAGAAAACTTCTGGTCCCTCCTTCATTAAAGATACGGTTTCTTCATCAGGTAGGTTGGCCTGCCCTAGTTCTTTCTTGAAGTAGTCTATAATGGCATCTAAAATGGCATCCTTATTTTTATAATGATTGTATATGGAACCTTCCCTTATTCCGGCCTGTTTTGCTATTTCTCTTACTGGCACATCACTGAAACCCCTTAGAGAAAATAAATCAACTGATGCATTGAATATTTTCTCTTTAGTGGATATTTTAATCTCATCATGAGGATTTGAAGCTGCATCTTCCTGGTTCATATTGAAACTCCAGAATTTTTGAACGAACATTTGTTCATTTCAATGTTTTTTATGAAACTCCCCCTATAAAAAACTAACGTTTGTTCATAACTTCCTGGTAAGTTTAGACTAAAAACTGTTCCCTATGAGGAGATCTGATAAAAAAATTTCAAGCGCCCCAATTTACCACCGGACAATGATCATAATTTGAGGTTGAACTCCTGGAGTACCAGTAAGAGAGGTGTTAAGTTTTTGGGTAAAAATTTAGATAGGTTCCCGGTTTAGGGTTAATATGATGGGAGGTGAGAGAAAACTATAAGTTTATGGTTCTGTTAATTAATTATTAAAATTAACTTTATCCCTTTTCCACTTGAAAAGCAAGGGGTGGGTACTATAGCCAAGTCCAGGGAAGCAATAGAGAAACAATTTGACAAGTTAAGACAGAACCTCCTAGATCTGACCATGCGTAATCAGCTTCTGAATTTCAGGCCCCGAACCAGGGCTATACCCATGGAAGATGAAAACCCGGAAGAACTCTACGATCTACTAGTTTTAAATGAGAAAAATCTCCAGTTCCGTCCCCGTGAATACGAATCCCTGGATCGGAGTGTGATGGAACCAGCACCAGAAAGTCAGGAGGTGGATGAACCATCAGATCCACTTGGAGGATCATCCCCTGAGGACGAGGAAGAACTATACCCTGCAGATGGAGAGGACTTACCTTCCCCTGGTGAGCAAGCCGATGAACACCTGGAAACGGACTCCCAGGAGGGACACCTGGATAGTGAAAAGATAAAACCCGACACAGGGGACAGTGCCCTGGACTTAGTTGATGAGCTATCCCTGGATGATGAGGGGGAAGAATCCCAGGATCGGATCGTCCTCAAGGAGGTCTACGATGCCCGGGGAAAAACCCTATCCCTGGATGTCATGGACCTGGAGGAGGACCTCCACCTAACCAAGGAGGAATCCGACCTCCTATGGGAGCTCCCACCCTCCGAGGGCCAGGTGGACAAACGTATACGGGACCTGTTCATGCAAACCGACTTATCTGCCCGGGAATTGCAGAAACGACTCTTCAGGATACACCAACACGCCCGGACCGTCTTCGAGGAACAGGGATACAACGTACTCTACCTGGCCCTGGGATTTCTGGAATGGACAGAGACCAGTGGTGACCAGCACCGGGCACCCCTGATCCTGATACCAGTCCAGCTGGAACGCCGCGGTGTAGGGGGGGCCTACAAGCTCTCCTGGAATGGTGAGGATATCATCCCCAACATCTCCCTCCAGGCCAAACTACAGGAACAGTACATCACCATACCAGACCTGGAGATGCCCCACCGCAGTGAAGGAATAACCCAGTACCTGGAGGAGGTGGAGGATTCCATCCCCAATGCACCGGGCTGGCAAGTACACCGGGAGGTGCACCTGGGCTTTTTCAGCTTCACCAAGTTCGTCATGTTCCAGGACCTGGACCCGGACCACTGGCCACCAGAACTATCCTTCGACAAGAACCCCATCATCAAGGCAATGTTCAACCCAGAAAGCCAAAAAAATGATCCCGGCTTTTTAGAGGAGGATGTGGATTGCAAACTCAAATCCAGGGATGTCTACACTGTACTGGATGCGGACTCATCCCAGATGGCAGTAATCGAGGATGTGAAGCACGGGAAGAACCTGGTGGTGGAGGGTCCCCCTGGCACTGGTAAGTCCCAGACCATAGTCAACCTCATAGCTGAACTCATGGCCTCTGGTAAGACGGTGCTATTTGTCAGTGAGAAAATGGCCGCTTTACAGGTGGTGAAAAGTCGCCTGGACAGTATAGGGTTGGGTGATTTCTGTCTGGAACTGCACAGTCATAAATCAAAGAAGAAAGAAGTCTTGAATGAGCTGCAGAGAACCCTGTACCAGCCACCCACTCCCCTACAGGCCATGGAGGATAAGTTCCATGAACTGGATATACTCAGACAGGAACTGAACCACTACCGGGAACTCATCCACAGGCCCCTGCCGGAAATGGGCTTCACCGCTTTCCAGTTGTATGGTATGAAGGAGGAGGCTTTAGAACACTTCCAGAACAAGAAGAAGGTATTGCCAAGGATGGTCATCACTGATCCGGCTAGTTACACCCGTGGTGACTGGAATAAGGCCGTGTCCAGCCTGAAAGACCTTTCCCAGTTGCTCCGCTTCGTAAAGCCCCTGCAGGAGTATCCCTGGAGATATGCCCGGCCTGGGGTGATCTTCCCCTCTGACCAGGAGGAGATCAAGAAACTCTTAACCGACGCCCTCACCAGCCTGGGGGAGATGGAACTGGCCATGGAGGAGTTGTCCATACACACCGGGGTCGCCACACCCTCCACCCGGGAGGAGTTGGATGAAAACTTGGCTGTTATCCAGGAAGTACTGGATCTCCCGGCTTTACCACTGAAGATACTGGACAACCCGGACTGGGATGAAGTCCAGGCCCGGGAGATCATTAAACTCCTGGAGAGGTTCCAGACCACCACACGCAGGTTCCGAAAAGAGGCCCTGCAGATGGATCTCCGCAGGGAACTGCAGTCCCTGGAGGATTACCATGAAAACCTACTCCTTGTGCCGGGGTCGGTTTTCAACGACTATCGCTTGGAGATACATAACTCCCTGGAGGATCTGATCAGGGCCCTGGATAAGCTCCACCTCCACCTCCAAGAGCTGGTGGAGTTAACAGGACTCCGGCCCCCCCAGAACAGACAGGAGTTAGAAGATGCCCTGCAGGAAGCCCGGATCATAGCCAGGGCCCCCCCAGTGGAGAGGGAGTTGTTGGAGAATCCGGCTTGGAACAGTGCCACTCCCGGGGCTAAACGCATCATCCGGGAGCTGCGGGAGTACCGGAACCAGTACAAACTCACCCACCGCTTCAAGGAAGAGGTGCTGGACCTGGACCTGAAGGACCGGCTGGAGAGCTTCAAAAGTGTATCAGCCAAGCGCCTGAAGTTTCTAAGCGGAGACTACAAGAAGGTTAAGCACAGTGTACTGCAACTCTACAGTGAAGATGCACCCCAGGATGACCAGGAGATCCGCCGGGACCTGGAGGGCCTCATCAGGCTCCAGGACCTGCGCCGATCCATCCGCCAATCCAGGGACACTGCCCAGTCCCTCTTTGGCCAGGCCTGGCAGGGGGAGCGCACCGACTCCCAGTTCATCTGTGACTTAGCTGATTGGCTTATACGCTTTCGCAAACTACTTTTAGCAGGGGAACTAAGCCAAGAGGCACTGTTGAAATTCGAGAAGGGACCCCACCCCCGGATCAAGACCAGCATCTCCCAGTTACAGGAAGACCTGGACACCGTCACCAACCTGGCAGGGCACCTGCAGGGATTCATACCCATCTCCATGGATGAACTCCACTTCCAGAAGTTAAAACTAGATGCAGCAGCCTCTAAGAGCCGGGTGGATGGTTACTTCCAGCTACGGGAGAAGATCAATGAACTGTACCGGGAAGAAGCACCGGAGGATACGGAGGAAGTCATCAAGGACTTGCATGAGGTGCTGGCCTCTGAAAAGACCAAGAAGAAGCTAAGGGAAAAGGACCCTGAAGCCACCCAATTATTCGGTGCCCTGTGGCAGCAGGAAGACACAGACTTGGAGGAACTGCAGCAAAGGCTACAGTTCATCATCCGCATCCACCAGTTACTGGATGAGGAGAAAATATCCCCCCGCACCCTGGAGCTCTTGAGTCAGGAGCGGGATCCAGAGAGGATCAGCCACATCATCCAGAGGGTGCACTCCTCCTACCAGGAACTTTTGAGGATCTGGAAGGAGGTGAACCAGTACCTGGAACTGGACTGCAACCAGGTGTTCCCAGGGGGCTTTGACTACACCCCCTTCACTTCTATAAGGTCCCAGCTAAGTCTCTACCGTGAGGAAGTTCCCCGGCTTTTAACCTGGTCCCAGTTCTTATCCCAGACCCGGGAATTACCACCCCTGGCCCAGCCCCTCCTCTCCCTTATAAAGGAGGATCTTCTGGACGGAGAGGATCTCTTACCCTGCCTAATGGGGGACTATGCAGACAGCATGCTCCGACAGGCTTTCCTGGAAGACCCGGCACTGCAGAACTTCGTGGGAGACCTGCACCAGAACAAGATACGCCAGTTCGTGGAACTGGACCAGGAACTTTTGATGCTTAACCGGGAACGCATCGCCCACCACCTCAGCGAAACCCGTCCCAATGTTTACACTAACCTCACCCCCACATCCGAGTTGGGCATACTCCTATCAGAGCTCAACCGTAAAAGGAGGCACATGCCCATCCGTAAATTGCTCCTGGCAGCAGGGGGTTTGATACAGACCATCAAGCCCTGCTTCATGATGAGTCCCCTCAGCATTGCCCAGTTCCTGGACCCCCATGGGGTGCCTAACCTGAACTTCGACGTGGTAATCTTCGACGAGGCCAGCCAGGTTAAACCGGAAGACGCACTAGGAGCCCTCTTAAGGGGGCGGCAGCTGGTTGTGATGGGAGACACCAAGCAACTACCACCAACCACCTTCTTCGACATCATAATCCACCCCCTGGGTGAGGAGGACTATGAACTGGACTCCCTCATGGATATGGAGAGCATACTCCACCTCTGCAAGCGGAGTTTCCCCATTAAAATGCTGCGCTGGCATTACCGGAGCCGGCACGAGTCCCTCATAGCAGTTTCCAATCAGGAATTTTATAACAACCACCTCCTGGTTTATCCCTCACCATCCCACAGCTCCCCAGAACTGGGCTTGATGTACGTGCCCCTTGACAGGGATATCGCCACCTACGACCGGGGACGTAGCTCCATCAACCTGGAGGAGGCCAAAGCCGTGGTGCAAGCGGCCTTCGACCATTACCAGACCTACGGTGATGGGAAGAGTCTGGGTATCGGTACCTTCAACGTTAACCAGCAGCAGGCCATACTGGAGGTCCTGGAGTTGGAGCTCAAACGCCACCCCCGGGCCCAGAAATTCCATAAACATTTCTTCGGGGAGTGGGAGGAGAAATTCTTCGTCAAGAACCTGGAAACCATCCAGGGAGATGAAAGGGATGTGATCTTCGTCAGTGTGGGCTACGGCTTTGATGAGGAGGGAAAGTTAACCCACAACTTCGGACCACTCAACAAGGATGGTGGAGAACGCCGGTTGAACGTGCTGGTCACCCGGGCCAAGGAGAAATGCGTGGTTTTCGCCAACTTCCACTCGGGGGATCTTAAAAACATAACTGAAGGATCAGCCTTTGGACTCCGGGCACTTAAGACCTTCCTGGAGTACGCTGAGCACCGTAACCTGGAGAGCCTGGATTCCCATACCACTGAAGCCAGCTCCCCATTGGAATCCTCCATCAGATCATACCTGGAGGAGGAGGGCCTAGAGGTGCACCAGCAGGTGGGCTGCGCTGGCTACCGCCTGGACATGGCGGTGGTGGACCCTGAGGATCCGGACCGTTACCTCCTTGGCATTGAATGTGACGGGGCCATGTACCACAGTGCCCCGGTGGCCCGGGACAGGGACCGCCTCCGTCAGCAGATACTGGAGGGCCTGGGCTGGAACATCTACAGGATCTGGTCCACAGACTGGTACCGTAACCGGGAAGAAAGCCTAAACCGCCTGTACATGGCTATCCAGGAAGCCCGGGAGGGTAAGAAGAAGCCAGAGGTGGAGTTGATCGAGGAGGAAACCCTGGTGGAGGAGGAGGCACCCCCGGCGCCGGTTGTGGTTAGCCTGGAGGATATGATACCCGCCTACCAGTTATGCAAGGATCTGGAGCTTAGCAAGGATAAACCCCTCCACGAGAAACTGCCCCAGGAGCTGGCCCCGACCATGCGCCGGGTGGTGGATACCGAGGGCCCCCTACATCTAAGTGAACTCTACAAGAGGATCCGCAGCCACTGGGGGCTGAAACGATCCGGACGGCGGATCAAGGAGACCCTGGACGCATCACTCCAGTTAGCCCTGGATAAGGGACTTTTCACCATCCAGGACGACTTCCTATTTTCCAGGACAGGGGAGATCCGGATCCGGCGCCGGGGCGAGGACATCCCCGCCCGCATTGAACTGATCAGTGATGAGGAAATTAAGAAGGCAGTGCTACTGGTCATCGAGACCCAGCACGCCACCTACCCCGAGGAACTGGTCACCCAAGTGGCACGCCTATTTGGCTTCAAATCCACACGGCAAGCCACCCGGGACCGGGTTAACCACATACTACGGGGTTACCTGGAGCAGGGCGAACTGGTGGCCATGCCCAACGGCATGATCAACTTCCCCAGAAAAGACTAGTTGTCACATTTTTTTAGAGGAAAAGCTGATGGTAGAAAATGTTCTAGAAAGACTAACTAATGATCCCCGATTTCAGGATAAGGTGGAACACCTAGAGGAACTGGAGGCCCAGGAGGCCCAGTACACCCCTGTAGATGACTTACCCCCCAACATCGAGGACTACCTTCGAAGGGAGAAGATCAAACTCTACCAGCACCAGGCCCAGGCCATACAATCTGTGAGGGAGGGTGAAAACATCCTCATCACCACCCCCACAGCCTCGGGCAAGACCCTGGCCTTCAACCTACCTGTACTGGAGAAGCTCTCCCTGGATCCCCAGGCCACCGCACTCTACATCTACCCGGCAAAGGCCCTGTCCAATGACCAGCTGCGGGTACTGCGTGGCCTGGAAAAGGCTTGTGACCTGGAACTGGATCCGGCTATCTACGATGGGGACACACCACGTGACATACGTCCGGATATACGCCGACACTCCCGGGTGGTCATCACCAACCCATACCAGTTACACCTCATATTGGCTTGGCATCACCAGTGGGAGCGGTTCTACTCCCAGTTGAAGTTTGTAGTAATCGACGAGGCCCACCAGTATAGGGGTGTCTTCGGATCCAACGTGGCCTTCCTCATCAGGAGGTTAAGGCGTATCTGCAACTACTACGGCAGCAACCCCCAGTTCATACTGTCCTCGGCCACCCTGGCCAACCCAGAGGAGTTCAGCCAGAAACTGGTGGGCCAGTCCTTCAAACTCATAGACCAGGACAGCTCCCCCCGCGGTAGGAAGCACTTCTTGTTCTACAACCCCCATCTAACCCCAGGTGCATCCACCCACCAGGAAACAACCCACCTATTTTTATTCTTCATCAGACAGGGCCTGCAGACTTTGTGCTTCACCCTCAGCCGCCGCATGGCGGAGCTCATTGCCCGTTGGAGTTTGCAGGAACTCCAGGACACTGACCCTGAACTGGCAGGCCAGGTCACAGCCTACCGGGCTGGCTACCTGGCCCCGGAGAGGAGGAAGATCGAGTATGGATTGAAAACAGGGGCGCTATTGGGGGTGACCACCACCAACGCCCTGGAACTGGGCATCGATATCGGCAGCCTGGATGCGGTGATCATCTCTGGCTACCCCGGCACCATGATCTCCACCTGGCAACAGGCCGGCCGCTCCGGGCGGAAAAACAACGACTCACTGGTGGTGCTGGTGGCATTTGAGGGGCCCCTGGACCAGTACTTCATGAAAAATCCCCAGGTATTCTTTGACCGGCACCATGAGAATGCCATCATCGACCTGGAGAACGTGCACATCACCTTCAACCACCTCCTATGTGCCATGAGCGAACTACCCCTAAGCCGGGAGGAAATAACGAGCTGCTTCCAGACCAGTCCAGGCTTTATGGGACGCCTGATCCGCAGCCACCAGGTCCGGGAGAGCCAGGACAGGTTCACATACCAGGGGAAGGGCAGCCCTGCCTTCCAGGTGGGACTGCACCACATATCCCGGGACGAGTTCCAGGTTTACCATGATGGATATCTGCTGGAAACACTGGACCGGCCACATGCCTACCTGGAAGCCCACCACGGAGCGGTGCTCATCAACAAGGGAGAGACCTACCTGGTTGAGGAGTTCAACCTCCAGAAGCAGGAGGTGCGGGTGCGTAAAAGGAACCTGGACTACCATACCCAGGTCCTGAAGGAGGTGGATGTCCGGGTTCTGGAGTGGATTCATCACAAACAAATAGGCCAGTTCAGGGTGCACTACGGGGAGGTGGAGGTCACTGAACACTACCACCGCTACAAGCGTATCAGCCAGGGCAAAACTGTGGCCACCCACCCCCTGGATCTGCCCCCACTCCACTTCCGAACCAAGGGATTATGGTTCACCCTCCCCGGAGATGTTGAGGACCAGATCAACCATTACATCAGTGGACAGGAGGTCTACGAGGGGGGTTTGCACGGTACTGAACACGCCCTCATTGCCATGTTCCCCTTAAAGGTACTGTGTGACCGCTTTGATATTGGAGGCTTGTCCACCCCACACCACCCCGATACCAGGGGGGCTACCATTTTCATCTACGATGCCTTCCAGGGGGGTATTGGATTGGCTGAGAAGGCAGTGGAGCTCATGGAGGAACTGGTGGAGCTTACTTATGATATGGTGCGCGGCTGCCAGTGCCGGGATGGCTGTCCCTCATGCATCTACTCCCCCAAGTGTGGTAACGACAACCAGCCCCTGCACAAGAGAAGCACCCAGTACATACTCAGCCGGATCCTAAAGCTCATGGGCAAGGTAGATGAGGCCGATATCCACCTAGAAGGGGCAACTGCACACAACGGATCGGAGTAAATCCAGATGTATAGTTACGGGTGGCCCAGAAGGAGTGATTAGGTTCTTGACAGGCTTAAAGTTGATGCAGGTGGTGATTCATCCTTTCCTACCCAGAGGATCCCCACATCTCTCCTCCTAGGTATCCCAATGTATGGCCATTTACAAGTCCCCCCTATTCATTCTTACGGTTTTTCCAGACTTGAAATCACACCAGAACCGGATTGTTGGATACAGGGTAAGGGGGGGGCCACTGGAATGTCAACCACTTATAAAGACATCCCACATCCACTAGGGGATGGCGTCTAAGAATCCGATTGTCAGGCTAGATCTATTCCATCAAAGCCCCCAACTTCTTTTTTTTATATGGATGTGGATCATTACTGGAGGCTGCGCTTTCTTTGGCAGGGACATCCAAATGGCGTTGTTTTTCATACCAGCAATATTGTTATGTCTAATCAAGGAAATTATTAATACTAGTTGGGGGTAATTAAAAAAATACAGGGGGGTAATCAATGTGAAGGAAACTAACCAATATGGTGATTGTTATGGAAGAAGTAAACAGACTGTACCAGCAAGGTTACATAGAGAAGATCAACCCCTCCCCACTCAAGAGTCAACTGTCCCTAAAAGAAGCCCGTATATGGCTGAAGGAGGCTAGACTAAATTGTAACAGTGGAGGTTACCGTTCCTCGCGTATTGCCTGTTACATGGCATTCTTCCATGCCGCCCGGTCTGTGTTACAGCGTGATGGTTACCAGGAAGACAAACCAGAATACCTGGCCCTTTATCTAGAAAAATATAACAGGGAAGGACTTCTGGAGGAAGAATGGACCCAACTACTGCAATGGATAATGAACCTGCACCACCAGGACCTGTACCACTTCCAGGCCTTCCCCTCCTCTGAGGAAGCTGATGAGGCCATACAGCACGGAGCTGACTTCGTGGAAAGGATCAGCATCCTCCTGGATGAAACCAACTACGCTAAGAAGGCCTTCCTGAAACAGAACGCCGTGGAAAGGGCATACTTGTAGGATCCACCCATTCCTTCTTCTTATTCATTTTAAGCCCCATGCACAATTTTCCTCTAGGTCACTCTTTTTTTAGCCATCCACACTCTACCCCTTAAGATCAGATCTTCTTTTTAGACTGGATCAGCCTATGAACAGCCTCCCGGTTAACCTTTCTCTGGTAGAGGGGCCGGTCATCCTCCTGGTAGATGGACAAGTTCTCCTCGAAAGTTGCCTTATCCGGGTTCTGGTAGAACACTCCCAGGGGATAGGGCATGGTTTCAGTTGCCCTCTGGAAGGCCTCCACCCTGTCCCGGGGGTTATGATCCTCCAGGTAGTAGCTGTTCTCCTGGAACCACTGGTAGGTGTTAACCCGGTTGAAGGTTACGCAGGGCTGGAATATATCCACCAGGGCGTAGCCCCTATGCAGGATGGCCTGTTTAATGATCTCCCGGGTTTTATCAACATCCCCGGCAAAGGCCCTGGCGACAAAACCGGCACCCAGGGCTATGGCTACGGATAAGGGGTTGAAGGGCTCCTCGAAAACTCCCTCCACCTGCAGGGGGGTGCGGAAGTCCCGCTGACTGGTGGGACTGGCCTGTCCCTTGGTTAAGCCGTAGACCATGTTGTTGTGCACCAGGTTGGTGAGGTCCACGTTGCGGCGGATGGTGTGCAGGAAGTGGTTACCACCCTCCCCGTACATGCAGCCATCGCCACTGACATCCACCACCGTAAGTCCTGGATTGGAGGCCCTGATACCTGTTGCTGGGGATAGGGACCGGCCATGCAGCCCATTGAAAACGTTGCTTTTCAGGTAGTGGGGGAGTTTCCCGGCCTGCCCAATCCCGGATACCAGTACCAATTTCTCTGGCTCAATCTCCAAGTCGGATAGGGCCAGTTTCAGGGCCCTTAGGATCCCGAAATTCCCGCAACCAGGACACCAGGCCACATCAGCATCTGGCTGGTCATAAAGCTCTGGTTTCATCATAGCACCTCCCTTACACTCCGCAGCACTTCCTCCACCGAGAAGGGCATCCCATTGTACTTAGCAACTCTTTCCTGGATGTCCACCCCGTATTCCAGTTTCAGGAGATTAGAAAACTGGCCCTTGATGTTGTTCTCATAGGCCACTGTCTTTTTACCTGCCAGGTACTTCTCTGTGTCAGGGTGCAGGGGATACACCTGTTGGAAGTGTAAAAAGCCAAGATCATCCTTGTCCAGCTTCCTCCTGGCCTCCTCCAGGGGGTGGTAGGTGGAGCCCCACCCCACCAGTAGCACCTCACAGTCCTCCTCGCCGTAGAGGGTTGGGGGCAGGGCCTCCTTCCTCAAGTTCTGGAGTTTGTGGTAGCGCTTCTCCACCATCCTGGATCTTAACTCCAGGTCCTCGGTGATGTGACCATCCTCATCGTGTTCATCTGCGTCCACCACCACCAGTCCCCCTCCATAGCCAGGCACCCCCCGGGGGGAGATACCATTCCTGGTTAACTGGTAACGCTGGTAGTCTTCTTCTGTCTTTACCAGGTAGCTTTCCCATTTCAGGTCCACCAGATCCTCCTCTGGGAGGTTGTAGTGCAGGTCAGCCAGGTACTGGTCACTGAGTATGAAAACCGGGATCTGATACTCTTCCGCCAATTGGAAGGCCCGCTGGGACAACTGGTAGGCGTCTTCCAGCCTCCCCGGGGCGAAGATGGCCCGTGCAAATTCTCCCGGCCCACTGTAAAGGGCCAGGTCCAGGTCCTCCTGGGAGCTGCGGGTGGGAAGGCCCACCGCTGGTCCTGGACGCATGCCAATGTAGATCACCACCGGGGTTTCGGTCATCCCGGACAGGCCCACTGCCTCTGTCATGAGGGCAAAGCCACTCCCGGAGGTGGCCACCATACTGGATGCCCCGGTGTAGGAAGCCCCCAGGGCCATATTTATGGCGGCGATCTCATCCTCGGCTTGTTCAAACACCACCCCCACCTCTCTTCCATGCTCTGCCATGTAGACCTGCACTGGTGTGGAGGGGGTCATGGGGTAGGAGGCTATGAATTTACAGCCCCCACTCATACAGCCCAGTGCCACGGCTTCACTACCATTAAGGAGCACCTGGTCTGCTACTGAGGGGTCCCTTTCTACTTCTACTTTACCCCAGGACTCAGCCATCTGGTAGCCCTCCCTTCCAGCCTGAATATCCTTCTGCAGTATCTCCTCCCCCTTCCGGCTGAACATGGCAGTCAGGCACTGGTTGAATATATCAGCATCCACCTGGAACAGGTTGCACACCGCCCCGGCGGCGATGATGTTGGCATAGATGGGGCTCCCTATTTCCTGGGCCAGTTTCAAAAAGGGCAAACCCAGGGCAGGATATTCCACGTCCTTCTCATCACCCATAACCACGGTATCCGGATATATCCGGTTCTTAAGGTGCTCCAGGGCCCCGGGGCTCAGGGCCACCAAGAGGTCGGTGTGTTCCTTGTAGGCTGAAACCCTCCTACTGGACACCCTGATCTGGGTGGAGTTCTGTCCACCCCGCACCCGGGACATGTACTCCTTAGAGGCGCAGACATTGTATCCCGCCATTTTAAAGGCCCACAGGAGTATCTGCTCCACGGTCTGGATTCCCTGACCAGCCTCACCCCCCAGGACCAGAGTCACATCATCCTTAGTTTTGAACTTAAAATCCATACAAAAAACCCCCCACATCCAGTGGCTTAAGATTCAACTGGAGAATATCGAACCACCAATGATGTGTATAATATATTTGTTCAGTCCATTACTTAGTGATATGGATAGTGAAGGTGGTATCCAGGTTTCTCTCTAGACGGATATGGATGTAAAAAAAAAGTTTTGGTAACCCCATTCTAGTTAAGCCTTTATAGTAAGGCAGTATACCTTAAGAGTGCTATCATCTGGTTGTAGGAGCTTGTTACACTGCCAGGTGCCACTGTATTATGTCTGGATTTAACTTCACATGTAACTGCAGGGATTCCTGCTAAGTTACACACATCTTCCACTGCTCCTGGATAGGATGCTCCGGCTTGGTGTTGGCTAATTAAACTGTTCCTGGTTTGTTGACTAATGGACAAGGCCATCTTGTAGCTTTCGTAGGTGGGATACCTGGTACAGAGGATGCTGGTTTTTCCTGGAACACCTCTCGGTTTTGTGGAGTGGAAGTCTCCCAGGGCGTTGACATTGAACTGCCGGGCCAGTGTAATGATTTTGTTGGTGGGAGTGCCTGGTTTGTTGGCAACTTGGTTTGGATTTGCACCCTTCCAGTATCTGCTTTTCCTAGCTGTTGCAGATGGTATGGCAAAGGGCACAACGTAGATGGTTCCCTTAATTGAAGTTTTACTGAGGTTGTTTATCAGTCTCATGGCAGCTATAACTGCTGGAACCTCGTTCCCATGGACACCAGCCACAACCATTACCCTAGGGCCGCTGCCGTCACCAAAGGTTACCATGGGGGTTCCTTTCTTTGCAGCGGCAAGGACCTGGTTGGTCAGTGTAGTTTTGGGGAGATTTTTGTACACCAATCTATTCTTCCTGATATCTCCTCCAGTCCCGTAGTGGATGATATCAATTCTGTAGATACTCACAGTGAAGCTGCTAACTATTAACGAGTTGGGATTACCGGACTGGTCAGTTACCGCTCCAGGGTGAAGGGTTAAGGTGTACAGGGATTGTGGTAAGGGATGGATGGGTGTTATGGTGAGTGTGTTGCTGGATATAGCTGTGGTGTAGGATACCTTGGCTCCGTTACCGTTTACCAGGTCGATCCATAAGTTACCTGCTTTAATGTCCTCGTTGAAGCTTACTTTGATGGCCTTGGCAGAGCCTACATTAAATGCACCAGGGGCAGGATCAATGGAGTTTATAAGGGGAGGGGTGGTGTCCCTCTGGATGAGGATGCCCTTAGACAGTATGTTGTTATCTTCATCCAACTCGGAGAGTTCCTTGGATGAATCTGTTACAAAAATAAGGTTATAATATCCTGCTGCAGTATCTGCTGGGATCAGAACGGGGATACTCAGATTTAATGGGGTGTTTGCTTCCCGTGGGGCCGTCTGTCTATTGGTGTATAAAATCTGGTCTGAATCATCTATTGCATTGTCCTGTGATAGGTAGAGGGTGTCCTTGTAGCCTGCATCATCACTTGTTGCAGCACCAGTATTCCAATTAGTAATCTTAACGAGGATGCTTTGCCCGGCGTAAACACTATCTGGGGCCTGTATATCCGTGTTTGTTAGGTCTGGTAGTTCAGCACCATAGGAGGTGTTTGAACTGCTAAAGACAAACAAGCTTATGAAAAGTAGTGGAAGTAGGAATATAAGATGCTTCTTATGGTACATTTTTTGTTCATCCCCCTTGAGAATGATAATATATTTTGTCTAGAATGTAATGGTAATACTAGGACTTTATTTAATATAATTTTTTTTGTACAAAACACAAAAAAAATAGGGGGACAGTGGAAGGGATTCTAAACAGAGGGGAGCACCTTATAAGATCCTTTGGATGGGGGTTCCTGAAAAAGTTCCTGGCCCATGTTTTCTGATGCAGAGAATGGGGCTCATCCAGGGGAGTAACCTGAGATCAGTAGGCGTTCTCATCCACCAGGTGAAAGAGGCTGCGGAAGAAGATCCTTATATCCAATCCCAGGGTCCAGTTCTCCACATAATATATATCATACTTGATCCTCCTCTTAATGGAGGTATCACCCCGGTAACCGTTGACCTGGGCCCAGCCAGTCATCCCGGGTCGGACATGGTGCTTGATCATGTACTTGGGTATCTGGTCCCGGAATTCATCCACGAAGAGGGGTCGTTCTGGTCGGGGTCCGATGAGGCTCATCTCCCCCTTCAGGATGTTGAATAGCTGGGGCAGTTCATCGATGCTGGTCCGGCGGATGAAGCTACCGAAGCGGGTGATGCGGGGGTCTCCCTTGGTGGTCCACTGGGATTTTTCCTCATCCTCATCCTGGACCTTCATGCTGCGGAACTTGTACATCATGAATTTCTTCCGGTTGAGGCCCACCCTTTCCTGGCTGAAGATAACCGGACCAGGGGAGTTGACCTTCACCAGGATGGCCACCACCAAGAGTAGGGGTGACAGGATCATCAGGGCCACCAGGGCGAAGACCACATCCAGGATCCTCTTCATGGCATTGCGGAAGGTGTTGTCCAGGGGCACGTAGCGGATCTTAATAAGGGGCATGTCATCGATGAGGTCGATGTAGGGCTTGGCCGGGAAGTAGCGGTAGTAGTCGGGTATGATCTGTGCCTTTATACCATGCTTCTCACAGGTATCCACGATCTCTTCGAAAAGGTCGTAGTGCCTCAGGGGTAGGGTGATGATGACCTGGTCCACCTCCCGGGTCATGAGCACATCTTCCAGGTCTTCAATCCGGCCTATCACCTTTGAATGCAGGATCTGGTATCTTGGATCATTTTTATCATCGAGAAATCCCATGATCCGGTAGCCCAGGTAGGTGTTATCCTCCACCTTCTGGGCGAATCTCTCGGCCAGTTCCCCGGCTCCAATAACCAGGATGTGCTTGATGTTGTAATCCCTGCTCCTGATGTAATGCAAGGTCTGGCGCAGGAGAAAACGTTCTAGTATGGAAAAGACGATGCTGAAGATGGCGAACATGGCCAGCAGGTACCGGGAGTAGTCGGTTAACTCCAGTACAAAGAGCACCGTTGCCAGTACCAGAACCCCCACCAGGTTGACCTTTATGATCTGGAAGGCCTCGGATCCTATGTCCTGCCTGGTTCTCTGGGGATCGTAGAGGTTGAAATTATAGTACAAGAGGATGTACATGGGTATAATCAGTACAAGTGGGGTCATGTAATGGTAAAATCCCCATTGGCTGCTGCCAAAGCCCAGCAGATCAGTTTCGAAGCGTATGTACCAGGCCAGGAACAGGGAGAAGGTGATAACCGCCACATCGATGAGGATGAGGATCAGGTTAAAGAATCTCTGGTACTGTTTGATCATGTAAAGGGCACTCCAGATAGGTATGAGACAGGCTTTTTACTTTTTATATTGGCAAACTACTTAAAAAACTTTCTTATTTTTAAAAAGAAAAGTTTCAACCCGTAGATACCCCTGATCCCCCCATAGGTCAGGGCATTAACATACCAGGGATACATTAACTCGTAGTGTTTCTTATAAAAAAGCTGCATGGAGTGGTAGAATTCCTTTAAGAGCTTTTCACTGGCTCCACTACCACCCTTATGGTGGAGGATCCGGGCTGAGCCGAGGTAGAAAACCTTCCACCCCGCGGATTTAACCCGGTAGCACCAGTCAACATCCTCCCCGTACATGAAGAAATCCTCATCCAGAACTCCCACCTCCTCAATGGTCTCCCACCGGACCATCATATAGGCTCCCACCACACAGTCCACAGGGTAGCTTCCATCCTCATCCAGGTAGGTGAGGTTGTAGCGTCCGAAGCGACGGCTCCGGGGGAATAATCTGGAAAGGCCACTCATCCGGTAGAATGATACCATGGGGGTGGGGAAGCTTCTCCGGCAGGCCAGGTCCAGGCTGCCATCGGGCAGGATCACCTTACAACCCAGTATCCCGATCTCCTTGTCATGGTCCATGCAGTCCAGGCACTGTTCCAGGCAGTCCCCCAGGATCTGGGTGTCGGAGTTTAAAAGCAGCACGTAACTGGAGTCAGCAATTTTCAGGGCCAGGTTGTTGGCATGGGCAAAGCCCAGATTGGCTTCGCTTTCCAGGAAGGTGATGTGTTCATGGCTTGAATAGTCCTGTTTTAGCTTCTCCAGGCTGCCATCCATGGAGTGGTTGTCCACCAGGTAGATGTGGTAAGTGAAGGGATGGTCACCTTCCAGCACTGACTCCAGGGTATCTCTGGTTAGCTGGTAGGTGCGGTAGTTGACTATGATTATGGATAGGTCTGGCATGGCTTTTTTCCCATCATCTTGATCTAGATTTCATTTTCTATCTTTTATGGATTAGCTAGCTACAGGAAGAGATAAAGTAGTGTGTTTCTGGTAAGCATCCACTGGATTTTGAGGTAGTTTTTCCAGTTCTCCCCCTGGAATTTCACCCGCTCTATATCGTTTAAGGAATTAAGGCCATCCTTCACTCCCTGCAGGTAGAGTTCACCGTAGCCCTGGTGTAAAAAGAACAGGTACTTCAGGGAAAAGCCCAATACAAGGAAGACGAGGTTTACCAGTAACTGGGGCCAGGGCATGTTCTTGTAGGCCAGGTACACGTTGTTACGGGCTGATAAGGGTACCTTGAACTGGTTGTAGCGGCCCCCACTGGAGGCGCTGCCCACGTGGTACACCACAGCCTCCGGGCAGTAAACAACTTTGTAGCCATGGATACGGGCCCGGTAGCTGAGGTCCACATCCTCCAGGTAGGCGAAGAACCTCTCATCCAGGAGGCCGATCATATCTATGATCTTCTTCTGGTACAAAGCTGCTCCTCCACAGGCACTGAAGACCTCCCGGGCTTCATCGTACTTTTCAAGGGGCTTACCATACCCCACCCTCTTGGTCCAGCCCAGGATGGTGTACTCGTCCCCGGCATCATCCATCCTCTCCCGGTGGTGGTACTGCACCATACGTGATGAGGCAGCGAAGATCCTATCATCCTGCTTTACACACTCCCGGAGATGGGTGGTGCAGTTGTGCTCCAACTCCACATCTGTGTTGAGGAGGAGGATGAATGGGGTCTGGCTGGCCCTGATCCCCTGGTTCACCGCCGCGGCGAAGCCCCTGTTTTGTTTATTTTCCAGGAGCGTGAATCCTGGGTAGTTATTTTTAATCCACTCCACACTACCATCGGTGGAGGCGTTATCCACCAGGATAACCTCTTTAATATGGTTCTGCATCCGGACGGATTCCAGGCAGGTTTTAAGGTACTGCTTTCCATTGTAGTTAGGGATGATGACGGTTATATCCATAAATTTCACTTATTGGGCCTTATCTTTATCCTATATTACCTGGCGCAGGTGGGTGTAGAGCCAGGGTGAGGTGGTGAACAATCTGGTCTTGGCCAGGAACCGGTAGTCCCGTGGACCCTTTGGCTTAAAATTCTTCAAACGGGATAGGAGCTTGCGCTTTTTTAATTCCCCCACTACCTCTTCCAGGGAGAGGCCTGCATCCAATAGGTAGTTGGTGTTTCCCATGATACTCTTGGGTATCCTTTGCTGGTCGATTAAATCCACCACCTCCCCTCCCAGGCCATGGTTCTGGTAGTACTTTTTAAGCCCATCCAGGGCAGGTATGAAGTCGTACCTATCCAGGAGGTTCATCCGGGTGGAGGAGGCACCCCGCTGCACGTAGTAGATGAGCTCCTCCGGGAGGTAGGCCACCCTATCCAGGTGGGCTAGGACCCGCAGGGCGAAGTCGGTGTCCTCCCCGTAGCAGAGACCCGGGTTGAAAGAGATACCCTCACTCGTTACCAGGCGGCGTGGATAGAGTAACTGGCAGAAACTGAAGGTTATGGCCATGGATAGCTCCAGCACTATCAGGTACTCAGCGGTGGAGGTCTCTGGTAGCATCACCTGGGGGATGCTCAGTTTCTCCCCCTCCTCAGTGACCTTCACGTAGTTAGCGCACACAGTCTGGGCACGGTGCTTTATAAGGGCCTGGTGCATCTTCTCCAGGCAATCCTCCTTGAGGTAGTCATCCCCATCCAGGAAGAACAGGTAATCACCCCTGGCGGCTCTGATCCCGGCGTTCCGGGCCTGGCTAACCCCCATGTTGGCCTGATCCAGGATCTGGTGGCTTATGCCGGAATTTTCCAGGACCTGGGTGGCTAGGTTGAGGGTGTTGTCGGTGCTGCCATCGTTGACCAGGACCAACTCCAGGGAGGGAAAGGTCTGCTTGATAACCGAGTTTAAGGAACGTTCCAGGCAGCCCTCCAGGTTGTAAGCAGGGGTTATGATGCTGATTATAGGATTTGACATTGTTCTACCCCTCTAGAAAGAATAAGTTATCACAATCTGTTTTTTCCTATTTATCCCAGATAAGGATTACTTTACCAAGATCAGCACTTACATCTCGTTCGAAAGCTTCTTTAATATCTTCTATCTTTCTAATTCTTACTTTTTCTATCACTAATTCTTCTAAATAGGACAAGATCAAGGGGTGCTTTTGGAAGATGTCCAGGACCCTTTCAAAATCCACCCTTCCACTTCTACTACTCCCATATAAGAACAATCCCTTTTCAAGTATTAGGCGAGTGTTGATTGGTATGTGATATTCTGAAACTCCTAACAACGAGATCACACCCTCTGGACTTAGGTGTTCTATGATCTGCTCAATGGCTGATTGTGATTTTATTCCACCCACGCATTCAAAGGCTTCATCAATGGTAAGACCCGGGGGAATTTGGTTTATGGTGTAGACTTGGTCGGCAAATGTGAAATAACTCATCCTTTCCAAATTTTTACCGAAGACAATGACCTTTTTATGGGGATAAATGGTTTTAAGGAGTAAAGAAGTTATGAACCCAACATTCCCATCGCCCCACACTCCAACTACCTTCCCATGAGGGTGGGAAACTTTTTCCAAACGACATATGGAATGGAGGCATACACTGATGAGTTCGGTGAAGGCAGCGACTTCGGGGTTCAGGGAGCTGGGGAGTTTAACTATTCGGTCCGGGGAAGTGGCCACGTATTCCTGCAAGTACCCATCAAAACCACTGGATCGGAACTGGCTACTGTCCAAGTAGTTTTCGGATATGAAATCATCCTCTTCCTGGGGGATGTTGGGAATAAGCACCACCAGATCTCCCACCTGGAAGTTACCTGTGGGGTCATAGACCACTTCACCGATCCCCTCATGGATGAGAGCCATGGGTAACTTTTCATTCAGTATTTCTGGGTCCCGGTCCCCAAGGTAGTACCTCTGATCGGCCTTGCAGATGGAAAGATGGGTGGGCCTAACCATAACTTGCCTTTCATTTAGATCTACTTCCTGATAGGTGACCTCAAATTGTTTGGGAGAAACCAGGCGGTAAATTGTATTTATCATTATCTATTCCCTTGCAAAATAGTATTAGCCACTTTAAGATCATAGGGATAAGTAATTTTGATGTTGGTAACGTCTCCATCAACTAAATAAACTTTTTCCTGGTTTAAGGTAAATATCTTAGCTGCATCCGTCAACACCATTCTTTCTTCATCAGTGAGTTTATGGTACAGTTCTTTAAGTTTCAATATCCGGAAGGATTGGGGTGTTTGACCCTGATACATAACCTTCCGGTTGGGGATGTCCTGGATGGTGACACCATCTTGACTGCTGACTATGGTATCGGTGGCAGGAATTACGGTGTCGCAAGCTTGGTATTTCAGGGCACATTCAATGTTTTCTTTGATTATGCGGTGGGTCACGAAGGGCCGCACTGAATCATGGGTAACCAGAACTGCTTCAGCATCTATATCATAATTGTCCTCGATATAGTAAATAGCATTCATAATAGTCTCATTTCTGGTATTTCCTCCCTCAATAACCACAATATGGTTAGATTTGCCAATATGTTTGTCTACCAGGTCCTGGGTGTAGTTTATCCACTGTTTGGGGCATAAAACTATTACTTTCTCAAAATCTTGATGGATATGGAATTTTTCAATGGTGTGCAGAATGATGGGCTTGTTGCCCAAGAGCATATACTGCTTGGGTTTTTCTTCATTACCCATTCTGCTTCCCATTCCCCCTGCCAATACTGCTGCAAATATCATCTGATCCCTTCGCTATTTATTTTATGACATGATCAACAATTCTTTGGCTAGCTTTTCCATCCAGCCTATCAAATTCTGATGCTACAAATTGTTTTATTATATTCAAATCATGGTTGTTTTTTTTGATTAAGTTTATAAGGTCACCCACTTGGTAGGCTATGGGTCCTGGTACTGTGTCTTTATAATCAAAATAAAAGCCACGTTCTTCATTAATATAATATTCGTAATCATAGGGGAAAAAGATTATGGGCTTATTTAGAAGAGCATATTCGATCATGATGGAGGAATAATCTGTCACCAGAATATCTGCAATTAGAAGTAGTTCCTTTTCATCAGGATAAAAGGTGACATCAATAAAATCCCCGTCTTCCACTTGATTCAGAAGGGGGTGAAGGCGAATCATCAACACATACTCAGAGCCAAGTTCTTGATTGAACCGGTTAACATTAAAGTTTTTCACCAGTTGCTGATCTCTATCTGGGTCGTCCCTGAAGGTAGGGGCATAGAGGACTATCTTTTTATTTTACAGGGCAGGATATTTTTTTTCAAACCGGGCCCTAAGGCGGGTTAAAACTTCTTCGTTACTGTTTTTCAAATAAAAATCTGTTCGAGGGACTCCTAGGGCCTTTACTTTTCTTTCTTCCACACCGAATGCCTCCTGGTAGTGGGGGATTACATTTTTGGAGCTGACAGTAATCAAATCCAGTTTATGACTGAGTTTGGTTTCAAGTTCTCTTAAACCTTCATCAGAAACTGTTGAGAGACCAAACTTTTTAAATGCCCCCGATGCGTGCCATAATTGGACTATAGTTGTTTCTGGAGAGGGGTTCATGTAAGCCAGGGGTAGAAAGTTATCACTGAGAAAGATGTAATGGGATGTGGCCAGGTGGTAAGATTTAAGTAGAAACAGTCGGATTAAATCCATAAATTTACTTAAAATAGGTAAAGGAGCACTCATGTTGTATTCGTCCTTGAAGATGAAGTTGTAATGAAAATCATTCCGTTTCTGGAATTCTTGTTGGATATGTCCCAGATTCCCGGTGAAATTAGCCTCTGGCCAACCTATGAATGATATTTTATTTTTTTTAATCGGAAAAATCCTGTAGAAATTGTGAAAAAAGGCAAATAATTGGTATTTATTCATAAAAAACTCCTATCTAAATTATAAATTCTCCGAAAGCCTGTTTTTCATTATTTATGCTTAAACCAGTTTTTATTAGTTTTATGTTTACCCCTGGCATCTTAACTATTGCCAAGTTCTGGTTTGTATACTTGGATCTTTGATCCCGGGCAACACTCAAGTCAGAGAAGAAGAAATCCAACTCCATATATTTCATAGAATTATCAAATAGGTGCAAATAGAAGTGGTTGTTGGTCCTCTTTTTGGTGTGGTCCACATACAATAGATAGGGGAGGTGCAGGTAGATGTCCAGACCAGGGGCTTTAATCTGATCAGTGTAATTATTGAATATTTCATCAACCAGATCATCTACCAATTCATAGTGGTGATCTAATTTCATTACTTCCTGATATATTCTTTCACAGTTCTTATGGTCCCTGAATCCAAAGAATTGGTTGGTTCGTTCCTGGTAGAATTTTTCAACCGAAAAGTCACTCTTAAATTCTTGTTCTATATAATTAATAACATCCTCTTCCTCTTCCAGAACCGGACCAAATCCATGGTCTTCAAAAGAAAAATATCCTTTTTTATAGTGTTTGGTGAAAAAAAAGTCCTTATCAAACTGATAATAGACCAAGGGTTTTTCCATGTATGAAAAATCGAATTGAACACTGGAATAATCTGTGATTAAGAGCTTAGACTCCAGGAGTAAGGTTTGTATATCAAAGGAATCTTTATCTGCCAACACAACTCTCTCATTACCACCAGAAAAGTAATGTAAGTACTGTTGCACTTCATAATGAGGATAAAATATGAGTTTAAAATCGTTTTTTTCCAGTAGTTCCATTAACTTTGGATTGTTAATGATGCTCTGGAAGCGCTGAAAATATTCAGATTCTAAGAAGGTTTCATCATCCACCACCCTCTTTTTAATCCATGATGGTTGTATTATCTCTGCCCTCCAGGTTGGCATGAGCAGGATCTGATTTTTTAAAGATTCGCTGTTTAAATGGTCGAATCTGGCCAGTCCAGTGTAGGTTACTTCACCCGGGAGATAACCAAAATCTCGATCTATATAATCAAATTCAGGTTTAGCACCACAGATAAACAAATCGAAACGGTTATTTGGATTTCTTTTCTCCAGAAATTCCCTAACTCCATTACCTATGATGCCGTGTTGTAAAAATATGTACTTTTTGGGAGTGGTATATCTGTTAAAGTATTTTATAAATTGCCGATAATTCCATGGTTCAATAAAAGCTTTATGGGCGGATAATAATTTTTCGGCTAAAATGAAGTATAGCTTGTGTTTGAAACTCCCATAGCGGATGATGTTACCCAGATTTTTAACCCGGTTGTAATCTTCAGGGGATGTTTTGTCAATGAGGTAGTAGGCGTTGATTTCGGGATGAAATCCACGCAGGTACTGGAAGAAACGGTACCCATTGTCTTTAGCCTCGGATGGGCGCTCTGAGAAGAGCCAGATATTACTGGTATCCCTGGTCAGGGAGTAGAACTGGGCTATGAGGATGAAAAAGGATATGGAGATAACCTTTAATGTTCTTAAGTAATACAGATGGGTTCGGTGTTTTACCCTCAATAGTTTGTGTTTAACCTGGGGATAGATGCTCCTATACTTGATGAGGAAGGGCCAGTAAGACTTTT
>Ga0209612_1000808_pt1 | contig 29313 bp, 25 predicted proteins | sample BioC12SIPDNA_FD_185746 | JGI IMG/M metagenome (GOLD analysis project Ga0209612, IMG submission 185746) | Anaerobic biogas reactor microbial communites from Washington, USA - Biogas_R1_B C12 SIP DNA (SPAdes) (version 2) | ecosystem: Engineered > Bioreactor > Anaerobic > Unclassified | place...
GAGCTTGTCAGCAGGCACGGCAGCGGCCCGGTCCTCGTCGGCCTTGCTGCTGATGTCGATGAACTCGACGTCCAGGCCGGGCTTGAGGTCGCCGGAAGCTTCGACCGTCTTGATCTTGCCGAACTGCCGTACGGTATCGCTCTGTCCATCGGGCAAAACGACCGCCTCGGCGCCGCTTTCCAGCGCCGCGATGGCGATTTCCTTGATGTACGGGCTCGCATTTACCCAGAGTCTCTTCATTTCCACAACTCCAGCATATCTGGACGCGTCTTGAGGTTCCTTGCCTGATTAGACGTACGGAAGCCACGCCTGTCAATAGACTTGGCGGGCCGAATGAAAGGATGGCCCTTGACAGGCGTCCCGACTCAGGCCATATTGGACGCCGAATTGGGGAGGTCGGTGCCATTCGTTGAAAGGGTGGGAGAATGGATCGAGACAAGGACTCATACCCGCAAGGTCGGTCACCAGCGCATACCCCAGGCATGGCCGGGCGACAGCCGACAGATCTGGACACGGCGATTTTTGTAGAGGACAGACTGAACCGGTGCCGACCGGGACGACTATATTTCGGGACACATCGTGCGCAGGAGCACCGTTCACGAAGGAAATGGAGAATCGCGGCTGCCCAGACCGTCTGAACAGCCGGCATGTTGGGGACACAGCAAAACCCTTGAGTAAGGAGTCATGAGTATGGGTATGTTGCAGGAGTTCAAAGCGTTCGCCATGAGGGGCAATGTCGTGGACATGGCCGTCGGCATTATCGTCGGTGGCGCCTTCGGAAAGATCGTGTCGTCTTTTGTCGCCGATGTGATCATGCCGCCGATCGGGCTGCTGCTCGGGGGCGTCGATTTCTCCGACCTCGCCATCACCCTGAAGAAAGCCGTGGGCGAAACGGCAGCGGTCACGCTGAACTACGGCAAGTTCATTCAGACGGTCATCGACTTCCTGATCATCGCCTTCGCAATCTTCATGGCGATCAAGGCGATGAACGCTCTGAAGAAGAAAGAAGAGGAAGCCCCGGCAGCGCCCCCGGCACCTCCCAGAGAAGAGGTCCTGCTGACGGAAATCCGCGACCTGCTCAAGCGGAGTTAGGAACGGCGACAAACAGGCCCCTCTCTTTGACACGTCCTCCATCTCGGCGACCATGCGAGAGCGTCGTCGCCGAGTGAGAGGACCGACGTCGCGGTTGTGCGTTTCCAAAGGACATTCCCTGTCACGACGGCGTCGGCCCCTGGGGCCGTCTGGCAGCGCAAGCACTGAGGAAGGAGGCAGGAATGAACGGCAGACCCGCGGGAAGGAGAGGCAGCATCGGGGCCGCGGTGGTGTGGATGTTCGTCATCTCGCTGCTGCTATTCTGGCTTCCATTGTTCGGTCCCCTGATCGCAGGCTTCGTCGGGGGCAAGAAGGCCGGCGGCGTCGGGGGGGCTCTGGGCGCCGTGCTCCTGCCGGCGGTCCTCCTCGCCCTGCTCTTTTTCGCCCTCGGCACGGCATTGACGTTCATGCCCCTGATCGGCGCCGTCCTGGCCGCCGGAGGCTTCTTCGCGGCGATGGGTTTCATCAGCGCCCCCCTCTTCATCGGCGCCCTCCTCGGCGGCGCCATGGCTTGACAGCCCGCGTAGAGATTGGGCATACTCACAACAGTACAGATGCGTACGACGATACCGCAATCTGCAGCATGCGGAACGGCTTCTTATGACTGAATCAGTCGGTGCCTATGAAGATCGCCCGTGAGATCGTAACCCTGCTCTCGATGGCCGCGCTTTCCGGCTGCGCCTCCCGCTCCTCGATTGCCGCGGCGTACATGCATCCGGAGCGCTTCTACCTCCAGGACAAACCCTATTCTCGGCTTCACGTGGAGATCGACCGGACCAAAGGCGTAGACCTGCCGCCCTTTTTGGTCGACGAATTGAAGGCGTTTCTGGGCGAGCACTGTGCCAAGCCGGACGGCATCGAAGTCGTTCTCGATCCGCCGATTCCCGCCTGCGAATTCGAGAACATGCCCCGCAGCGCGGCGTCAATCCTGTACACCGACGGCCCCCCTCCGGATGATGACGCGCAACCGGCGTACCTCCACATCGTTGCCCACGACGGCAAGACGGCGTTCAGAGGGGCCAGGTGTGAGCCTCATGTCCTGTTCACCTGCCCGTCCACCATCTTCTGGAACGTCGATTACGCGCGGTCCTGGCCCGACCAGGCCAGGATCGATACGCTCAGGCACGAGTTGGGTCACATTCTGGGGCTGTGCCGGAACACCGACCATGGCGATGGAGCCCATTGCGACAAACATGGCTGCCTGATGTTCCCGACACCCGATCTGTTGTCGCAGATTGGAGGGCGGGTGCATCTCTACTACCGAGAGCAGCGATTGTGCGATGACTGCCTACGTGACTTGAAACAGGCCGCAGAGGCTCCATGCGAACAAGTTCTGTCCTTCGCCGGCCTCTTCCTGATTCGCAAAGAGGACGGTTATTCGGTCGCATCCTTGGCGTTCTGCGAGCTGATTGTCCCTCACCCGATGCCGGCCGAGTTCGACTGGCAAGAGGCACTGGGGCGGGCCAAAGCCTACTTGGGAAAGGCTGTAGGGCCTGTGCGACGCGAAGAGGGCGACTTGAAGAGGCATCACGAAGGGGCTTTTGCGGCCTTTCTTGGTGCGCCACAGACGGCGGACCTGACAGAGATGCTGGAGCAGGATATCGCTGCCTTGAGCCGGGCGACGAACGATCCCTCTGCCGGAGTCCGGCGCCTCCCACATGCTGAAGAAGCAACAAGAGGCACTGGCCGCGCAAGCAAGATGATGCTATGGCTTGACGGTGCGGTCACCGTTCGGGTATCGTCACTGCAGCGTGGGCAGCATGAACCTCGGTGTGGGCACGGCGAGTCAGGAGCGTGAGGTATGGCGAGCGAGCGGATCAAGGCGGTGGCGGTTCTGTTGGTTCTCTGTCTGTGCACGATCGGCCGGGCAGACTTTCTGGCCGGGTTGGCCAAGCCGCATGAGGGGCGCAGCATGCGGGCCACCTCGACCTACAAGCTGGGCGAGGACCCGCGAGGCTGGCAAGGCGAACCCAACCCGAACAGCAACCGTGACAACAGCAACGTTCCGCCGGGCCAGACGAAGGTCCTGATGGACGTCGAGGGTCCGGGGGTTATCACGCATATCTGGATGACGTTCCTCGGCCCCGAGCCGCATCCCTGGGCGAAGAACGGCTCGGCCAACCATCAGGAGATGCTGCTGCGGATCTACTGGGACGGCGACGAGCGGCCCGGGGTCGAGGCCCCCGTGGGCGATTTCTTCGCCAACAGCTTCGGCCTACGCAGCGAAGTGATCAGCCTGCCGGTGGTCGTCGAGGACGCCGATTCGTACAACTGCTTCTGGCACATGCCCTTCCGCAGGTCCGCCCGCGTCGAGGTCGTCAACCAGAGCGAGAAGCCCGTTAGTCTGCTGTATTACAACATCGACTGGATCAAGAAGGACAAGATCGACGAGGACACCCCCTACTTCTACGCCCAATACCGCCAGGAGTACCCCGTCGAGAAGGGCAAGGACTATGTCGTGCTCGATACGCTGGGCAAGGGGCACTACGTCGGCACCGTCCTGAGCGTGCGGACCCGCAGCCCCTCCTGGTTCGGCGAAGGCGATGAGAAGATCTACATCGACGGCGAACCAAAGGCGTCGATCTGGGGCACGGGGACGGAGGACTACTTCCTCTCGGCCTGGGGGCTCCAGACGACCAGCACGCCTTACTTCGGGGTGCCCTATTTCGACCAATGGGGCATCGTGGGCGGGCACACCAGCGCCTATCGCTGGCACGTTGCGGACCCGCTGGTCTTCAACACAGGCATCAAGGTGACGTTCGAGCACTTCGGCTGGATGTCGCCGGACGAGAACCCTCAGTACCAGTCCCATAGCTGGAACGAACGGGAGGACGACTACTCCAGTGTCGCCTTCTGGTACCAGACGGGCCAGCCGACGTTTGCAGCCCGAGCCCCCCGCGAGCGGACGCTGGCCAATCTCGACCGTATCATCGCCGCCCGGGCATTCACGGACGACAAGTTCCACGGCCAGGGCGATGCCCAGCCGCAAGACCTGGACGTGTACTCCGGCGGGCACCTGCTCTACAAGCCCGAGAGTCCGTCGAATGCGTGGTTCGAGATTCCGTTTGAAGTCGAGAAGAAGGAGCCCAAGCGGCTGCTGCTGGTCCTGACGCAATCGTACGACTACGGCCGCTATCAGGCCTACCTCAACGGTGTCAAGCTCGGCGACGTCATGGACCTGTACAGCAAAGAGGTTGCAACGCGCGAGTTCCATCTTCTGGACTTCTGGCCGGAGCCAGGGAAATACGCGCTCCGGCTTGAATGCGTCGGCAAGAACCAGCTTTCGACCGGCTATTATCTCGGCATCGAGTCCGTCCGCCTGCGCCAGCGACGCCCCCGCGTCACCACATACGGCCACGACGCCGAAAAGGACTGGCGAAAGGAGCCTCGGCTCTACGATTGAGCCCGATCACCGGGGGCTGGAAATCCGACCCTGCTTTTGCTATCATGGTTTCCGTGGTTGTTTCCACATGCTCTGATGGCCGGTGGCTTCCGTCGGCCTGAACGGTCGAGGGAAACCATGAACCGGCACAAGATGACCTGGGCAACCTACCCGACGGCCTCGCGTCCACAGGACGTAGACGCAGTTCCTCAGGAAGCTCATCGCCGTGCGTCCGACCGGACTCAGACCCTGCTGGTCCTGACGGTGCTGTGCGTCTGTGTGCTGGTCGCCCTGCCGCGACAGACCCTCGCACAGACGGCAGGCAAACCCGACGCCGTCGCCCTGTCCTATGAATTCCTGGACCTGGACGATCCCCGTGCCATGACCGACGCCGACGGCGCCCCGACGCTGACCTTCGCCTGTTTCGACCAGGACGACCAGCTCCTCTGGACGCGGCCGTTCGAGAGCATCGACGCCTGGTGCTGGTATGCCCGCAACGACCCGAATCTGGCAGCCCGGAAGACCGAACAGGCCGGCTGGGCGATGAGTCGTAGCGACGAGGAGATCTTCTGGCCGCTCCAGGCTCTGATGTATCTCTGTCCGGCGGTGCGCGATACAGTGGCCGCCATCGAGACCCGACCGCTCGTCTTCGATCGATTCGCTCGGGCATGGACGGCCCCGCACATCGAGTTTACTGCCGGCGAAAACCTCTGCCATCAGCCCTCGGCCACGGTCTATTGGAATCCGACCATCACCCGGGCCTACGGGGCGCCGGTCGCCTGGGACACGTTCCCGCCGCTGGTCGGCCTGGCCCATGAGCTGCTCCACGCCTGGCAGCGCGTCGTCGAATACAAGCAGATCTATGGTCCCACACTCCAGATCGGCGCCATGAAGGGCGAGAACCTCGCGCGATATGCTTTCTATCGCAAGGTTCCCGGCAACGAATCGCTGCGGCCTCGCCCGGGCAACAGAGGCGTCTATCTCAACGGCGTGCTGGCCGCCTATTTCGAGGACATGGAGTGGTCCGAGTGGTGGCCGGGCTTCGAACCGGTGCTCGACATCTTCGAGGAGCAGTGATGGTCCCAAGCATGTTCCGAACCTCCTGCCTCACCGCCGCCATGGTCGCGACGCTCGCCTCGAGCGCGGCGGCCGTCGAGTTCGCCGGCGGCACGGGCGAACCGGCCGACCCCTATCAAATCGCCACCGTCGAACAGCTTGTCTCGATCGGCGACGATCCCAATCTGCTCGGCAGGCATTATCTGCTCGTCAACGACCTCGATCTCGATCCGAATCTCCCTGGCGGCCGGGTGTTCGACGGCGCGGCGATCGCCCACGACGGACAACCCGATGCGGCCCCGTATCCGAGCTTTGTCGGACGTTTCTATGGCGACGGCCATGCGATTCGGAATCTGACGATTCGCACCGAAACGCTCCAGTACCTGGGCCTGTTCGGCGCCGTGGGAGCGACCGGACGCATCTACGATCTCCGTGTCGAGAACGCTTCGATCGAGGGGCCCGGTCGCATCGGCGTACTGGCCGGGTCCAGCAACGGCTCCATCGTCAACTGCCACGTCGATGGGTCGATCCGTACAGCCGATGAGAGCAACTGGGTCGGCGGTCTGGTGGGGACCAACGGGGGCGGCATCAGCGATTGCCATGCGGCGGTAACGCTGACGGCCAGCGACCGCAGCTTTCAGCTTGGCGGCCTGGTCGGCGTGCATCGCGGGCGTATCGTCAATAGCCGCGCCACCGGAGATGTCACCGCCGGACGCGGGAGTTTCGACGCTGGAGGCCTGGTCGGCGGGTGTCTTGGAGGCTCCATCGAAAATAGCCACGCCACAGGCCACATCGCAGCCTCCGACGCAAGTTGGAGCCTTGGAGGGCTTGCCGGCAGTGCCGATTCGAGCGCCTGGATCGTCTTCTGCCACGCCGGGAGCCCTGTAACCGGTGGCGATACCTGCCGCGACCTTGGCGGCCTGGTCGGCCATCTGCGAGGTGAAATGAGCACCAGCTACGCCACCGGCAGCGTCACCGCCGGCGACCGTAGCCGCAGCCTCGGCGGCCTGGCCGGTTCAGTACTCGGCGGCACGGTCAGCAACGCTTACGCCACGGGCCCCGTCGCAGGCGGCTCGGGCAGCCGGTCTCTCGGCGGGCTGATCGGCCAGGTTCTCACGGGCGGCAGTGTCGCCAATTGCTACGCAACCGGCTCTCTCATGCACGCGGGCGTCCCCCACGGTCGCGGCGGCCTGATCGGCGCTGTCGATGGCACGCAACGCACCGACTTTACGCAATCTTTCTGGGACCGACAGGCCAGCGGCGCTTCCGAGAGCGCCGCCGGAGTGGGGCTGACAACAGAGCAGATGCACGAGGTCGAGACCTTCCGCGTTGCCCGGTGGGACCTCGCCGGGGCCCGCTCAGACGGCACAGCGGACATCTGGCGGATTCCCGCCGACGGAGGCTATCCGCAACTGACCGCGTTCGACGATCCGAACGATCTGCACGCCCTGGAAGGCTCGGGCACATCCTACGATCCCTATCAAATCGCCACACCTGAGGACCTCGGCGCCATCGGGCGGTACAGTCGATATGCCTGGTACAAGCTGGCCGCCGACATCGACATGGCGGGTATCACGTGGGCTCGCGCCCCGGTCCCGGTCCTGCGCGGGTACTTCAACGGCAACGGTCGGCGCATCGCGAACCTGACCATCGAGGGCGCCGCCGCGACCGATTGCGGCCTGTTCGGGCGGATCGAGAGCGGCGCGTGGGTCTACGACCTCGGCCTGGACGACGTGTCGATTGCGACCACCGAGGACGCCACGAACATCGGCGCAGTGGCAGGGACCAATGCGGGCTACATCGTCGGTTGCTGCGCAAAGGGGACCGTCGCAGCCGGAGCGGGCAGTCTCGCTGTCGGCGGCATCGTCGGCTCGAATCGACAGGGCATCGTCGCCGACAGCTACGCCACCGCCGACCTTTCGGCCGTTTCCGCGCAGACGCGCGTCGGAGGATTGGTGGGCTTCAATTACAGCGGGACCATCTCCGGCTGCTACGCCGCGGGGCGCGTAATGAATGCCGGCGCCGCCCGACATGCCGGCCCTCTCGTCGGCAGAGACCTGCAATTCTCCCGGATCGCCGGCTGCTATTTCCTGGCCCCTCCGCCCGGCGGGCTCGACAACGGCCTCGGCACGCCTTTGGCCGATGGCCGGATGAAACAGCAGGCCAGCTTCGTCGACTGGGATTTCACCCGGACCTGGGCAATCTGCGAGGACCAGAGCTACCCCCGCCTGCGATGGGAACCATCCCCCTGCGACCCCTGACCTGCCCCGAATGGCCTTGTGATTTTTCGCACAGACCCTTGACAGCCTCGCTGCCATGCCGCTATAGTGCGACCGCGTAAGGAATATTGCGCCTGTAGCTCAATTGGATAGAGCGTCGGTCTACGGAACCGAAGGTTGGGGGTTCGAGCCCCTCCAGGCGTAATGCAAACCCCGTTTTCGACATCGCCAGTGGGGGTGTTCTCTGCGCTTCCCTGTGGTTGGGTGCACTTGCCTGCACTTGAAAACGCCAAGTCAGACGCCAAGTCAGATGGGGTGGTGACATTGCGTCCATCTGTGCCGGTTGCTCTCTGGGCTTGCGGCTCGGGCGCGGACAGGTCGGGCAGCTTCGCCACGGCCTCATGCTCCTGACCTCGAAGCGTGTGCGTGTACTTCGACATCGTGAGATTGATGTCGCTGTGCCGCATGATGGCCTGGGCCACCTTGGGATGCACACCATTGGCAGCCAGCCAAGACCCTGTTGTGTGTCGGAGGGCGTGGAAGTCACGAAAGCGGCCCGCCTCGTCTTGGTAGCTGATTCCCGCTTCGGTCAGGTCCGCCTCGATCACCTTGGAGGTCTTGTCTGTGAGTTTCTTAAACCGGCCACCGAACGCCTTGGTGCCGGGCGTCTTGCCGGCAAAGAAGTCCTTGAGGACCTCGGCGGTCTCGGGGCGAAGCGGCAGGGTGTCTTCCTTGCGGTGCTTGGAGTAGGCGGCAACCACCGTAACCGTGCATTGCGCCAGGTCGAACGATGCCACCTTGAGGGTTCGCAACTCATTGGCCCGCATTCCGGTCTCGACGGCCACCTGATAGAGCAGGGCCCGCTCGAGTCCGCCCATGCCGTACCGTTCCGGGGCCTCTCGCGTGGCCTGAAGCAATCTGCGGACCTCATCGACCTCCAGGTGGGTCCGGTCGTGTCGGCGGTCCGCCTGGACGTTCAGGCGCTTCAGGTGGGCCAACGGAGATTCACTTGCCCGTCGATTCTGCACCATCCACCGGGCGAACTGTTGCACGGCCTGAAGGTAGAAGTTGCTCGTTTGGGCGGACAGACCACCGTTTCGCAGATCCGCCAGATACCGCTCGACACGGTCGGCTCGTACGTCGGTCCAGACCTTGAAGCCGCAACCTTCGAGGATCTTACCAGCACGGCGGGTGACCTGCTGGACTTGTTTGGCGGTGTCGCCTTTGGCCGACAGGGATTGCCGGAAGTCCTCAAGGTGGTGCGACAGGGGCTTGCCTCCGGCCGCTCGGGCGGAATCGAGCAGGCCGATCTGGACGAACCGTTCGGCCAGTTTCGGCGGGACGCGCTCCAGCCACTGGGACAAGTCTGCGTCGGGCTGCTGGTTCCCCATGCGACGTTCAATGAGTTTCTCGATTTGCAGGCCGAACACGTGGGAGCGCCCCTTGTCCACGAAGGCCGGGAAGCGGCGCACGATCTCGCGATGGTCGCGTAGCTCGATCCACCATTTTTTGACCTGGCGCTGCTGGCCTGTCTTCTTGTCTCGATACGTTGGCTTAAACAGCCGCATGGCAATCACCTCTTGATTCGATCCATTGCTCACGCCGGGGGCAACGGGCCCGGACCCACTCCGTCAACTCGAACCGGCTCCACAGCGTACGCTTCCCCAGGCGAATTGGCAAGGGACCGAGTTCGCCGGAACTGTGCATCGACCAGAAGAACCGCTCGCCGATGCCCAGAAGGTTCGCGGCCTGCTCGGCACCCAAGAGCAATGCGGTCAGATTGTCGCTGGTTCGATCCATCTTCTGCATCAATTCGATTCAGGTTCTTCTTGCCAACCCACTACGACCCTTGGGCGTCTTCCTACGCTGGTGGAGGCTACGACGGCGTCCTTGTTTTCCGGCTGCGGACCGGCGTTGCTGGAAGTCGGCGATGGCCCGGATGATCCGCTGCTTGTGGTCGGTTGGTCTGGTCATACCGGCACCCCTTCGCCGGCAACGTCGGCCTCCATGCAGATGGTGACGCCCAGGTCTTCGCCTGATTCGTCCCTCGGTTCATTCAGTGCCGCCAGAGTCGCCTGCTTGCGCTTCATGCGGTCGATGGTCTCTTGGGCATGAGTCCGCGTGCGGCACAAGGCGAACGGGATGTAGGCGGTTTGCTGGCCCCGCCCGATTTGCAGATCATTCGCCGCCAGCACGACGCCCAGCCGCTCGACGTTGTACGTGGTGGTCCCGTTGCCGTCGATGAAGGCCTCGACCACCCACAGGTCGCCCAGACTCTCCGGCAGGCCAGCCGCTTTGATGATCTCGATGCCCATCCATCGTGGGCAGGTCAGACAAACCTCAGTCATTGCCCGATCCCTTCAAAACAACGCCCGATTCCCTAAAGGCCGCGTGCGGCCAGTCGATGCAAATGCCGATGGATTTGCCGGCGCCTGCTGCTTTGCGGGCCTTGGCAACGTGAATGCTCAGGTTGATTGTCGCGTGTGACCGCCCGGCCGGGGACAGCGCCATCACCTCCCTGGGCGGTCGATGAGGTTCGACCCACAGAATGCACTGAGTCAGTTGAGAGTAGGCCGCGCCGCCGCAAAGGTCATCCAGGCCGAACCCGGTCCCGCCTTTGCGCCTGTGTGTGGCCAAGATGATCGTCGTGTTGGTCAATCGGGCAATCGTCTTGACCTCCGTGACAAACTGCCGGTCGGCGATGTAGCAGTCCTTGACGGGCGCGACCGCCGTCACCGGGTCCACAACGACGATCCGCCGCCGCTCAGCGGCTCTTCGTCGGATCCACTCCGCAATTTGAGGCAGCGTCATCGCGTCGTTCGGCGCATCGAAAAGGCTCTGGCCTAGCGCGTGCAAGTAGGCCTCCTGCCGATCATCGGCTGCCCGCTTCTCGTCAGGATGTTCCTTTACCCAATCGGGGTTCAGCAGCTCGATATTGCCTTCCTGGATCGCCTGGATACGCTCCAGACAGTACGTCCGATCCTCTTCGAGGCCCAGGTAGGCAAACGAGATGTCCCTGTCGAACCAGATCATCGTCTGTAGCAGCAATAGCCACGTCTTGACCGACCCACCCGGCCCCGCCAGCAGCGTGACGATTCCCGACGCCGTCGCACGACTCAGGACACGCAATTGTTCGAAGGCTAGCGGCGCATCGGCCAGCTTGCCGGAGATGATATCCTCCGTGTTCTGCCGGACCCCCGCCGCCAGCGTCGGCCGCGTTGATCGCCACGGCTCGGCGATGTCGATGGCGTCCTGCAACCGCTGCCGCCGCTCTGTTTCGGGGACGTCGCGGAGGAAGTCCACAACGTCCTGTTTACCCGCCAGGCCCAGCGCTGCCGGATCGATCCAGAGAATGTCAGGCCTTGGGTAGAGTCCCCAGAGTCGTTCCGCCATAGCCCGCATGAACGCGATACCGCCTTCGTCGGCGTCGGGCCACAGGATGACCACCTTCGGCCCCCGTAGCGACTTCACGTCCGTCAAAAGCTCCTTTTGGGGTCCCGCTCCGCCCAGGATCGACGTCCCGGCCACATCCGCCAGACCGACCGCGTTGATAATGTCGGCCTTCGGCTCGCCCTCGCACAGGATCACGATATGGGCCGCCAGGATCTTCGGCAGGTACAACAGAGGCCAGGGCGGCTGCGGGCCCTTGAGCACTACGCCGTCGTCATCGGGTTTCGCCTGGAGCATACGTTTCGATTCGCCCGGTCGTCGGTAGCGGATCGTCCAGCCGACAAGTTCTCCGTCGGTGTCCCGCCAGACCCAGACGCCCTCAAGCCCCGGAAGTCGCCGCGTGACCGCCTCGATGCTCGCATAACGCCTCGGCTCGTCGGTCGCGACGGGCGCCGGCTCAGGCTTCCGTGTTGGACACGATGCAGGCCGCCGATCATCATCCCTGGCCTCGGTCAACACGTCGCCGACCGCCTTCCCTTCGATCTTCGCCCGCACGTCGTACACGTCGCCGGAGAATCCGCATGTCGCGGCATAGCACCGAAACCGCCAAACACCGTCCTTGCCAGCCTTGATCTCCGCGCTGGCGTGATGGTCCTGGTGGAACGGACATCGAATGCGTCGGTCGTTCGCCACCTCGCACCCCGCAATCCTCATGGCCTCGACCAGGGGCCCCCGTTCGGTTCGTTCGCGCTGTTGTTCTCGCGTTTGCGTCATTGCTCACCCCTCCACAACCCAGCTTCCTGAAGCATACGGATTCCCTCGGCTTCATCGCAGGGCCCGCACCCCAGCGCCGCCCCGACCGTGGCCGGCTCGGCGGCATCCCTCCGGCGGTAGCGGTTGGCGTCGAAATTGTCCGGCAAGAACTGCCACCATTTTCGGGGAGCCCCCTTGTGGCGCTCATCGCCTCGGGTCAAGAAGTCAGTCAGCGGCCACGCATAGGTCCAGAAGTACTCCGGCCCGAGCAGGATGGTTGCGTAGTTGTCGATCGCGGCCTGGATGTCCTCGGGGCGGTAGTCCCGCAAAGCTTGCTGGATGGCAATCCGCTTGTCCTTGCTCAGTTGCCGGTGCCCCTGCCACCGAACCCCCTTGGTACCCCCCTTGCCGTCGGGTTTCTCGACGGAGCGACCCGCGTAGGTATTCCAATGCTCGAAGACGACGGCAACCTGGGCGTCTTGGGCCTTCGTGGTTCTGCGTGCGCGCCTCTTTTCAGTTCCTTCAGTTACTTCAGTTATAGATGGGCATGGTAGATCTGGTGTCACCTCGTCACCACTTTGGTGCCACTTCGTCACCAGATTGGTGTCAGGGGGTGGCACCAGAATGGTGTCGGTCGGATGAATGATCCGGCGGCCATCGCGGGTTTCGATGCGGAGGTATTTCTGACCCACCAGGCGACCGACTAGCCGGGGTACGTGTCTCCGGTCCATCTGAAGCAGTCGGGCGAGTTCCGAATTGCTCATCCGGACGCCCTTGCCGTTGAAGCCCACAGCCAGTCCCACCAGCGCCAGTTCGTGAGCGGACCGCAGGCCCAGGGCGAGCAGGTGAACCGGGATTCGGATGAAGGTTACGCCATTCTTCGCCATCAGGCCGTCCCCACAAGAAGGCCGTGTTTCGCGTCTACCAGTTCGTCGGCCCACTTCTCGGCCAGGGCCCACCCAGTCCGACGTTCCTGGACGGGGAGGTCGCGACCGAGTAGGTACACGAGTAGAGCACCGAGCGCGGGACCTGCATCCGCTTTTCGGGTTGACAGGCAGGATGGTATGCGATACGATTTGGATCGAGTTGTCGTCGCCGTCGTGGCCGCCCGCCCGGCGGCTTTTATTTTGCGCGTGCAGATCATGCCCGGCCTCCTTGTCGTGACGTTGACAGGAGGGCGCGGCTTTCTCGCTTCGCGGCCAGGAAATCTCGTACCACCCCCACGGCGCTCTGAGGAAATAGGCGAACCATCCCCGCTCGACCGACCGGTTCGACGCGAGCCTTGCGAATAGCGTAGGCGACCCGATCCCGATCAGTTCCAATTTGTTCGGCGATCTGCCCGGTAGTTAAGACAAGCATTGTAGACCCTTTCAGTCCGTAGTTCGACCAAGCATCTTACTGGAAGAAAGGATACACGCCGCGCAGGGGCAATTGCATTTTCCCCGATTTTTCCCGAATGCGAATGGGGACCTCATCGCGCATATCAAAGCGTGAGGGGGAATTTCCTGCGAAACAAAAAATAGAGAGAATACGCGGAAAGCTAGTGCGGAGACATGAATTTTCCCCGATTATTCCGAATGCTTCTGGGAGGGTTTCACTGCCGACGGGCCCAGTCAAGTACCTTGTCCAAGTCGGCTACACCGCAACCGTTGTCAGCACAGAAGTCAGCCTTGGGTACCCCGCAATCTCTGGCCTGTTCCCAGGCTACCTTGAGGCTTTGGCGTCTCGCTGCTTCCTTGCTTGACAGGCGTTTACGCCCTGGTCCTGCTTTCCGGGGCGGTCGGTCCGGGCGTTTCGGAACACTCTGATGCACCACGATCCACGCAGACTTGATAAACCGCTCCGTCAGACCATGCCCCCAGCCCTGCTCAAGGCTGGCTATGACCTTCAACAGGAGTTCGCTGGGCCATACACCGGCGCTGATCTGTTCCGTGTGGTTTACCCGATCATGCAGGGCTGCGACGATAACGTAGTTCCGCTCCATTTCGCACGCTTCATCGGCCAGTGGCGGGACCGCCGTCCTGTCGATCGCGCCGTGTGGTATATGGAGTTCTTCGTCACCGAGCCTGCCTATCGCTATCGGTCCCCGTAACGATGACAGCAGCCAGTCTTCGCAGGGGTCTGGCGGGATCGGATCCAATGTAGGGCGCCAACAGCCTACGACTTGGCTCTTGGGGATCTCCAAATACGTCCACCACTGGCGCGGGACCACGATCCAATCTTGTGCCATTTGTTCAGAGGCAAGTGTGCAAAGCTGCGATTCGACGATGGCGATGGCCTGCCTATCGGCATTCTCATCGAGAGTCGCCATAAGATCCTTGCCGAGGCGTGCCGGCATCAGCCAGCAGGAATACCGCTCGCAGTCGTACTCCTGTTCACGTCCGTCTTCTACGTAAGCGATCTTGCTCACCGGCGGTTGACAGACGATCTCGGCCAGGTAGGAAGAATCCCATTCCCAGTCTGCGTGCGGCGCTCGATAATTGGACTCCTGCAAGTCAGGCTCGCGTTTGACCTTTTCGAAATGGGCCTTCTTGGCGTCTTTTGCCCGTTGAATCGCGTTGTCGCGGTGGTTACACCGTTGGGCAAAGGGAACGATGCCGCTTTCGATCTGCTGGCGCAGTACTGGGGTCATAGCCAGTTGGATTTGCAACCCCACCTCGTCAAGAACACGAGGCCAGTCTTGATGCGTCTCTTTCATACTCTCACCGTTGTTCGACAGGCGGGCGGTCCGGCGACGGGGCCAACGGTGAGGGAAACCCGCATCGCCAGACCGCCCAGGATATCCGAGAAGTATTGTAACACGTAAGCCGATTCGTTCAAGCGGTGGCGTACAAACCGGAGACGCCCTGCTGCATGTCCTCGAAGCTGACATCGGCGTACATGTTGGCGGTGATCGCCGGGCTGCTGTGCCCAAGTTGCTTCTGCACCTGGCGAAGGTTGCCGGTGCGCTTGAGCAACGCCACCGCAATCGTGTGGCGGGCGCAGTGGATGCTCAGTTCCTTCGGTAATCCGGCCCGCTTGACGGCACTCTTCCAGATGCGTTGCAGCCCTTGTGCGGTCAGGGCCCCGCGTCCACCCACGAACAGCGGTCCCTTGGTGGCAGGCAGCCCCAGGTCGCTCACACGGGCCGATCTCCACGTCAGATAGGCTCTCAGGTGGTCCACCAGTTCCTTGCCAATGGCCAGGGTCTCTGGGCCGCTCTGGCGCCGTTTCTTGGCCCGATGGACTGTCAGGCTACCCCGCTTGAGGTTCACGTTCTCGACGGTCAGTGCGGCGATCTCAGAGACTCTCAGGCCGGTGCTCAGAGCGATGTCAACCACCATCCACGCCAAGGGCCCGTTGACCCGTCCAGCGCGAAGATCGACGATGGCTTGGGCCTCGGTGACGGTCCGCAGTTGCTTCACTTCCGCTTCATCGAGATACTTGGTTCGGTCGATGCTCATGATGTGCCTCCCGTTTTGTACACCGTTCCGCATGCTTTCGATACCCTACCGCAGCCCCTCACGGGCGTTCTGTACAGACTATCGAGATTCTGCGTACAAAACGCCCGTGGGGCCCGATCCATCGTCACACGCCAGAGGACAGGAGGGCGTTGGTGTAGCCGCGAATGTAGGCGTCTTCCGTGGTATCGTCCGGCGTCTCGGCCAGATCGGCCTCCCAGTCGCGAAGGAGGTCATTGCCGGCGTCCCCATCGTAGCAGGCGTGGCTCTTGAGCGCGTTTTCGTGCATGACCAATGCCGTCAGCAGAACGGCGGTCAGCTTTTCGCGGAACGTGCGACGTGTCAGCCAGACTGCTACGGGAGCAAAGTCGGCATGGGCCTTGTCGATGGAGAACCGCCGTTGCGCGGAAGCACCGGGATCGACGGCGCCGATCTCTCGGCCATCATCCGTCCCGGCGTCGATGCCGGCCAGGAAAGCCCCCCAGGTCTCAATGGGCAGCCGCTCCGACTCGATGTCGATCTGCCCCTGCTGGCGCTTTCTGTCGAGCAGATCGGCGGTGTAGGCCACGATCCTCTTGCCCAGGGATGGGAGACGGACGGCCGCCTGCGTACAGCCGTGGATCGCCGCCAGATCGGGAAGCGGTAGTTCGCTGAGCAGTTCGTCCAGCTTCTCGATTCCCGTGGTGCAGGTCCGCTCCTGCGCCTCTACTGTCTCGCTACTTGGGGTGGTTTGAGTGTTTCGCATGGTACTTCTCCTTTGAAAAAAGCGGCCGGGGGTATGCACGCACACTCGATGCGCGGTCGCCTTACGGTTGGACCCGCCCCGGCCATGAATTGTGAACTGGTTCGAAGATGTGATCGAGTGTTTAGCATACCCATATTATCGCCTCTTCCGGCGTGGGGTTCAAAGAAAATCTGCCAAGATTCTTGATTTTCCGGGAGCGAAGGTCTACAACGAACGCCGTCGAAGCCCACACACCACGGAGCGAGGGCGAGCGGCGAATACGGACAGATGTACTTTGTCAACGTTCTTGGAAGGGAGATAGAGCATGAGGGGCGCACTGTATCTGTTGCTGCTTGTGACAGCCTTTGGTTCCGGTTGTGCAAACTACAAAGCCACTGCACTGCCGATCCTTCAGCCCGAATTTGCCCCATACTCTGAGGATCACAATGACGTCACCGTTGCCTGCAAGGCGTTTTCGGCGTACGAGTGCAAGCGATATCTCGGCCGCAACGTACTGGCCAAAGGATATCAGCCCGTACAGATATGCATCCAAAACGAGACCAAGGCCTACCTACTTCTGTCTCCCCAGTCCTTGAACGTTCCTCTCGCTCCGCCTGAAGATGTCGCGCGGTATGTTCACACAAGCACCGTGGGACGAGCGCTCATCTATGGTGTACCGGGGCTAATCATCTGGCCATTGTTGGTCCCAGCTGTGGCAGACGGTGTTGGCTCATCGCAGGCCAACCAAAAACTCGACGCTGACTACTCCTCAAAGGGAGTTAACGAGACGGTGATTCAGCCATACACGACTCTGAACCGGATAGTCTTTGTGCCTAAATCAGAGTTCAATGGGGCTTTTCGTCTTACGTTGCTTGACAAAGAAACTCGGGGCAAACTGACATACGAGGTGAGATTGCCAGCCGGGGGCTGATACACTTCGCCGGTCACGAACGTCTTTGAAAGGGAGTGCTGTATGGCAAACGAGAACCTCTCCCGAGAAGAACAGATCGTGCTAGGCGAATGGGCAAGAGCACAGAACTCCACAGAACAACATCTGAGAACCGGGTGGACTATCGCCTGCATGATGGTTGTGTCCTCCATGCTCCTGTTTGGCCTGACCGGTCTGACTTTTTCACAGGCGATGAAGGATGAGGACGGAAGCCAACTCCAGATAGTCATTCTCGGTGCGATGGGCATTGCTTCCTGCATCCTGGCTATTCTCGTCGTATGGAGATCGACCACAGAGGCCAAGCTGAAAAGCAAGACGTGTCGCGCGATCAAAGAGAAACTTTGCTCGGTACCGGCGCAAGAAGAACGCCCCCATCCGCCTCGCTTCACGGTTGGATGCCTTGTCGTTCTACTGTCCATCGCGACCATAGCAGCGTGGATATTGGCCATTCTCGCGGTTACCACAATGGCAGAGGGCCCCTATCGCACAATGCGCTGAGCAGCTTCCCGCTTCCCCTGGAGTCACCGGGCTTGCCGTCTCCGGTGCCCATTCTCATCGCGGCCCAGGGATCGCGGCGGGGCCTCGGGGGTCCTCACCAATTAACCACCTCATCATCGTCGTGAGGATGCACCATGCGATGCCAAATCATCGCTGCTTCCTCCCGCAAACCCTGGATCACGAACCCCAGGGCCTCGATGCCCGGGGCTGTCCCGAGTTTCGTTTCGGCGACTTCATCGCGCGGAATTTCGTGCATCGCGAGCTGCACCTGGGAGCCGTGCAGGTACAGCCGCTTCGTCTCGGGCCTGGTCAAGTCCGACAGCAGGGCGAAGATGCTCAGGTACGGCGTCGGATCGTCGAGCATCGTCGTGGATCCGATGCTCAGGCGATTGTACTCGTTGCCCGGCTCGCCATTGAGCCGATAGACGATCTCTCGGGCCCCGACGTGCTTGCCGTCCCCGATCCAGCGGAAAAGGTCGTACAGCCCCATTCCGGCTGGGCGGTATCGCTTGCCCAATGCCCGGCAGGCCCGCAGCAGGGCGCCCAAGTCCTCGCTCTCGCTTTCGTCGAGCACGTGCGCTTCGAAATCGTCCCTGTCCCTCGGATGGCACAGACCGACCACGATCGCGTGGCCCGGACGCCGCCCCGGATACGCCACGCCGCCCACGACCGCGGCAAAGTGTTGCTGAAGGGTCTGCGGTGTCCACGCATGGCCCAGAGGCAGGGTCCTGAGTTTTTCACGGTCCACGATTGATCTCCTTAACGCAAGTCAGAGTTGGCGAAGTATGACGGCCCCTCGACGCCGAAGATGGCGTATCGCAGGGCGTCACAGGCATGGTCGTTGACCTTCAACGGTTCGTCTTTGGCGTCGCGGGTCTCGGTCCCTTCGGCCCAGCGGTAGCCGGTCATCTCCTGGATGGTGTGCTTGCAGGTATCGAAGATGAACAGTCGCGGCCGGCCGTCGCCCTGGACCTTCAACGTCGTCTGCACCGCCTCGATCCCCAGGTGAACGTCTTTGCGCGCCGGGGTGGTCTTGATGCCCAGGTTCTCGAACTCGTAGCGGTCCTGTGCATCGTGGTCGGCCCAGGTGGCTCGGTAGCGCTCTCGCCCGCTGATCTGTTTGATCCGCTCGGCATGGTAGGCCAGCGTCTCTCGGGCCTGATAGTGCTCATGGTAGACGTACCAGCGTCGATCCGGGTCCTGGGCCAGCCACAGGCAACAGAACGGGTTGTTGAACCCCCAGTCGATGGAGCGCCACCGGGGCCAATCGGCGGGAATCTCGAAGGGCTTGACGACGTGCGGGTCGCGGTTGAACAGCTTGTAGACGGCGCCCAGGAAGGCGGCAAAGTGGCCTTTGATCCGCGTCTCCTGAACCTCTTCCGGCCATTCGGCGATCATGGCCTCGATCTCGGCGTCCGCGACGTATCCGCCTCGGCTCCTGCGGTTGTCGTTCAGGTCGGCGTAAAAGACGGCGTCGGTATCCGGCAGGTCCTTGATGCGATCCTCCAACCACGGCTGATACAGAATCGGCGTCATGCTCTGGGCGCTGAAGCCGCCCTTGTCGAGCAGACGGGCCTGAATCTCCTGCCAGACCCCCTCCGCATCGCTCTTGCACTGCTCATCGCCATAGAATGCGTCAATGGCCCGCCCCTCGAAGACCTTGCGGCCCTGCTCGTAGGCCTTGAACTCGATCCGATTGCCGTTGCGAAGCCGAAGCTCCTTGGGGATCTCGGCGCCCTTGTTGTGCCAGACGATGGAGACAATCTGGCTCATCGGCAGGTACGCCTGAATCTTCTCCATCCAGAGCAGCTTGCCGACCAGGTCCCACGTGTTGGCGGCTGCCCAGATGGTGGCGTTCTTTGGTGTCCGGCGGTGCGGATGCAGGCCCAGGGCGAACGAACAGAGGTCGAAGCCGATGTTGGCCTCGCTCTTGCCGCTGTTGCACGTCGCCACGAAATCATCCAGCAGGAAGCAATGGTCCCGGTGGGCGACCTCGATGCAGTAGGTCTGGCACCGGCCTATCGGCTCGATGCTCCGGATGACCCTGTTGGTATAGTCCACCGCCCGTTTGCTCGGCGGAGATTGCTTGTACGTCAGGCAGAGCGGCAGCCGCCTTTCGAGTCGCCAGTACACCCGCCAGTAGTCGCCCCACGCCCCGGTGTTGCAGCACTGCTTGCGGGACGCGCTGACGGTCGCCTTGCCGCCGAGAGAGCGGACCAACGTCGCAAAGCCCCGGGCCAACCGGCTCGACTTACTCGTGAACTCATTGCGGCTGCCATCCGTGTCAACGAGACCGGCCAGCAGTTGTTCCCGGTTCTCGACAGACGCTCGCATGTACAGCAGGGGCACGAACTTTGTTCCCGATTTCGCCTCCAGCAAGCCCATCGCAGCAAGGGCTTCGCGAAGTCGCCACGATCCGTTCAGCCCGTAGTCCAGGCAGTGCGTACCCGACTTCGTGTACGTCGCTGCCCCGCCAATGAGCTTCCCAACCCCCCGAATGGCCCTGTTCACAACGTCCGGGTTCGGTGAAGTGATCTTGAGGCCTCTGGCGGACAGGCTCCCATCACCCAGCAGGCAACCCAGGGAATAGGGGTCGATGGGCAGCCCTTCGTCGCACTCGAAATCGACAACGGAAGGCGATATCATCCGTGGACGCTTCGACACTGAATTGCCCAACCGGGACACGAGGTCCGCGAGGTATACCCTGGTCGGCTTCACGTGCCGCAAGACGCCGTGCGTAACGTACGTCTTGCCGCTCCTGGCTCTGACGGGGAACGGATGCGTCCCGGCGGCCCGGACACTGCCGCCGTCGTTGAACCGGACCTCATAACAGTCCACGACGCCATTGTCGAACTTCGCCAGTACGGATGTCGGGGCGGCTCGGCCAGTCGTCAAGTCGTAGCCCAGGACACGGTCGCCCACCTGCAAATCGGCCATTGTCTTGCGCGTGCCGTCGGCCATGACGACCAATTGCCTATGGTGGATAGGGCGATTGCCCCCGAACAGCCATCGGTTCTTCGCCCGGCTCTGGTGGAACAGCTTTGCCGCCGGCCGGGGCTGGTACAGGAGAATCTTCTTGCCCGCATAGCGGATCTGGTCATTCGTCAGTGTCGCTGCCATGGTTCTTCCGGATCAGCTCCCTCAAATGCTCGCACTCGTCGTCGGTCAGGTCGTTCTCTCGGTCGATGACCAGATGCTCGGCTGCCTTGCCTTCCTCGCGATCCACGACGTACCGGGCCATCCGCTCCCACTCGGGTTTGTCGCCCGAGGTGCCTTGCTCGACCAGCTTCAGCGCGGTCCGCTGGGCCTGGGTGAGCTTGGATCGGTCGAGCTTGTCGAGCTGGGCGTCGGTCATGCGCATGTACCGGCAGAAGTAGCTCCACAGTTGGGTCCTGTGCTTCGGCGGGCCCTTGGGGTTGCCGGACTGGCCGGGCCGGAACTGATGTTCCTTGGGTGGTCGGCCGGGGCCCACCTCGTACGACTCGTCTCGCTGTTTCGCAGGGTGCTCGGCCTTCTTCGTGCTGGATTTCTTCGCCATTGCTATTGTGCCCCTATGAGTGCGAACTTCGCCGGACCCGACCCGTTGGTCATGTTAACTATCGCCCCGTCTCCTGAGGCCATATAGAGCCCTTCTGCGGGATTCTGTGGCAAGCCTGAGACGTGGTGGGAACGTCCGGGGCGTCGCTGTTCGTATTCGGCCTTTGCTCCACGCTTGCGGGCGTCTCGGCAGATGTCACAGTACCGGCGTCGTTTCTTGAGCGTGGCTCCACAGGTACAGAAGCGATTCGCGGCCGTTCGTCGTCTCATCTGCGTCCCTCCGTCACGCTCGCCAGAATTTGAGCGCGGAGACCTTCCGGCAGGCTCGGCCATCGGCCGATCAGGGTGGCTAATTCGGGGAATCGCGCCAAGATTGACGCCAAGTCGCTTTTGCGTGGCGACGTAAGTTCTTTGTTTGTAATGGGGTTATCGTTTTTCGATGTCGGTCTACGGAACCGAAGGTTGGGGGTTCGAACCCCTCCAGGCGTAGTTCAAACACCAGCGCCACAGGGGGTACACATGTTCAGGGATGAACCTGCATTTCGACATTTTGCCGGGTGGCTTCTCGTATTGGGCCTGTGGCTTGCGCGGCCCGGGGAGGCGATGCCCACCAACGTCATCCTCTTCATTGGCGACGGCATGGGCTACAACCAGGTGGCGGCGGCGGGACTCTACGCCCACGGGGCCTCCGGAACGCTGTCGTTCGAGGCATTTCCCAATCAGGCGCAAGTCACCACGCACTCGGCCGACTCGGCCATCACCGATTCTGCCGCCTCCGCCACGGCAATGGCCACCGGCCGCAAGGCCAACAACGGCGTAATCAGCGTCGCCTACCCTGGCGACGGCCATGAGTTGCCCACTGTTCTCGAGCACGCCGCAGCGGCAGGCAAGGCAACCGGTCTCGTGACGACCACCGACATCAGTCATGCCACGCCGGCTGCCTTTGCGGCGCACAAACCTTCGAGATACAACTCGGCCGGGATCGTTCAGGACTACCTCCAGCAGACCCGGCCGAATGTCCTGTTCGGCGGCAGTCAGTACCTCTCCGAATCGCAGGCAACTGCCGCCAGCTATACCGTTGTCAAAGATGCCGCCCAACTCAAGGGGCTGAACACCGACAGCACAACTTCTGTCTCGGGTCAGTTTGCCGCCGGCAACATGACCTACGAGTACGACCGGACCGAGGCGACGGCCGAGCCGCATCTGTCTGAGATGACGGCGGCGGCGCTGGATATCCTCGACAACAATCCGATGGGTTTCTTCCTGATGGTCGAGGGCGGTCGAATCGACCGGGCGGCACACAGCCACGATCTGACCCGGATGATTCACGAGACGATCGAGTTTTCCCGAGCGGTTCAGACGGCGATGGACTGGGCCGCCAGTGCAGGGCCTTCGAACACGCTGATTCTCGTGACGGCCGATCATGAGACCGGGGGACTGGATGTACTGGCCGGCATGGGGGCCGGTCAGTACCCCGACGTCACCTGGAGCACTCCGGGACACACCGGCGCCAACGTTCCTATCTATGGCTGGGGCAGCAACAGCGAATGGATCGCCGGCGTGATGGACAACACCGCCATCTACAGCGTCATGATGGCGACGCCGCGTGTGGTCCCTGCATCAGGGGCCTTGGCGCTGGCCTCCATCGGCCTGATCGTCGTGGCGCTGCTGCGCAGCCGCCGGATGATTTAGCCTGCACACTCCATCCTGACAGATCCCACACGAAAACGAAAAAGGGAGACGGAAGGATGGTAAAGCACTTCTCTTCATCACCCTTGTCTCCCCACTGCGAGGTGCCTCGAATTCAGTCCATTGAAAACTGCTCACAAAGAGTCGGTTTGCACCCGCAGATTGAGGGCCTATTCTCAAGGGCCCAAATTGTGCTGTCAATTGTGGGAACTACGTATTTCTATCTCATTTCTGCCGGGAGCCATGCCTGCGATGGAAGGCGGGACGAGCGTCTGTGGGTGATGGTGCAATAAAAAAAGGTTGCGGGAAGACGATCCCGCAACCCCATAAGATGAAACGGCTCTAAGAGCCTCCACTTTTGGCCAACCCAAGTGAACAGCAAGGTGTAACTCGTCGGCAAGCGACGATGCCGGTAACCATTACACAACCCACGACAGCACAAAGCGTCTGGCCGATCAGCCTCGGTTCGCGGCAACGGTCCGCACGACAGCCGTCAACGCGGCGTCCTCGCGGATCGAAGCCCGACAGCCCCTTCCTCCGTCAGGGCTCCAACCTCATCGCATGGCGACGAAGGCAACGAGATGTGGTTGTGTCGACACCGTCAGCACTATAGCCTGGCGTCCAATACCGCGTCAAGTGTGGAAAGTACGTATTTTTTCGGAACCAAAGGCCGGATGCCACCATGGACAATCACGTGGCTCGGGCAAAATCCGCAGAACCGCGATTTATCTGCTTGCAGAGGACGGCCTGACCGTGTACACTGCTTGACTGACGGTTTGGAGAGGTGGCCGAGTGGCTGAAGGCAACGGTTTGCTAAACCGTCGTAGGGGTATAAACCCCTACCGCGGGTTCGAATCCCGCCCTCTCCGGTCTCCTGGCCCCCTGCAATGGGGGCCATTCGTTCCTGTCGTGGCGTCACAGTCCTCGATCGCCACCGGACCGACTCGATGGGCGCATCACCGTCGGCGTTGCCCGCGGACGTTGAAACCTTGCCGGGCCGGACCATTCCCGCTATAGTGCCCCGTGGGGTCCGAGCCGCCGGACAAGCATTCGCTGGATCTGCCTCGCGAGGTTGAGGCAAGCCGACACAGGAAAGGATGGGCCATGAATCGTCGCCGCACCGCTTTCGCCGCCGTCATCGCACTCGTCGTAATCTGTTGTTTGTGGGTTGCCAGCCGTGCCATCGCGGCCGAACTGGTCAAGGCCAGAGACGGTTCCGGCATCTTCGGATACAAGGACACGCCCGTTCTGCCCTGGTGCGGATATCACGTGCACGACCCGGACCGCCCCGCGCCGCCGGTCGTTACGCCGGGCTCGCGGGGCCGCGCGCCCTCCGATGCGACGGTCCTGTTCGACGGGACGGACCTGTCGAAGTGGAACGCCTCGGACTGGAAGATCGAGGACGGCGAGCTGATCGCCGTTTCGGGCCACCTGCGGACGAAGGAATCGTTCGGCGATTGCCAGCTTCATCTGGAGTGGCAGACGCCGGACCCGCCGATCGGCGACTGGTCGGACCGCGGCAACAACGGCGTGATGCTGATGGGTCTGTACGAAATTCAGATTTATGACTCCTACCAAACGCTGCTGTATCCCGACGGTCAGGCCGCGAGCGTCTATGGCCAGACGCCGCCGCTGGTCAACGCTTGCCGCCCGCCCGGGCAGTGGCAGAGCTACGACATCATCTTCTTCGCCCCCGTCTTCGAAGGCGACAGGCTCGTCAAGCCCGCCTATATCACGATGCTGCACAACGGCCTTCTGGTCCACCACAACCAGGAGATCTACGGCCCGACCGGCCATCGCAACATACCGCCGTATCGCGGCCCCGTCGGGCCCGGGCCACTCGGCCTGATGAGCCATAACAACCCGGTCCGCTTTCGCAACATCTGGATTCGCCCGCTGTAGATAAGGAATGGTGCAATGCTCTCGAAGAAACATGTGGTCCTGCTCTCGCTGCTGGCCGCTGCATCGGCAGCGGCCGCCGACGACGGTTATATTCTCCGCCAGAATGAAAGAACGCTCGAACAAATCGAGGCGGCCTACGCGCAGATGCCACCGCTATGTTACAGCCCTTCGGCCAACCGCTGGGACCGATTGGGCCGCACCAGAGAGCGACTTGCCAAGGGCGGCCTCCTGCGGATCGTCATGTTGGGCGACAGTATCGTCAACGACACCAGCCGCTCGGCGTGGGACCTTGTGCTGATGCAGCGCCATCCCAATTGTCGGATCGAGAAGGTTACCTCTGTGCGCGGCTCGACGGGCTGCTGGTGGTACAAGGGACCCGGACGGGTGCAGAAGTTCGTGCTCGACCACGATCCCGACCTCGTCATCATCGGGGGCATCAGCCAGCGTGACGACCTCGCGTCGATTCGCGATGTGATCGGGCAGATCCGCGACAAGTCCAGCCCCGACATCCTGTTGATGAGTGGTGCATTCGGAAGCGTCGATCCGTTCGACCAGCCGCAGTGGCGCCGAATCATCGATCCGCATTGCTTCAGCGACTACCGCAAGGGACTCGAAGGCCTCGCAGGCAAGTTAAATGCCGGCTTTCTCGACATGGAGGCGCATTGGGCCATTTACATTCGTAACAGCGGGAGGGAACTGGACTGGTTCAAGCGCGACCCGATCCACGCCAACGAGCGGGGCGAGCAGATTCTCGGCCGCATCCTCGCCAACTACCTATCGCTCGACCCCGTAGTACCGGCCGCATGCGACAAGGAGAGCGATCCGCTGGTCCTGGCAAAGCTGGAGCGATTCCAGGACTGGAAGTTCGGGTTCATGGTCCACTGGGGCATCTACAGCCAGTGGGGTTGCATCGAGTCGTGGCCGCTCGTCGAGGTCGATACGTGGGGGCGGCCCGATGACCTGAAGGCCTGGACCGATCGGGACAAGAACTTCGGTCGGTTCTCGCGGGATTATGTCGCGCTGAACCGGACGTTCGATCCACAGCATTTCGACTCGCACGCCTGGGCACAAGCCGCCAAGGGCGCTGGGATGCGATATACCGTCTTCACGTCCAAGCACCACGACGGCTTCTGCATGTTCGACACGAAACAGACCACATATCGCACAACCGATCCTTCGTGTCCTTTTCACGCAAGTCCGAAGGCCGATTTCGTTAAGGAGATCACCGACGCGTTTCGCTCAGAAGGCTTCGGGATTGGCGTCTATTACTCCAAGAGCGATTGGCACCACCCGGGATACTGGGCCCCCGAATGGCCCCATCGCGACCGCAACGTCAACTATGACATCAAAGAGCATCCGGACAAATGGGCGACGTTCGTCGACTTCACTCACGGCGTGATCGAGGAGCTGATGAGCGGCTACGGCCCGGTGGACATCCTCTGGCTCGACGGCGGCCAGGTCCGCCCCCCGTCGCAGGACATCGACATGCCGCGTCTGGCGGCAATGGCCCGCCAACACCAGCCGGGACTGATCGTCGTCGATCGCACCGTGGGCGGCCGCTACGAAAACTACCTGACGCCCGAGCAACAGGTGCCCGACAAACCGCTGCCATATGTCTGGGAAACCTGCATGACGATGGGCGACCAGTGGTCGTACAAGGCGGACGACCGGTACAAATCGACGCGTCAGTTGATTCACCTGCTGGTCAACATCGTCGCCAAAGGCGGCAACTTCCTTCTCAACGTCGGGCCCGATCCCGACGGCCGATTGCCCGAGCCGGCCCTGGTGCGGATGAAGGAAATCGGGGAATGGATGGCCGTCAACGGCAGCGCTCTGTACGGAACGCGTCCGACGCCTCCCTACAAGATTGGCAACGCCTGCCTGACGAAGAAAGGCGACACGATCTTCGCGACCGTTCTCGCCACGGACGGCCAGCAGACGCCGCCGAAGGAGATCACTCTGCCCGGCATTCGCGAAGTCCGCGCGATTCAGATGCTTGGGACCCGGACGCCGGTGACATGGCTCGTCCGCGACGCAGGCCTCGTGCTTCAAATTCCAGAAGCCATCCGAACGTCCCCGCCCTGCGGGCATGCATGGTCCTTCGAGCTGACCGGAGCAACGTTCGCCGACGATGAGCGTCCCACCGCGATGGAACGACGGGAAAACGCCCGCTCCATCGCGATCAACTGAACGCGTCGCGCAGGAGCTTGAGGCCCTTGGGGACGGCGGTCTGCCAATCCTCGTTGCCCTCGAATTCGAGAGAAACGTAGCCCTTGAAGCCGTGTTTTCGCATCATGCGCCCGATGCGCGGGTAGTCCAGATCGAGCGTGTACCAGAGCCCCCCGCCGTAGTAGGTCTTGGCCTGCATGAAGACGGTCTGCGGCGCGCACATCTCCAGCTTGTCATAGGGGTCTTCGAGGAAGTTGCCTGTGTCGAGAAGGACCTGGAGCCAGGGCGAGTCGATCGCGTTGACGATCCGCAGCAACCCTTCGGGGGTCCGGGCCAGGCCCCAGTGGTTCTCCAGCCCGAGGATCACGCCGCACTCTTCGGCCTTGGGCAGGCACTTCTCGATCGCGTCGATCACCCACTTGAATCCCTCGTCTTCGGTGTGGCCCGGCAGGACCGGCTCGATGCCGCGATTGGCCATCAGCTCGTCGAAGTTGCCGCTGGTACCCCAGCGTCCCGTGTTAATGCGGACGATCGGGACCCCGAGCTGATAGGCAATCTCAATTTGCTCGATCGTCAGATCGATGTTCTTCTGCCGCCTCGCCTCATCGGCCGAGACAAACCCCTGATGCGTGGACATGCAGCACAGATCGAGCCCGTTGATCAGCGCGTGACGTTTGATCTTGTTCAGCGCGGCCTTGCTCTGGTCGTCCATCTGGATCAGCAGGATATCCACGCCGTCGAAGCCCATCCGGGCGGCCTCGTCGATGCACTCGACGATGGGCATCTTCATGTCCCTCTTGAAGCGCCAGAACGAGTAGGTCGACACGGCAATCGGGTTGCCCCGCCCGCCGTGATTGTCGTTCGAGGTTGAGGATTGTGCCGCCACCGGATTCGTCACGGCCACACCGGCCAGCGCCGCCCCGATGCCCGCCAGAAACACCCTTCGATTCACTGCCTTCATCGCGCTCGTCCTTTCTCACCGGCTGGAGCCGGAGTTTCACGTTTGGAGTGTGAAGGGAACACACAAAGGTGAACGCCCTGCCTCTTCCCTTCAAACTTCAAACTCATCACTTCAAACGTGCTATTTTACGTCAATTGTTGTGGTCGGACAAGTGCCCCGGACCGGATTTTCGCCGCCACCTGCATGAGCCGGGGCAGCGCGTAGTCGAAGAATCGCTGATAGCTCTCGCAGAAATAGCTCGGGCGCCCGTGGTTGTCCTGTAGCGAGAGCATCCCGCCCTCGCCACAAGGAGCACGGTCCTTCATGCAGCCGCCGCGACAAACCGCCAGGTGTCGGCAGACCAGGCACTTGTTGCAGAGGTTCTGCTTCTTGCGGGCGAACGCCTTCTTCTTCGCCGACGCGGCGAGTTCCTGGATGGGCGTTTCGCAGATGTTGCCCAACTTCCATTGCGGCTCGACGAAGAAGTCGCACGGGAAGACGTCGCCCGTGTGCTCGATGACGATGTACTGGCTGCATTGGCGGTCGAAGGTGCAGATCGTGTGCCGGCCCGCCATGCAATAGCTCAGCAGCGAGTCAAAATCGCGGATGCTGAGCTTCTCCGGCCCGACGGCCAGCCAGCGGTCGAAGATGCGGCACAGAAACTCGCCATACTGCTTCGGCGAGACCGAGAACGCCGCGATCTGCCCGGTTTGCGGATCGACCTCGACGCATGGAATGAACTGCATGTAGCGAACGCCCAAGTCAAGCAAGAAATCGAAGACCTCGTCAGGGTACTCGGCGGTCAGGTCGTTGACCAGCGTCAGCGTGTTGAACTCCACGTCGTGCCTCTTGCAGCAGTCGATAGCCCGCATGACGCGGTCGCACGTGCCGTGCCCGCCGAGGTCGAGCCGATAGCGGTCGTGCAACTCCCGGGGTCCGTCGATGCTGATGCCGACAAGAAACTTCGCCTCGTGCAGAAACCGGCCCCACTCGTCGTCGTCCAGGAGGATCGCGTTGGTCTGGAGCGAGTTGCCCACCTCCTGGCCGGAGACGCCGTACTTGGCCTGCCACTCGACCGCCTTGCGATAGAAATCCAACCCCATCAGCGTCGGCTCGCCCCCTTGCCACGCAAAACCCGACATGGGAAACCGCAGTTCCATGTAGTCCTTGACGAGCGTGTGGAGCACTTCGTCGCTCATCCGCTGGCGGCCCTGCCCTATTTCCGGCGCGCGGCACTTATAAAAGCAGTACTCGCAATCGACGTTGCAGTCGGAGCCGGACGGTTTGATCAGAAGCGTGAATGGCGGCATCGGTCTTCTCTATGGTTTCGTCGGCTCGACCTTGAGCGTCCACGTGTCTTTGAGCGCAGGCTTCTTCGCGGTCAGCAGAATCCTCGTGATCTTCTCGGGCCAGACCGAACGGAGCCGTCCATCTTCCACGTCGATCACCTCGATGGTCGCGGTCAGCTTGCTGGCGTCATAAATCACCCGCGCCAAGGCGTCATCACGGTCGGAGGCCGAAAGCAGGATCTGCCCCGGCTCACCAACCACCGCACTGCACGGCGTCATCAGGC
>Ga0209612_1000816_pt1 | contig 29057 bp, 36 predicted proteins | sample BioC12SIPDNA_FD_185746 | JGI IMG/M metagenome (GOLD analysis project Ga0209612, IMG submission 185746) | Anaerobic biogas reactor microbial communites from Washington, USA - Biogas_R1_B C12 SIP DNA (SPAdes) (version 2) | ecosystem: Engineered > Bioreactor > Anaerobic > Unclassified | place...
TAACTATAATACGAAAATCGCCCGGCAGCTTATCAAAAAAAAACCCTCCGCGGGAGGGATCAGTCAGGGGGGCCAATGTAGGCTTCCTTGACTCCATGAATCCTCTCCGGGAAGGGATTGTCCCGTAAAGCTTATTTGCATGTGGGCGCTGTTATACTCGAGATCGAAATCAGCATACTTCTCTGCAAATCGAGAATTCCGGGTCTTTAGTCAGCATATCCATTGCCTTGGCAGTGGCGGAAGTCGAATGCTTTGAAGTCATGTGAGCGTGAACAGCCTCCACGGTTTTCCATCTGCCGATGGTATACCAAACGTCGGCATTCTGGACATCCTGGAAGAGGAGATAATCGTTACAGTCTGGTTCTTTTCTAGTCTCCCGGGCCATGGTCACGAAGGTTTGTTTGAACTCTTCTACCCGCTCTGGTTTGACACTAACTTTGGTAACTAAAACAATCACAAAGACTGCTCCTTTCTATGAATTTCTATTAAATATATGTAGTCGTCGATTTGGTCTCCACAAACAATTTTATATTCTCATGATCTCGTAAACAAGATGCATTATTGCCATTTTGAGGAAGGGAACGGATTACGTATTGACTGTCATCAACCGATCCCCTATAAAAACAAATTATGAGGTACAGGGTTCAACATGTTTCTACATGGACTGGCTGTTATAATAAAACCAGTTCCGATCCGACGCAGTCCCTCTACTTATGGCCGGGCAATTTGTGCCTGGCCATTTCTTTTTCCGATTAGACGGCAGTGATGGCAATACATGAACAATTCCACCCGGTCGCCTGCTGGTTACCGGGCGGAACTGCTGGTATCCGTGTGCACCCCGGCAGCTCTCAGGGCCAAATCCCAGGTTCCAGCTGCTGCGGTGCGATTGCAGCGGGACTACCCGCGGTTATTTGCTCAGCTTGGCGGTCAGGGCCGGCAGGACGGTCTTGAGGTCACCAACAATACCGTAATCGCATTGGTTGAAGATCATGGCGTTTTTATCAGAGTTGATGGCGATTATGGTGCGGGCCGAACTTACCCCCACCATATGCTGCACCTGCCCGGAAATACCGATGCCAATGTACAGCTCGGGTTTGGCCATAACTCCCGATACCCCGATATAACGAGCTTTGTCCATCCATTTCTCTTCCTCGGCGATGGGACGGGTGCAGCCTACTTCAGCGCCGATAGCCGCCGCCAGTTGCTCCGCCAACTGTAGTTCTTCCGGAGAGGTGAATCCGCGCCCTACCGCGACTATCCGTTTGGCGGCCCGCAGGTTTACGCTCTCCCCAGCTTTGATCTTGCGTTCCAGGCATTTGACGGTTGGGGCGGGGGCAATAAAGGGCACCTCCACCAGGTTGGCGGCCTTGCCGGTGTCAGTCGCTTCGAAAATCCCTGCGCTCACAGTGGCTACGGTGGTGGGGGCGGTGGAACGCTCGGTGCTGAGAGCCGCTCCTCCATAGACCATGCGTTGGGTGACTACCCCGTTGTCGACAGTGATCTGAGCGGCATCGGCCAGCACGCTGGTGCCTATGGCGGCAGCTATTATCCCGGCCATGAGACGGCCTTTGCGGCTCGATTCCACCAGCACCAGACTGGGCTGTTCGGTTTTGATTAGATTTATAATAGTTGGCGCGTAGTGCTCCAGGATACGTTCATTGCTCAACTCACCCAGGTAATAAACCGTGTCGGTGCCACCAGCCTGGCTCTTGTCACCAGCCCAGATGAGAGCGGTGGTTTCGCCCAGTTGGGCCGCGCCCTGGGCCAGTTCCCGCATGGCGTCCACGTGTTCGGCAAATACAAATACTTTGGCTAGTTTACTCATTTTCCACACCCCCTCAATTAAAGTACTTTACGAAGGTTGTCGGCCAGCTGGCTGATGTTCTCATCGCTGTCCCCTTCGAGTACTATCTGCTTGCGCTCGGCTTTGGGCGGGGCCAGGGTGCTGATGACCTCGATATTGCTGGCGGCGGTCATCGCCAGGTCGCCGGCCCCCCAAACGGTTATCGGCTTCTTGCCGGCGGCCAGGATTTCTTTCAATCCGGGAATGCGGGCCTTATTGATATCGGTAGTCACTGACAATACTGCCGGCAGGGTGACCTCCAGCACCTCGACTTCATTCTCCAGGGTGCGCTCCACCTCCAGCTTTTCGCCCCGGGGGGTGATGCGGCTGACTGCATTGAGGTTGGCAAAGCCCAATAACTGCCCCAGCAGGGGGCCCACCTGTTGGGAATAGATGTCGCCTGAGCCTTCTCCGCACACTACCAGGTCCACTCCGCCGATCTTGGTGATGGCGGCAGCCAGGATGCTGGCGGTGGCAAGGGCATCGATGGAATCCAAGGAGTCGTCGGCGACGCCGAACAATGCGCCAGCCCCGCGGGATAACATGGCCTTCTGCAGCTTGGTATTCTTGAGGCCTTTGGGGGTGCCTATACTGACCAGGAGCGGTTCCTCGCTGCCGGTGGCTTCCTGTAGCTGTACCGCGGCCTCCACGGCGTTAAGATCATACTGGCCGACTTTCAGCTCAGCTTTGCTTAAATCCAGGGTATGATCGGGTTTTATTGATATATCCTGTTCTTCTGGCACTGCTTTTACACACGCGACTATTTTCATCCTCTTCACCTCGACTATCTATTTTCCTAATATTAAACCAGTTAAGCGGCTGAGTACAATGCCAGGGACACAATATCCTGCCAGGATTTGGGTTTTACGGCGGTGAACCTACGATGTACCGGGAGTTGAGGGAAAAAGTGGATGACAAAACATGGCGGCTGTCGTGATGAGATAAAGGTTGTCGAGAAGTGCAGAATATGGTAATTTAAGTGAATGAATAAAAAGTTGCCCGTTGAGAAGATTATGGCCTTGACCCATGTGGTGGCTGATCATCTGGCCATCACATTACCTGATGATGCGGTCATGGCGGGCAAGCTTAACCTGCAGAATCCACATCCGCTGGTGGTGAAGAGTAACTTCTACACCCTGTGGATCGATCGCTACTATATCGCCTACAGCCACGACGATGAACACGAGATTCATTATGTGTATTTGACCGAGCACCATATCAAAGAGGAAATGGAATCCTACCTGGATGCCAAGGGCGCGTCGTCGCTGCCTGGACATATCGAGCAGCAATTTCGCTATGCCTACCAGAATATGGCCGAACATGAAAAGAAATTTTGGATCTTCAACCGGCAAGCCGCGGGGGGAGAATCAATCTCATAAGGCCGAAGCCAATAGACATACTAAAGCCCGCCGGAAATCTCGTTCCCGGCGGGCTTTTGTGCATCTGTCTATTCAGAGGTCCAGCTTCTCCACCCGGGCGCTGCGGTCAGTCAGGTATTGCTCACCCACCCAATCTCGGAAAAGCCGCGGCGGCTCGCTGGGACTGGCGGGGTCGTCGAGCGCCTGCCAGGCGGCCGCAGCCGACGAGAAGTATTCCGATAGCTCCACTACCAACAAGCCATTGGGGGTTTGCTGCGCATACAAGGCGGCCCACAGGCCCGGCTCAATATGATCTACACTGAGAATGCAGTTCATCTTCGCCTTGCCTAAACGGCAGGTACCGCCCTTTGCTTCGATCCAGACCTTGAAATTTATAATATTCATGTCTCTACTTGGCGTCAATCTTTCCCATTCCTTTCATGATATTTAGCCCCACCGCCAGTACGAACCATTTGGGAGCGGGATCGTCGGGGTGGTGGTTATCCGTTATCAACTGGCAAGCCCGGGCTTCGGATACCAAAGAATCTTTCCAGGTGATCGGCACGGTTTCAGGTAGGCCGGCATTCACTTCGGAGTCCACCGGCAGCCAGCTGCTCTCCGGCCAGGGAAAATGAATGCCTGGGCAGTCGGTGGTGGCCACATCCTTATGGCGCAGTACCTCCAGCCTGGTCCCATAGCGGTCTTCCAGGTAATCGAGCAGCCTTGCCAGCGAATCCATCTGGCTTCTCGAGGGTGGTTGCATCATGAAATTACCGGTCAGGCAAATACCGATGCTGTCCCGATTGGCAGCGGAGCCGGCGTGGGCGCCCACCGCATCCAGGGGACGGCCTGCCTCTACAGCTCCATCGGCCCGTATGACGGCATGATAGCCGATACCGCTCCAATCCTTCCGCCGGTGCCAATCATGAATGACTGATGCGGATACGTCAGGACTGGCAGAATGGTGGATGATGACGCGGCGGGTGTATGTACGGGACTGGAGCGAACCGAAGTCGAATTGGTTAGGGATGATTTCAATCATCAAGCCTCCCTGGCAGTGGTCCGGGCCGCCGACAATGACCGGACGGCATCCTGGCTGGGCATCAGCAGGATGGCCTCGCGCAGGGAGTTGATGGCCTCGGTCAAGCAAGTCACCTTGCTCTCCACCCGCACCAGCAGGAACAAGGATACCGCAATCGGAAAGCCAACGTTGGCAATAATATTAAGCAAATCTTCCATATTTAGGTCCCCTTTACAAATAATACGCCGGGGAAGGTCCCCGGCGATGGTCGAAATCAGTATTTATACCAGAGTCAGGTCGGCAGTGCTGGTGGTAACTACCTGGGCTTTGACTTTGCCGGTGATGTTGCCGCCGGGGCTGGTGAAAATGTTTTTGGCTACTACATTATCCATACAGGCCGATACTTCAGGGCCAGTCAAGCTCTCTTTGGCTTCATAGACACGGATTACCTTGGTCCGGCCCAATTCAGTAGAGAAACTCATCTCCAGAATCCTCATGCGTTATCCTCCTTTCCCAATTGATTCTTTCATTGGTGCTAGATGACTTCTTCAAGTTCATTGGTGGACCGGCGCTGAATCGAAGTCATGGTCAGGTCCTGCAGGCTGTCGAAGCCGTTTACACCGGCGACCACGTCGAAAACGTCCGCGTCGCTGGCCTCGACCTTTAGATCGGAATAGCGGCGAGTCACAGTCTTGCCGGCATTATTGTAGACTAGGGCTACATCGCTGGCGATGGGGGTGGCGTTTACTGCCATCAGATTTCCTCCTTCCTCAAATTTAGTAGTCCGGGAGGGTACTCCTGAACCCTGGACTTAGCTTAAACCTGCGGAGGAATCGGCGGCGAACGGGTTAAAATACGTTAGAGCGGCTGGCTGACCGCTATTTTTCAGGCAAATTGCCGCTGACCAGGGAGGACAAATCCATTTGCAGCCTTATTAAGGTGGGGTAAATCGAGATATAGAAGGATTCTTACAAGCTGGAAGACCAGGCAGCGGGGGCCGTTTTAGATTCAGGGCAGGGGATGGAATCAAGACCCGCCCTTAGGCTGTCAGGAGAGGCTGAGGGCTGCATTAAAAGGAAATACCCGTTCAATCGACGTAATAATTTACGTCTCAGTCACGGGTATTTTCCTAACGCCTTGCGTTTAGCTTCATATTATTTTTCTGCCAAGATATCAACTTTCCATGACGGACCGAGGGGCTTAAAATGTTTACCGGATGGTTACCGCGCGGCTGGCGCCGTCCCAGTAGGCAGTGTAACCAAATATCTTGACAATATGGGCGATGGGCAGACAAGCCCGGGAATTACTGATTTCCGGAGCAGTATCCATTGTAACCGCCGATCCGTTCACATACATGATTGGACTGCCGATCTCCAGTCTGACCGTGGTGGTGCCCTTCGTTAAGGTTACCGTGCGGGTATTAGCATTCCAGACTATATCCTTATCCGCTATACCCACCGAATTCCCCACCGGTCTGATGGGCAGGTAAGTACGGCTGTTCTTGATATAGGGGGCGGCTTCTCCCGCTTGATAGGATCCGCGGATGTTGTAATAGGAGGAGCCGATAAAGAAAACGCTGGGAGCGCTGGAGCGGGTCACTTCAAAGCTCCGCAGGGTTCCATAACTGGTACCCCCGTCATTGGTGGCGTAGGCCTTGACGTAGTAGTTGCCCGGAGCCAGGCCAGTCAACTGGTAGCTGAAGGTTTTGTCTTCCGCAATCCTGTTGCCCACCTTTATTTTGTTCGGGGTATTGCTGGTGGTCCCGTAGTAAAATCCATAGGCTTCGATGTCAGAGTCACCTTCATCGGTGACCACCCCATAAAGGGTGGCATAGCCATCTCCAGTGGTGACTGCTTTGGTGGTGACGGAGGGCTTTTCATCGCCTTCCTCGGTGAAAAAGCTGCGTACGCTACCATAAGAGATCCCTTCCGCATTACGGGCATAGGCCCGGAAATAATAACGGGTATCCGACTTCAACCCGGTCAGCTTGTAGCTGAAGTCATCTCCTTCGTCAATTCGGCTGCCCACTTTTTTCTTGGTTGAGGGGGAGGATTTGGTCCCATAATAGAATCCGTATTCGGTGATCCTGGAAGCGCCAATAGAGTCAATTTCCCCGTTTAATCGGGCGCTGTTGGAGGTTATGCTGGTAGCAGAATCGGTAGACACCTCCGGCCGGTCTTCAGCTCCACTGTCAGTGGTGGTGAAAGTGCGGGTAGTGGCGGATAACACGGTGCGCTCCCGGCTATTGTCATAGATGATATAAGCCCTGAACCAATAGCGGGTATCGGGTTTAAGACCGTTGATCGTTGCTTCAAATTCTTCATCTTCATCCAAGTTACCGGTCCCAGCTCTTATCTTGGCGTCGCTCGTAGTCACATTATCATCATCATCATAATAGAAACCGTACTCAACCACATCGTAGGTCCCCGCTGAAGTCAACCGGCCGTTCAGGGTGGCTGAGTCGTCATCGATGGAAGAAGCGCTTAAAGCAGTGACGGTCGGGGCGGCGGCGGTGGCCTCAGCCGGCAGCAGGAAAGATGGGGCCAAGAAAACAAAGGCAAAAACAAGGATTAACAGAAGGCTTAATGGTCCGTTTTTCTTATTCAATACAATCCCTCCTATCTCATGTTACCTACAGCGTTTAAGGAAACGGCAACCTGGGAAGAGAAGAAATCTAAATTGCTGGCTGGAATACTGGGGAGCGGTTGCCATCAGGAAAGCAATGGGTTCTATAAGTTCCCCCCCTTCATTATTGATGGGACAGTAAAGAACACTTAAGGGTAGCCCTATAAAAGGCTACCCACCCAGGTATGCTGACTTCTAACGGAAGAAATGCCATGGGCGGCCTAAACCCGTCCCGGTATTACCCTTCTCGGCCATCCATTTTCTTGGATAGCTTTGACCGTCAAGAGTTATTCATTTTCTATTATGATACCATACCCGATTATGCTTCTCAATATCTGCCAATTGTGGGTCGGATCATATACTCGCCGGGATTTTGTTGGAGGAGATCGGAAAAATAATGAAGCGGGGGATATCGTTAGCCGGGAGTTTTGGCCAGGCTGATGATGTCCTTCTTTTATGTTACAGAACCCCATCGTCATTCACTTTGAAGAACCACACATAGAATTTTCGGGAAAGAAAGAAGGTAATAAACAAGCTAAGCCAAGTGGCGTACCAGGTCCAGTGGATGTAGTTGATGCTGGCGGTGTATCTTTCCGCCCCAACTTCAAGCACAGTCATGACTGTGCAAAAAATAAAATAGTGCATGAAGCGCCGTAACCAGCCTTGGCCTTCCGGGTAGGTCATCATAAAGATCGAGCAAAGGGATGGGTAAATAAAGTATTCAAAGGAGAAATGCACCTTGGTGGCATTGCTGAAAAACCGGACCGGGTATTCGATCAGGCCGTAGTGTACCACGGCCAATCCCAGCGGCCAAGTGATAGTCTGTTTAAAGAAAAAAACCACCAGCGCTTCCCGTAATCGGCTTCTAGGTACATAAACCACCAGCATGACAACGGTGATCAAGATGATTACTATTTCCGGGATCCGTTCCCAAGGCATCGTTAATCTCCACTCTTTTTATACTAATACAGGCGGCCAAGGCCGGATATAATCTAGCTTTTGCCAACAGCCCGAAAACAATACCTGAAGTTCGCCAGACATCTCAGGAGTTACCAATCGGTAGCTGGTTTGGTTATAATGAAACCAGGGGTGGTAAGGTGCTGAAGTTCTTGAAAAACGGGCTGTTGCCGCCCGGTGACCACGAGATCAGCCTGGCTGAACTGGAGCAGTTTATCCGGCAAGGACCTGGGGGCGGAGGTTGCTGGGACACTGCCTGGCGATTGCAGCTGCTGGAGGAGTTCAAGCAGCGTTATGCGCAATTGGCCGCGGTAGGTATCACCGAGGTCTACATCGATGGTTCCTATGCTACCGATAAGTACCATCCCAACGATCTGGATGCCTATTTCGTGGTACCGCGCCAATTATGGAGGAAATCCGCCGAAGCTGCTTTGAAAGAGATTGACCCGGAATTCTGGCGTTTTGAGACCGTATCCGATCCCAGCGGCAAACGGGGTTATCCCATGGCGTTCCTGCGCCACATCGAGATGTTCCCGGTCTACCAGGAGCATACTCCAGCCTGGGCCGACTGCCTGGAGATGATCGATCCCAAGATCAGCTTCTTCCGGACTGACAAGTGGTCCAACCGACCCAAAGGCATCATTAAAATAACGGAGGTGCCGACATGATCAAAACCGAGCGGCAATATCAGCAGGCCTGTCGCAAATGCCTGGAAGGGCAGGAGAAACTGCAGAACCAGATCGAGGGCATGAAAGAGCGTGGTTATGATGATGACGAGATATGCGGTCTGACTGCCTGCACTATCCGGTTGCTGGATGAGAGCCGTCAGGCCATAGACCTGTATCGGCGACTGAAAGCCAAAGATTTGGGCGCTCTGGCGGAGCTGCCTCTGAACCGCCAATTGATCGGTTTGCGCATATTCCTGGGCCTATCCCGGTCCGAGCTGGCCAGCCGACTGGGGATTTCCCGCACGGAGGTAGCCAGGAATGAGGAAAACGAATACCGCGACCTGACCCTGGAGGGCTACCAGCAGTTGCTGAACGTGATGGGGCTGAAGATGATCCCCGCCTATATCGAGGGTGATTGGCCGGATGCCGCTGTCTGGCGGGAAGAAGTGACCCCGCTGGCATCGACCCAATCCTTCCGGGTTGTAATCGGCTGATGATATGAGGGCGGACGTATGGCAATGAGGATTTTAGCGGTCGGAGATGTGCATGGGGCATTCGAGCGGCTCAACTACCTGATCGACCAGGAGGAACCGGACATAATCCTGCAGGTGGGTGACTTTGGCTATTGGCCGCGCCTGGAGGATCAGGAACTGGTGAAAATAAATACCAGCCGGACCCGCGTCTACTTCTGTGAAGGCAACAATGACGATCTGGATCACCTCAATGCCTTGGTCAAAACACCGGGCCAGCCGGTGGAGATCGCTCCCAACATTATATATATGCCCCGCGGTTCAGTGCTGCAGCTGGATGATGGGCGAAGGGTGCTGTTCATGGGCGGGGCTAAATCAGTCGACCGCTGGCGCCGTTACGAAGGCTGGGATTGGTTTCCGGAAGAGATCATAACCGAGCGGGACCTGGCCCAACTGCCTGATACGTCTATAGACATAGTCATCTCCCATACCTGCCCCGAGGAGTTCCCCATCGAAAAAGCGCGCCGTCAGAAGATCAAGGACATTGATCCTTCCCGACAAATGCTGTCCCGGGTATTGCACAAATATCGTCCGTCCTTGTGGTATTTCGGGCACTGGCATACCTGCGGCGAGGGCACTTACCAGGACACTACCTGGGTATGTCTGAATTGGGTGCGCTTCTCGGCCACCTGGTGCCGCCTCCTACCTGGCCCTATTTAACCGTAACTAATTTGGTGCCATCCCGGCTATCGATGGTCCCTTGCCTGAGTCACCAGGGCGCAGCAATTGCCGGCCAGGGTGGACTCTTAAAACCTATACCAGCAAAGGCTTAGCCAGTAATCTTATGTGGCGGCCGGATCTGGCGCATAAAAACGCCCAGGACCAAGCGGCCATGGGCAGGTATTGTGGATTTCGGGAACCTCACATTTTCGGTCTAGTGATGGTTACTCTCCTTTTCTATCCCGTCCCTGCATTTGATTCAGCTCGGTAGATCCAGTCCTCCCCTCCACATCATTCAGTTCGGTTGACCCAGTCTGTCCCTTCATTTCATTCAGTTCCGTCGGTCCAGTCCGTCCCCGTATTTGATTCAGTTCATTACTTCCAGTCCGTCCATTCATTTCGTTCAGTTCCAGGTCGGTCCGATCAATCCTTTTATCTGTTTCATTAAGCTCTATCCGTTCGTTCCGCTCATTCCGTTCACCTATAGGTTTGCGGGCGGTAGAAGCCGGGCGTTTCATCATCATACCTACCAGCCACACCAGCCAGAATCCGATGAAAACCACGGTGACAATGACCAATATGTTCGCAATGAGGTCGATATTCATGTGCAGCCCTCCTTTCAATAAAATAAACAACACGACATCTTCGCTATTAGTGTGTTCACATGGTCTTGAAAAAAAACTTCCTTATTTTTGTTGCTGTGTATTAACCGGTGTTTGGCTCCGCGTCACCATAACAGACCAAAAATCGTAGGGTAATAAATATGGCGCCCGCCCTTTGCGTTTGAGTCTCTCCGAACCGGGTGGTTTTATAAATTAAAGCGAGAAAGGTACAATAAGAACAGAGAACCGTTCATGCGTTGGACAGTATTCAGGGGCTAAGGAGCCAGGCCATTTACCCGAAATAGGTGAGAAACGATGCGGGAAGCGACCGGCTGAGAAGGGCTGACATAATAATGGATCGAACTATTCTTCATTGCGATCTCAATGCCTTTTATGCTTCGGTGGAATGTCTCTACCGCCCGGAGTTGAAAGAGGTGCCGATGGCGGTGGGCGGTGACGCCGAGAATCGCCGGGGCATTATCCTGGCCAAAAATGAGCTGGCCAAGGGCTGCGGGGTGGTTACTGCCGAGACCATCTGGCAGGCGAAAAGGAAATGCCCGCAGCTGGTCATTGTCGGCCCCCATTTCGATCGTTACCGCAAATACTCACGGTTGGTAAATGAACTCTACTATCGGTTCACCGACAAGATCGAACCGTTCGGCATCGACGAATCCTGGCTGGATGTGAGCGGCAGTCTGCATCTGTTCGGCAGCGGGTGGGAGATTGCCGATCGTATCAGGGAAATGGTGCGAAGCGAGCTGGGGCTGACCGTTTCGGTGGGGGTCTCGTTCAACAAGGTGTTCGCCAAGTTGGGCAGCGATTATAAGAAGCCCGACGCCACTACCGTTATCGACCGGGATAATTACCAGCAGATAGTCCACCCCTTGCCGGTATCCGACCTGCTCTTTGTGGGAAAAGCGGCCGCCGCCATGCTGGCGAAATTGGGTATAAGGACAATCGGCGAGTTGGCCGCTTGCGACCGGCAGCTGCTGGCGGCCCGCCTGGGCCGGATGGGGGAAAAGATCCACGATTACGCCAATGGCATCGACCCCAGCCCAGTTGGTACGGCCGGCCAGGTGCGGGAAGCCAAATCGGTAGGCAACGGGATTACTTTTCGCCGTAACCTGATCGGGTTGGACGACATCACCACCGGAGCGGCAGTCCTCTCCGACACCGTCGCCAGCCGGCTGCGCAAGTACGGTCTCAAATGCCGTACGGTCCAGGTAACTATCAGGGATCCCCAGTTCAGGACCATATCCCGGCAGAAGAAATTGGAGCGGGCCACACATCTGGCCAAGGAAATCGAAGGGGCTGCCATAGCCATCATCAAAGAGTCCTGGAACCTGGAGAAACCAATCCGCATGCTGACCATAACCGGTCTGCAGCTGGTAGAAGGGGATTATTACGAACAGCCCAGCCTGTTCGGGGTCACCGAAGACAAGCAACGGGAGAAGATCGAAAGGATCGAGGAGGCTATCGATGCCATTCGGGACCGGTTCGGACGGAGTTCCATTGCATTTGGGGCCGGGTGCGCGGACGACCTGGGATTGGGGGGCGGCCCGCGGGACAAATAATTGGCGGTATTTAGGTTAAAACGTTTATATGTCAAAAGGTAAGGAGGTAAATATGGGAAGACCGATTCATTTTGAGATTCATGTAAGCGATATGGAGCGGGCCAAGAAGTTCTATGGCGAGGCGTTCGGCTGGTCGTTCGAGGATTGGAGCCAATTCGCCGGAATGCCATACTTCGGAGCTATAACCGGGAATGAGGATGAGCCGGGCATCAATGGCGCACTGGTGAAGCGCTACGGCGAGCCGCTGGAAGTCGGCCAGACGCCGAATACCTTCGTCTGCACCATCGGGGTTAAAAACTACGACAGCACTGAAGCCAAGATACTGGCCAACGGCGGTCAGGTGGCGATGCCCAAGACAGCCCTGCCCGGGATGGCCTGGCAGGGATACTATTTCGATCCCGAAGGCAATTTATTCGGGATCCACCAGGAGGACAAGGATGCCCGTTAAATCACCCCGGGTATGGATTCCGGGGTGGAAAGGGCGCCTGCTCTTGAGACTGATAATACGTGATTAGAGGGCTGGAATTATCCATTCCAGATGAAGGTCTGGGCAGATAAGATCTGGCCGTCTTCCATTTCCACGTCCACCGCAGCCAGGGTGAAATTTCCGTGCATAAACTCCAGTTTGTGCAAGGCCTTGGAATCTATCTCGTAAACTTCGCCCTGCACCCGTTCGCCCGGTTGGGGATATATACCATGCAAGGCGCCGAAGATATATCTTTTATAGCCCTCAACTTCACCTTTGCCCAAGAGTTTCTGGTCCCCCAGGTAATACTTGTGATATCGGCAACCGGTTAAAAAACTACCATAGGCAAAGTATTGGATCACTGCGAACCACACTCCTCTGTACATTTGATCTTTATTATCTCATACCAAGCCGCAATTGGGATGGACTAATTATCCGCAAGGCGCGGCCAAGCCCGACTTGGCAGCCTATTTTATTATCCATCACGGGAGTGGAAAAGTGTTAATATTATTATATTAGAATAGGTTTTCCGGTCCATACCGTTTTCAGCGGGGCGGGCACAAAAACTGCAATCAGCCCGGCCATGTTCGACTGCTGGCTTTACATACCGTAAGCATATGGAAGGCGATTGAAGGGGGAGATGGCATGAGGTCCAATTCGGATTCTGTAAAGAGGGTCAAGAGCGAAATCGACGCAGTGGGCAAAGAGATCAACTACCGGATCGAACGGCTGGAAAAGCTGCCCAAAGAAATGGATGACAACTGCGAGGCATTGCGGACTTTCATAGAGGACCGGCAGGAGGAACTGAACAAGCAGTTCCGGAAGGCATATATGGTACGGGGCGAAGATGTATGGGACTTCACCTGGGACAGTATCTGGGACATGGTCAAGGATTTTCAGCACCAGGCCGCGATGAAGCAGTGTTACAGCTACCCTAACCTTGAATCGGAATTGAAGCGCCGGCGGACCTCGCTGGGACGGCAGCTTAAACTCAATGCCATGTGGGCCGACCAGGTCTGGACGGAAGTATGGAACGCCGTCTGGAAGGTGATCCATGAGGCTAATAATGAGTACCTGCGCGAGGCCAAGGCCGAGTTCGAACGCTGTGCGGAGGAACTGGATCCCTTGTTGGATAAGAAGGTGGCCCTGAAAAAGGAGCTGGAGGAATTACACAATTCCGAAGAGGGAGTATACCGGATGCTCAGAAACACATTCAGCCACAAAGGGAAAGGCAAGCACTGAGCTGGCAGGCTCGGGATAAGCTTTCGGTGCCCGGCGATGTGCGAACCACCAGCGACTTCCTGGAGACTTCGGATGTTTGCAATATTTGGCGATTGCACTGCGAATTATTTTTGTTGTTTTGACCAAAAGTAAGCATAGTAAACTATTCTCTAGGAGGTGGAATAATGCGCAGTGCTTTGAGTACCCACATGATTCGCGGCAACAATAAGGCAGAAATCCAACGACGAATAAACGATATCTTGCAGGACATGGGCAGCGAGGATACTATAACCATCAGTTTCGAGCGCAAATCCGATCATGAGGCATTAGTCGAGGAGCTAACCCGGCAAGGCATTATTTTGTAATCAGGACTACAAATCTGAATAGTATGGGAACACAGATGCCATCCTCTGATGCAGTTCAGGGGATGGTTTTATATTGGGCATTTTAAGAAGCTGGGGGGTTTATTCGATATCGACCTGGAATCAGATATCGATTGTCTTTCCAGTGTCGCTAAGGTCGTACTGGGGTTGGCTTTGAGGTAAAACCGTTCTGCTGGTTTTCCCCCCAGTCTGGCAAATTATGTGAAGTGACGTTATTATAGAATCAGGTTATGCTATATCAAAGTGAACAGTTTCACATTTCTCGGATTGATGTCCAGGTATAGATGGAGTATCTTTCCCAGGCACCCGGCGGCGGGACGCCCGTTTACATATTCTATTCCTAGCTGAGCGGCAATAATCCCAGCGGAACAATGAGGTGAAGATAAATGAATGACATGTGGATAAGCGACCCCAAGGTGGCGGAGGCGATGAGTGTCGAATACGGCCGTGTCGATTCGATGATGCCGGTCCAGGAAGTCATTGAACTTATGCTCCGGGAAGGTTGGGACGAGGTGATCATTTGTAATGAGCAAGGCCGATTGAGCGGACTGGTGACCAAAGAACACTTGGTCAGCTGCATTTCCCAGGGCTATGATAGTACCCAGCCGATAAAGACCCTGACCCGCGAGCAAGTGGTGACTACCCGGCCGCAGGAAGATCTCTCCAAAGCCCGGGATGTGATGCGGGATCTCCAAATCGGGCGTTTGCCAGTGCTCGATGATAAAGATCAACTGGTAGGTATTTTGACGGCCAAGGATGTCTGTAACGGCTTTTCCAGCAAGCTTTGGCAGCAAGGTGAACAGCTCAGCGCGGTCATGGAAAACATTACTGAGGCTATACAAGTAATCGATTGTGACGGGATGGTCAGTTTCTGGAACAGCGAAGCAGAAAGACTGTTCGGCATCAAGGGAAGAGACATAGTGGGCCGCAAGCTGGCTGATTTCATGCCGGACGACTTACCTCTGCAGGCTATAAAAACCCTGCAGACCTATCGCAATGTGATGGACGAATTGGGCGGCGGCGTCCCGGTGATCCGCAATGCCGCTCCGGTGATCAATCCGGATGGGGTGGCCATAGGTGCGGTGTGTACCACGGCTGATATCAGTGAAATCAAATTGCTAATGGACAAACTAAACCAAGCCAACCAGCGGGTCAGAAACCTGGAGAGGTTCATGATCCAACAGGGCACGCAGGAATATGTCAGCTTTTATACTGTGGATCCTAAGACCCAGCGCCTGCTGGAACAGGCTCGGCGGGTGGCCCTGACCGATGCCACGGTTATGATCCAGGGTGCCAGCGGTACTGGCAAGGAGGTTTTGGCTCACTTGATCCATACTCACAGTAAACGGGCCGATAAATCATTGATCGAAGTGAACTGCAGCGCCATTCCGGAAAGCCTGTTTGAGAGTGAGATGTTCGGCTACGAGGCCGGGGCCTTTACTGGCGGCAGCCGCGCCGGCAAAGCCGGCAAGTTCGAAATAGCCAACGGGGGCACTCTATTTCTGGATGAAGTGGGGGAACTGCCCCTGGACATGCAGGCCAAGCTGCTGCGGGTCATCCAGGAACGTCGGTTTTACCGGGTAGGGGGAGTCAAGCCGATCGAGGTCGATGTCCGGCTTATTGCCGCTACCAATCGGGATATCGTCCAGCTGGTCCGGGAGGGCAGATTCCGGGAGGATCTTTATTACCGCCTCACCGTAGTGACTTTCCAGATCCCCCCCCTGAAAGCCCGCCCAGCTGATATTCCCGGGCTGGTGGAGAGGATATTGAAGAAATTGAGCCGTTTATACGACAAAGATATTAAGCGGGTGGACCCGGAGGTGATGGATCTCCTGGTGAGCTATGATTGGCCCGGTAATGTCCGCCAGCTGCAGAATATGCTGGAGAGCATCGTTATCCTTATGGAGGGCGATGTCATATCCCGGCAGACCCTGGAGGAGGTCCGGGTAATAGATATATTGACCGGTGAGAAGGGATTGCCGACCCGGGAAGCAGATACAGCACCGGGGATATTTGATGATGACCTCAAGAAAAGCACTGACCAGAGGGAGCGGCAGATGATCATCAAGGCTTTGCGGGATTGCGCCCACAATAAATCCAGTGCCGCCAAGATGCTGGGAATCGCCCGCAGTACCTTGTATTATAAAATGAAAGTGCTGGGGATCGAGGACAACCACGTTAACCTGTATTGAGATAGGACGAATACCAGACCATCCCCCGTAATACCCTGACCGACAGAGTGTCAGTTTTTCGCCAGTGGAATCCGAAAAACTGACACTCTTTTTGTCGCGTGAATGACTGCGAAAGAGATAGATTGCGTTTATGTAGGCGTTTTGTGCTCCTTTACAATTTGGCATACAACTTGCGTCTAATATGGAGTAGGGGCAACCGCAATTATTGAATCGAGTTTATAAGCACCAATAATCACAATCTTGCCCCGTAAGTATTTTCTACATCAGATGGGGAGATGTTATAGATATGCCGAGAGAAAAATATCGCGATCATGACGAGAATCTACGGGCCAAGGTCGACTCCTATAAGCTGGTGGAAAACCTGGAAACCTGTCTGGCCTGCGGTAAATGTACGGGCAACTGCCCGGTGGCCAGCCTGACTCCCTCCTACAATCCCCGCCAGATAATCAGCGATGTGCTGAACGGCAATGCCGAGCGCTGGCTGGCCAGTGAGGAGATCTGGCGCTGCTTCTGGTGTGCCAACTGTGCCACCAATTGTCCCAATGACATCCATTTTCCCTTGTTGATGATGCAGCTGCGCTACATGGCGACGGAGAAGAAATACGGCCTCAAGTATATTATGCCCTTCAGGCGCTTTGCGTTGCGGGCTCGGGAAGATGGCCTGACCTTTGGTCCTTCGGAAAAGGGCCGGGAGAAGATCAAACGGCTGCGCAGCAACCTGGGGGCCAGTCCCTGGCCGGAGATTTCGGAGCGGGCCAAGGCCGAATACAAGGAACTGTTCGATTTGACCGGCGCGACCGCCTACGTTGAGGCGCTTAGCGACGAGGATGAGAAGCCGGTGGACCTGCGCTATACCGAGGGGAGGATCACCAATGAATAAAGAGCGGGTGGTAACACCTGAAAAAATGTTCCCGGAGGTACCGGAGAAGATATTCCTGTTCCGCAGCTGCACCGGCAGCATGGAATACCCGGGGACCGAGAATGCCATAAAAGAGGTTATGAAGAGCCTGGGGATAGAGATTGTGATGGATCCCGACCAGACCTGCTGTTCGGGCTACCTATTGACCTGTTCGGCCTATAAACCGGAGTTTTCCCTGGCGGTGACGGCCCGCAACCTGTCTATCGTCGAGAGGCACGGGCTGGACACCTATATGTTCTGCAATGGTTGTATGGGCTATAACCTGGAGCTGGCCCATATCATGCATGAACATCCCGAATACAAACAGATGGCCAACGATGTCATCGCCAAACAGGGTTATCACTACGAAGGCAAAACCGAGATCCACCACGTACAGGAACTCTGGTACCGGCTCAAAGATGAGATCGCCGCCCGGGTGGTACATCCGCTCAATGGTCTGCGGGTGGCTGTCCACTATGGCTGTCATTATCTGGCCATCCAGTACAACATCCTTGATGATGCCGGTTACCCCACCTTCCACGAGGAGATCATCGAGGCTCTTGGCGGTACGCCGGTATACTACAAAGAACGGCAGATGTGCTGTGGCTATTCGGTGGGCCGGGGCTTTACCCACAAGGAGACCTTGGTACAGCCGCACCTTTACAAGAAGTTCAAGAGTGCCAAGGAGGCAGGGGTGGAATTGATGACCACCTGCTGCCCGGGGTGCAATACCGCCCTGGACCGGGAGCAGCCCAATCTGACCAAACGCTACGAAGAGGAGTTCGCCATCCCGGTCATCGATATCGGGCAGTTGATAGGGCTGGCCATGGGTGTGCCCCTGGAGAAACTGGGGTTCGACGCCAATACAATCCGGATGGACGGGGTGCTGAAAAAGTTGGGGATAGGGAAGGGTGATAATCATGACAACTAAACTGGATAAGAAAGCCCTGGTGGTCGGGGCCGGGCTGGCCGGGATGGAGGCAGCAATCAAGATCGGTCAGGCCGGGTATGAAGTATATTTGGTGGAAAAGGAAAACAATATGGGCGGGGTTACCGGCCAATTGTTCAGCAGTTTTCCCCGCTGGGAGAATCCCCGCGAACTGGTCGACAATAGAATTCAAAATATAAATCAAATCGAAAAGATAAAAGTCTTGACTGGAACCACAGTAAAGACCGCCCGCCGGGAAGGTGACACCTTTGTGGTCGATCTGCAAAAGGCGGACGGCCAGGTTGAACAGATAGTCGCCGATGCGGTGGTGCTGGCTACCGGATTTGAACTGATGGATGCTTCGGTATATGGAGAGTATGGTTACGGCATTTATCCCAATGTGGTCAACTCCCTGGAGTTTGAGGACCAATTGAGGGAGTGGAGTGCGGCGGGGAGCAAGGCCGACCGGCCCAAATCAATAGCCTTCTTCAAATGCGTGGGATCCCGGGACCGTTCCAAAGGCAACCCCTACTGTTCCAAGATCTGCTGTATGTACACCGCCAAGCAGGCTGGTCTGACCCGGGATCTGCTGCCGGAGGCCAAGGCCTATGTCTTCTATATGGACTACCGGGCGGCGGGCAAGGAGTATGAGGAATTCGTGCGCTCGGTCATCGAGACCAAACACGTCCGCTACGTGCGGGGCCGCCCCTCCAAGGTACTGCCCGAGAACGGCCGGTTGGTGGTGCGGGCGGAAGACACGCTAATGGGGGTTCCCATTGAGGTGGAGGTAGACATGGTAGTCCTGGCCGCAGCTATCGTGCCCCGGGAAGGGACCAAGGCGTTGGCGGAGATGTTCGGAGCCCTGACCGACCAGTATGGATTCATAGAAAACGTTCCCTTTGAACTCCGCCAAACCGGGGATCGGGTGTTCTTTGCCGGAGCCTGCGGTTTCGCGGTGGAGACAGCTGGGGCTCAAGCCCAGGGCGCGGCGGCGGCGGCCGATGTAGTGGCCTTGTTCAACCGCGTCCCACAGGGGGTGAAATAGATGGCTATGGTCGACTATTATCGGCCGCTGCGTCTCAACCAGGTCGACTCTTCCCTCCAGGAAGAGATAAAGCAAGCCTGCGGAGTAGACGTTGAGTTATGCCTGGAATGCGGCAAATGCACCGGGGGGTGCTCCAATGCCCATATATTCGATCTCACCCCTCGTAAGATCGTCCAGTTGGTCAAGTTGGGGGACGAAAAGCGGCTTCTCAATATGGATTCTTTGTGGACTTGTGTGAGCTGTCAGCTGTGTGTGGACCGTTGTCCGTCACACATCGATATCCCCCGTGTAATGGATTATATGCGGGAGAAAGCCAGAAAGAAAAACGTCAAGGCTCAGCGGCAAAGCATCGAGATTTTCCACGATCTGATGCTGGATTCAATCAGAAAAACCGGGCGGGTGGCCGAGGCGCCCCTAGCTCTCAAGCATAACCTGCGCACCCGGCAGTATCTCAAAGATGCCGACTTGGGCCGGCGCATGTTCTTTAAGGGCAAACTGAATCCATTTGCACCCAAAGTCAAAAACGTGAAGCAGGTGCAAGACCTGTTCGCCAAGACTATCGATAAAAAGGAGGGCTAGACGATGGCCATCGCATACTACCCGGGGTGCTCCCTGCATTCCATGGCCCATGAATATGATGTTTCCGCCCGGCTGGTGAGTGAGCGTCTGGGTATCGATCTCCAGGAAGTGAGCGACTGGAACTGCTGCGGCGCCACTGCCGCCCACAGCCTGAACCATAAATTAGCCGTAGGATTGAACAGCCGTAACCTGAATTTGGTAAAGGATATGAAGTTGGACAAGATCACTACGCCCTGCGCCGGCTGCTTCAGCCGTTTGAAGACCGCCTCCCTGGAATTGAAGGATCCAGCCATGAGAGAATCCTTGAAGGATTTGGGCATAATAAGCGAGGGTGCCGAGACTGTTCAGGTAGCGCACCTTTTGCAGGTCATGCTAGAAGAGGTGGGACTGGATAAGATAAAACAGAACGTGGTAAAGCCCTTAAAGGGACTGAAACTGGCTGCTTACTATGGCTGCCTTATCACCCGACCCCGGGCCATAGCCCAGTTCGATGATCCCGAGCAGCCGATGGCCCTGGATAACCTGTTGCAGGCCTTGGGCGCAGAGACGGTGCAGTGGTCCCATAAGGCGGAATGCTGCGGCGGCGGTTTTGCCGCCTCCGATACCGCTATCGTAGTGGATTTGGGCGGACAGATACTAGAAGCCGCCCGTCAAGCCGGGGCTCAGGCCCTGGTGGTAGCCTGCCCCATGTGCCAGGCCAACCTTGATACCCGCCAACAAGCCATCGAGGTTGACCGGGCCCGGAAATACGGATTGCCCATTATATATTTTACCCAGCTGATGGGGCTGGCCTTCGGGTTTACCCCCAAACAGATGGGACTGCAAAGAATGTTGGTAAATCCCAGCCAGCTATTAGCCCTGCATAGTTAGTATAAGGATCCATACAATTAAATTACAAGGCTTGACCGGCAGCTGACCGCTGCTGGCCAGGCTGGTGTTGTGAGGGAGGAATAGGAGGTGAAAAAAAAGACTGCTTGCGGCAACAAACAGTCGAAAAACATAAAAAAGACACTATTGTAATAATACATTGCCACCACAGTTTGGCCAAGGCCCAAAACCTTACATTAAAGAGGAGGGAAATCAAATTGCGTAACAAGCTTATATCGATGCAGGAAGCAGTTGCCAAATATACCTGGGACGGGATGCAGTACGCTCATGGCGGAGCCCTGCCGGTAGGTACTGATTCCATCGCCTTCGGGCGGGAGATGATCAAACAAGGCCGGAAGGACCTGAATGTCATATCCAATTGCAATACCCAGCAGACCAACCTGCTGGCTGCCGCCGGTGCTATCAAGAGGATGGAGGTTGGCTTTGCGGGCTTGGAGGTCTATGGATTTGCCAACGGTCTGAAGAGAGCGGTTGAAACCGGCAAGACCATTTTGGAGGACTACTCCAACGGTTCCATCCCCCTCAGACTTTTGGGTGGAGCCCTGAACTGGCCATTCGTCCCGGCCACCATCAATATTGGTTCGGATGAGGAATGGTGCTGCGCGGACCGCCCCGAAGAATATCCCTGCCAGACCAAGATACCCCGCATCAAGGATCCCTTTACCGGTAGAGAATACGGTGCCTTTACAGTTTTAAAACCTGATTTGGCCGCTATCCATGTGACCATGGCCGACATTTACGGCAACGCCATCATGCTGGGCACCGAGTGGAGCCGCTATGAACTATCGCGGGCTGCCAAGAAGGTGGTCCTGCAGGCCGACTTCATCGTTGATACCGACTGTATGCGCCAATTCCCCAACCTGGTCCGGATACCCGACGTAGTGGTCGACGCAGTCGTCTACTGGCCGCTGGGTGCCTGGCCGCAGTGTTCGACCGGCGTGTACGACAGTGACGAGAAAGAGATGTTCGCCATGAACGCGGCTCTTAAGACCGACGAGGGTTATCAAGAATACCGCAAGAAATATGTCGACAGCTATACTACCTGGGAAGAGTACCTGGACGTAATCGGCGCTGAAAAGGTAGCCCAGTTGACCAATAATCCCACCACTTTCCTGATGGATCCCTACCGTAAGTGGATCAAATCAGATGCTGAAATCAAGCGTTTAATGGAAGAGGGGAGGTAATCAGAATATGGATTACACAAGACAAGAAATGATGGCCATCGCCACCGGCCGTGAATTCTCGGATGGCGAGCTAGCGATATTCGGCGTAGGTCTCAGTATGTTGGCCGGCTTTTGGGCTCAGAAGAACCATGCCCCCAACCTGATCGCCTTCACCGAGGGCGGGGTATTTGGTTCCACCCCGGTGGGCGGACTGCCCTGGGGTATCGAGGATAACCGCATCTCCGCCAATGCCACCAGTTTCACCAATGCTATTGACGCCCTGGGCTGCATGGTAGCCTCTGGCCGGGTCGACAACGCGGTCATCGGCGCCGCCCAAATCGACAAGTTCGGCAATGTCAACACCACCGGCATCTGGGCCGGCGAAACCCCCTGGTCGGCGGGACGCTATGTACTGCCCAAGGTTCGTTTGAACGGCAGCGGCGGGGCCAACGAAATAGCCGTAGGAGCCAAAAAGTATGTCATCATGGTCACCCATGAGAAGAAGAGATTCGCCGAAAGAGTCGACTACATCTCCTCGCCGGGTTACCTGGGCGGCGGTAATGACCGTGAGAAGCACAATTTCGTGGGCGGCGGCCCATCGGCTATAATCACCACCCTGGGTATCCTGCGGCCCGACCCGGTCACCAAAGAGTTTATCCTGGACGCCTATTTCCCCTTCTCCAGCATCGAGGAGATCAAGGAGAATACCGGCTGGGACCTCAAGGTATCCCCGGATGTAAAAGTTGTGCCTGAACCCACCGAGTTGGAGTTGGCCAACCTGCGCGAGATCGATGTCACTGGCTCTTTACGCAAAAAATAACAGCTGCGGCGGGGAGATGTTCGCATCTCCTCCCGATATGTAGTAGGAGGATCGACAATAATGAGCGAGGCAAGACAGGTCACCAAGGAAATGATTCAGAAGACTCTCTCCTATCGTTACTACATCTATTTTGCTGTAGCCCTTGCCTATTTCCTGGTATATTTCCATCGCACATCTACCGCGGTCATGGCCACCGACCTGACGGCGGCATTCGGCATCGCACCAACCGCCATCGGTCTGTTCGGGTCCATGTACTTCTACGCTTATGCTATCGGCCAGCTGCCGGCTGGCATCCTGGCTGACAAATGGGGTATCCGCAATACCATGTCGGTCTTCGTCCTGATAGCCGGGGCCGGGGCGCTCCTTTTCGCGGCCGCCCAGACCTTCACTATGGCCCTGATAGCCCGTTTCCTGGTAGGTCTGGGAGTCGGTTTTATCTATGTGCCGGCCATGAAATTCCTTGCCGACTGGTTTAAGAAGAATGAATTCGCCACTTACTCAGGCGTGTTGTTGGCAGTGGGCAATGTTGGCTCATTGGCATCGACTGCTCCATTGGTAGCATTGATAGCGGCCATCGGCTGGAGGAGTTCCATGAGTGCAGTTGGGGTGGCTTCCCTGGTGGTGGCGGTGCTGCTGTTCCTGGTGGTCCGCAACAAGCCGGTCAATGTGGGCGGGGCTACCATCGAAGAGATCCAGGAGCTGCCCCCGGCCAGTGCGCAGCCCATCGGTATCGGTGCCAGCGTCGGCGCATTGGTGAAGAGTTATACCTTCTGGACGGTAGCCGCCATGTTCTTCGTATTGTACGGGACCATCATGGGCTTCCAGGGATTGTGGGCCAGTCCATATCTGATGAACGTGTATGGTCTCACTAAAGCCCAGGCTGGAGCCATCCTGATGATGATCCCCATTGGCATGATTTTCGGCTGCCCCATCGCCGGGATTGTCGCTGACAAGTTAATACCGTCCAAGAAAAGGGTAGTGCAGATCGGGGTCATCGTTAATATCCTGACCTGGATACCGCTGGTGTTCATGATCGATTCCATGTCTCTGGGCACCATCCGCATCCTGCTGTTCGTCTACGGTTTCTTCGCCGGTTGGTTCGTGGTCATGTATGCCAACCTGAAAGAGCATGTGGACCTGCGCATGTCGGGTACTGCCACCGGATTCTTGAACTTCTTCGTATTCGCCGGCGGCGCCATATACCAGCAAGTGATGGGGGTTATCGTAGAAGCCGCCCCGGTCACCAACAAAGTCATAGCCACCTCGGGATTCAAGAACGCATTTTTACTGTGCCTGGTTACCCTGATCGCAGCGCTCCTATTCTACTCTACCCAGAAGGAGCATCAGGACAAGGTAGTAGTTCAGTAGGTTGTATAATTAATGTGAGCAAATCTTAGTATAAGGAGGATTAGCAGATGAAGAACAAAATGATGTCATTGTCCCAGGCCACCGACTTGATCAAAGACAATATGCTGTTGGCCATCGGCGGCAATGCCATGCACCGCACCCCCAGTCTTTTCACCCTGGCCCTGACCAAGAAACCGGTCAAAAACCTGAAGCTTTGCGGAGCGGCCCCAGGTCTGGCTACCGATGTTCTGCTGGCCAGCCTGCAGGCGGACACTTCCTATTTCGGATTCTCCGGTCTCGAGAATGAGGCGGGACTATCCCCGGGGATGCGCAAAGCCATGGAAGGGGAGGGCAAAGTCAGAGCCATCGAAGGCTCCTGAACCGCCATGATCCATGCTCTCCGTGCGGGAGCTTATGGTATCCCCTTCATGCCGGTAGGTGGAATGTGGGGCAGCGACCTGGTCGCGATCCGTCCCGAATTCTTCCAGGTCATGAAAAGTCCCTTCGATGACACTGAAACCGTATGTGTAAAGGCATTGGTACCTGATTATGCCATAATCCACGTCCAGGAAGCCGATATCTACGGCAACTGCCGCATCCTGGGGCCCAGCTACCAGGACGCCCTCATGGCCCGGGCGGCCAAGAAGACCATCATTACCACCGAAAGAATAGTAGGTTCCTACCGCATGCAGGAAGAACCCAAGCTGACTGCCATTCCCCATTTCCTGGTGGAAGCGGTGGTGGAACTGCCCGGCGGTGCCAAACCGGGAATCTGTTATCCGGAATACCAGGGGGTCGAATGGGATAAGCACAAGGCTTATCAAAAGGCGGTCAAAGCCGATGAAGTTCAAAAATATGCCGACATGATGCTGGAAGGGAGGCTGTAAAGATGGAATATGGCAAAGCTGAAATGATGGCTGCGGCTATCATACGCCAGATCGAAGACGGTGACATCGTATTCCACGGCCTGGCCTCTTCGACCCCCATGGTGGCCATGAAAGCGGCCAAGGCCATGGGCAAGGAATTCACATATGTGACCCTGAGCGACGGGGTGGACCATGACTGGACCCGTGCTCCTTATGTAGCTTCAACATTGACTGAAAATACCTATACCGGTTCGGTGGCCACCTTCGGTTTGGATGAGATTTTCGACCTGTTCTGCTCCGGCAAGGGCGACATCGCCTTTCTGTCCTGCTTGCAGATGGACAAGGAAGGCCGCATAGCCATGTCCTTCCTGGGCGGCGACTACGAACACCCGAAGCTCAGAGGACCCGGCGGGGCCGGCAGCGCCACCCTGACCCCGGTCACTCCCAAGACCACCATCTGGAAAACCGTCCATGACAAGAAGACCTTTATCGAGCATGTAGACTTCGCTACCACCGCTCCGCCGCTGGACAAAGAGATGACGGTCATCACCCCCCTGTGCATCTTCAAGAAACCGGCCGGGGAGAAATACCTGAGAGTAGCTTATATCTTCCCCTATACCACCCTTGAAGAAGTAAAAGAGAACACCGGCTGGGTTATCGACCAGACCGAGGTGCCGGTGATGGAACCGCCTACCGAAGCTGAATTGGCGGCCATCAAGAAAGTAGACCCCAACAACATCCTCCAATTCGAATTTAAATAGAAGGTTTGCAAATGCGAAGCCGGCTGGCCAGTGCCAGTCGGCTTCACTTGTTTCTGGGTATGAACCAGGGCGCTGCCTGTACACAGTACCCCAAGCTTAGGTGGGGGATTCGGAACCGGAATCGAAGTTCGTGAATATGTCCGTCGCCGGCAGTCGGGCTGCCAAGGCTTCCAGTTCCGTGATGGTTTGGGCGCGCCAGGTGGCCTCGTTACGTTGGTCCGGTAAAATTGCCTGCAGGTAGTCCCAGAAGGCGGTGGTCATATTGGCCTCGTTGATGGCAAAGACCACTGGAGGAGTCTCGATATTGCCCACCAGCACACCGACATTGTCCTTGACATAAACCAGGCTCCCGCGGAGTTTAAGGGCCTCGGCCAGGTAAACATGATAATTGCCACATGTTTTCAGCAGGCGGATGATATTGTGCAGATGGCGGTGGAATTCCCCGGGAGTATAGAAAATCCGTGTCTGGTCGGGTATATCACAAAAGTTGACCGCGATTTGGCCGGCTAATATATCTTCCAGGGAGGGCAAGGGAAAGATTTCGGTAAAATGGTGATCCAGCAGCCGCTGCTCAAAAGCGGCAATCCGGGTCTGTTGATAAGACAGCAGCTGCCCAACTGGTGCGGAATCGTCACGCGCCGCCAGACTGGCGACAACATCCGGAGGCAGGGTTAAACTGGTAGGACGGTCGGATTTGATGATGGTATCTCCGGATTCTCCCTCGAATTCGCTCAGGGTTAGCAGGTAATCAGCCTGGTTGTGATGGGTAAAGATGCGCATCAAAGGGCGGCACAAGGCCAGGAAATCATGATACTCCCCAGCTAAAGCGCGGACGGTTTCCGGAGCGGTGAGAAGAAGGGTGAGGGCATGGGGTGAACCTCCCCGTACGGACGATGAGGTAAGTACCCCGCTTTCCGGGGCGATGAACAAGGTGCGCCGGAAGAGCCCGTCCCGGGTCCGGGGATAGTAATAGGGCTCCACCGCCCCGCTCATATATATGGGAACCCATCCTCTTATACCAGCCATCATCTCATCCAAATCCCGATTCACGTTGTGGATGATTCGGATGCGGTTACCCCGGCTTAATATCTGCAACATCAAGGCTGCCCATTGGGATGTAAATTCAGGACTACCGGTCATCCAATCCATGTCTTCATCGCTGTGCAGGAGTAAAGTCTGGGGTGAGGGGTTTTGCAGTACCAGGGACAGGAAAGTGAGGACACCCGCCCGCTTGCCTTCGATGCCGTAATACGTTTCAATTGGGGCCACGCTTGGTGATACGACTTCCGCCCCGGACAGTGGCATTTTCGCACTGCTGTCTGGATGAAAATGGGCTAGCCCGTCAAGGAATTCACCAATGACTCGCTGCTCTCCATCCCTAGCCTCCTCGCGCAGCCATCGTTCTATGATGTCCGCCAAAGGCGAGGATGGGTTGGGAATGTGAAGGGAGCTGTCGGCGATGGCCCCCAGCACTGCTGCCTTCTGGTAGTCGGCCTTGCAGCTGCGGGCGAAATAGATACTCATGGTCTTTATGTAATTTACATCCCTGGGGGGAGTGCGTTGCCCCCGGTGCAGACGGCTTATAAAGGAGGCATCCAAGGCAGTTTGACGTGCCAGCAGGCTGTTGGAGGTTTTGGTAACATTCATTAGCAAATCCATTTTATCGGCAAATTTCAACAAAATCACCTCTCTGAATTCATAATAACATATTTTCAACAGGTTCTTCAGTGCTTTGGCACAAAACGTGCCAAAGCATTTGGCAATGCCAAGGTGGTCATACAACAGTTTTTCCGTCGATTATATAGAATTCAGAAACGTATTAAATATTGAGAAACTGGGAAAATGACCCGCCTCACTACTTGACTCTTCAGGGATGGGGCATTTAATCCGCGATGCCCCTGTGGGTCTGGCGGACAGGGTCAATGCGTTACATACCGACAAGGGGAAAACCTGGGTTGGCCGGTTCGAAGTGTTTATCCCAGGCAGGGAGAGGCAATATGACGTTTGAAATCAAACTCAAGTCGGGTTTTTTCAGAACTGAATCCTGGTATCTTACTTTAAGACCGGGGCAGTTGACCATGACCCCACAAGACGGTGATCCGAACCGCCGACGGGTGATGGCACAGGAAGAAGTGCAATCCATATGCATAATCCGCCACAATTCAAGGGCAGGGGACGTGGAGATCGTCAGCCGGGATGTGACCTATGTCGGCAGCTTTACTACTCCAGGTGATATGGAAGAGGCGGCCCGTATCCTGGCCCAGATATTCCCCTCCCGGTTCAGTATGCAATTCAATGGTTACCAAACCTGACCTGGGGGTCGATTAAGCACCATCCGCTGACCAAATGCCCTACCCAACAGATCGATGAAAGCGGGGTAGGGGATGGCTAGATCACACCTCAGTCTTAATTAAGGGAGGAATTGTTAATGGAAACGGCCGCAACTGTTGCAGTACCCACGTGGAAGACCGCACTGAACATGATCATTAACCCAGGCGAGGTGGTCAAGACCCGGATGGGCAAAGTTCCCTGGCCTTATTCCCTGGCCGTATCTGGATTATCCTTCACCCTGTTTTTTATGCAGACCGGCCTTGACCTGCTTCGGGCGGGACAGATCGAAACGTCGGCGGTGGTCCTAATGACCATGCTGGGGCTTCTTTATGGCACCGCCGGGGTGGCCATGGTGGCAGTCATGGTATGGGCATTGGCCCAGGCCGGCGAGCGGGAAATCACCATAAGCTGGGCCATATCGTCATTTGCGCTGGGTTATTCAGCCACATTTGTATACGCCCTGACCGGCTTGTTATTTTCCCTGGCTTTAGGGTGGAAGACGGCAGTGGCTTTCGGGGTCACTGGGGTGTTATGGGCCCTGCGTCCCACCTTGTTTACCATCAAACAGATGTCGGGGGAGCGGGTGGCCTTCAGTATAGCCGTGACTACCCTGTGCGGGGCTATCCTGTTGTTCGGATGGTCCCTGCTGAGTCGCTTTGGAGGCTAGAACGATGAAGAATGATAGACATACGACAGGAGGCGGACGGAAGTGGAAATGAAATTGGGTTACAAGGGAAGCACCGGTAACGGTGAGGTCAATAAAGGAATGAGCTTCTGGCCTGTTTACCTATGCTTTGTCGTATTTGGAGCAATAGTGCCTTTCACCCGGTCGGAGGTGAAGTTGACTACCGCGCTGATATCGGTATCGATCGCCCTGGTGGTGGGTTGGCTGGCAGTGAACCTGTTGGTGATGCTGCTGAATGCCGCCAATCGCCCTTTGGAGGAGAGCCATCAGGGATTTGCCCGGGAAGCGGTGTTAACCGGCATGCTGTTCATGATCCCCTTCACAGTATTGGCGGTCCTGGCCCGGTTCGGATTGGGCTGGAACGCAGTGATGCCCTTCGCTACCGCGGCCATAATGACCGCCGCGGCCACCGCCGGCACCGAAGTGATGAAAAATGGTGCCTCAGGAATCAAGAATGTGATGATACCATCGTTTTTGGCTTTTGTGCTCTCCACTGGCTGGATGATGCTGGTGGGGATACTGCCGTAAAGGACAGGGGGAGGGTGGATATGTCGATCCTGACCATGATTAGCAAAAGGAAGCGGATGAATAGACCTTTTTATGGTCTGGGAGCCCTGGGAATGCTGGTGCTGATGCTGCTGGCTGC
>Ga0209612_1000824_pt1 | contig 28821 bp, 30 predicted proteins | sample BioC12SIPDNA_FD_185746 | JGI IMG/M metagenome (GOLD analysis project Ga0209612, IMG submission 185746) | Anaerobic biogas reactor microbial communites from Washington, USA - Biogas_R1_B C12 SIP DNA (SPAdes) (version 2) | ecosystem: Engineered > Bioreactor > Anaerobic > Unclassified | place...
GCGGCGAGGCGGTGGCGCTGGACGTGTTGCTGGCGATCAACTTGATTAACTCGCAAACCAGCGGCCTACTGCCCGTCCCGCCGTCGGCCCTCAACTGCCCGCCTCACTGGTACGACGTTTCGGGCGATGACCTGTTGACCGCCCTCGACGTGCTGATGGTGATCAACTGGATCAACGGCCAGCCGGCGGCGGCGATGGCGGCCGGCGGTGAAGGCGAGGGTTTGCCGACGCACGAGGGAAGAAGCCCGGCGGTTACGAAAAGTCCGGTTGCTGACGCGGCATCCGGCCGTTTGTCGTCTGACGCGATGACGGTGTTATGGACGCCGGCTGACCGCAGCACGTCGCCGGCGCGGACACGGAAGTTGGAAGTTCGTGACGCCGAGTCGTCTGCGGCCGAGTGGCACGAAATCGGGGACCGCGTCTGGGGTGAATGGCTTGAGGAGTTTGGCGAGGAACTGTAGAGCGGAAGTGTCGGACGCACTCGCGGAAAAACGACAAATCGGGCAATCGTCGCACCCCGGATGGTCAGGGGAGTCGACTCGCAGCAGAACCGGACCTGCCGCTGACCGCCACGCATCCGCTGCGCTTTGCTGCTGAAAACCACGGCGTTCCTCAAGAACGCTTGGGCTCGTGTTGCTATCACACGTGCGGGCGGCGTTTTCGGCCGCCCTCTGTTCTCGAACCGTGCTGAACGGGCCAAGATCGCGTTTGTGTCCGGCGGCGAAGGTTTGAAAAAAATTCTTCGAACCGGCGCAAGAAGAGCGTCCGCTTTGCGTTGAACCACCCGGCGTCGATTCCGACGGGGCAGAATCGCGAAATCCGAACACCGAAAGGAGCCGCTCATGATCGCACGCAACCGAAAACACCGACACTCGACCCGCAAACCTCATTTTGAGAATCTGGAAGCACGCCAGTTGCTGGCTGTCGTCTTGGCCGACGCCCCGCTGCCATCGGCCGCCTCCACCGGCTTCGCCCCGGTCACGGAGTCCTTGCCGCAGGCCGCGGATTCCTTCCTGGTGGGAGACAACGTTTTGTCGGCGGTGGGAGGGGCGTCGGGGGCGGCCACCCGCTGGACGGTCATGACCATTTCGATCGCGGCCACGTGAACTACATTGTCGGCGGCAAGCCGCTGCTGATCGAAGCCGGCACGCCCGGCTACGACAACCCCGCGATTCACACCCTGTACTCCACCGTCGTTGGGCATAACGTGCTGGAACTGGAAGGCCACAAGCCGAAAAAGGCACCCCGCCGATGACCGTCAGCCGTCTCGACGCCAGCGGCGGGGACCTGACGGTGGACGGCACCGCGTGCTATCCCGGACTGAAGCAGTGGCGGAGGCGAGTCGGATGGGACCAGTCCCAGTTGGTGGTGGAAGACCAGGTGGAGGCACCGGCCGACAAGCCGGCTGTCATGCTGTTCCGCTGGCACCTCGGCACCGACCAGTCGGCCAAGATCAGCGGCAAGGGCGGCAACTGGCAGGTCGTGTGGCACGAAGGTACGCTGGCACTGGCCAGTTCCGTGCCGCTGACTGTCACTCAGGAAAAGCTGCCGGACAACACCGTCTGCCTCGGAAAGAAAGACAATGGCTGGGACTTCCTTCACACCTGCGTCGTCGTACGCGCGGTGCAGAGCGCGTCGAGCGCCGACCTCACAACGACCGTCATGGCCGCGCGTTGATCTGGATGGAGAATGCAAATGAGAACAGTTCTGCTGATGCTCGCTTCGATACTGCCGGCAGGATATGCAGTAGCCTCGGAGACACCGGTCAACCTGGTGGGCGACCCGGGGTTCGAGAAGCAGCCGGATGCCGGCTGCGGTACGTGGGTCGGCACTCAAAACGTTGGAAAGCCTGTCTTTGAGCGATCCAAGGAACGGCCTCACTCCGGCCAGATCGCCGCCAAGGTCACCTGTCGGACCGGCGACGTCTACGCGCGGTGGGTCCACCAAGCCCCCGACCTGTTCGCGCGCGTCAAGCGCGGCGACCGGCTGAAGCTGAGCTTCTGGTACCGCGCCAGCGCGGCGCTCGGCGATGCCCTGGTGATGATCAGCCAGCATGAGCCACCCGGCTACGTGCAGTATCCGCTCAAACGACTCAAGGCGATCCGTATCGACATTCACGACGGACGGCGGACTGCTGGGGCGATGACGATACGCCTGGAGCAAGACGCGTCTGCCGCTGTGAACTCGGACGAGACCTGCGGAGTTTGCTTCTGGCACGAGAACCCGGCGAACGCCGTGGCCCCCGACAAGTCCGAGAACAGCGGTACCGGCGCGGACGTTCCCGGGGACAATAAGGGCTGGCTGGGTGGACGTGTTTTCGGCTTGGCCCTCAAGAGCGATGGCGAGCCCTGCGCGATCTCGGACCGGACCCTTGCCTTCCCGGCCCGCGCGAGGCATCCCCAGCGCGACCAGGGTCGCATGATGATCGCCCCGTGCAATGCCGGGGAGAGACGTGGCAGGGTGTGCGCGACCCGTCGGAGATGGTGTGCGCGCTGCACGATGCCCTGCCGCGGTTGCTCACCGTGGCTCGCGCCCAGGGTTGGGAGAAAGAAGTTGTCGAACAGTGGGAGCAGATGCTGGCGAGCCTGCCGAAGGTCCCGCTGGGGAAGTTCCGGTATCAGGGCGCGGACGTGAAGCCGGAGATTCTTCCCGGCGATCAATTAGTGCCGGCGGCGGACATGAGCGGCTGCGAGGTGTACAAACTGCCGTGGTCCGGCGGCAAACTGCACTACCAGTTGAACGCGCAGCAGACCGAACTGTATGCCATCTGGCCCGCGAAGCTGTTCTTGCGAGACACCGCTCAGCGGGACTGTGCCATGCGCTCGTACCGTGAACGCCTCTGGCAGCACCATCGCGACGGCTGGAATCTGGACGTAGCATTCGCGGCCTGTCTCGGACTGCAGGATGAGGTCGGGCAGTGGCACGATCGGCATTTCGATTGGACCTATGTCCTGCCCTGCGGACTGGCGCGCGAGACGGCCCCAGAGAACCCGCAGCGTCCCGGGATCCCCGAAAGTCCCAGTCGGCAGGGGATGGGCACCGGCGTCATCCCCGTGCTCGAGATGCTGTTGCAGGACTACCCGGACGAACTGATCGTGCTGCCCTGCTGGCCGGCGGATGTCGCAGTGGACTTTACGCTCTACAGTCCGTACGCTGGTCGGGTGGAAGTGCAATACAGGCCCGTTGACGCGTTGCGCGTCGCAACGCAGCGCGAGATCCGCGTGCGCACCGCAATCAGTGGGGCGGTCACGCTGCAGGTGGAACGATTGCCCGGCGATGGACGCTAATGGCCATTTACCAGGCAGCCTGCCTCAAGGCACATTACCGACCACAATTCGATGATGTGCTGAACACGGTCCGGCCGAGGACCTGAAGGGAATCACGATGGGAAAGAAACGCACGCCGGCGAAGAGCTCCAAGGCACAGCCCGGAACAGCCGCGTCGAAGGATGTGGCTGAACGAATGGGGGCCGTTCGGAAGCGTCCGGAACGGGATCGACGGGTGAGGCAGCACGAGCGAATGGCTCGGGTTCTCAAGGTCTTGGAGTTGATTCAGAGCCGAGGGCGGTGGAACGCGAAAGCAATCGCCGATGAGCTGGAATGCTCCGAGCGAACAGTTTATCGAGACCTGGACGTGTTGGAATTCGCGGGCGTGCCTTTCTTCTTTGACGAGTCCGACCAATGCTACCGGGTCCGGCCGGATTATCGGTTCCCGGTGTTTGGACTGACGGAAGAGGAAGCTCTTGGCCAAGCCCTGGCAACGGCACTGACAAAATCGGCGGGTTTGGATGTTGGCACCGGTGCAGCCCCGACGACGAGGAAGCTCCAGGTGAGTTCCCCGGAAGGCATCAAGGAAATCCTGGCCGATGCCGCTGAATTGATCTCCGTTCTGGACCTGAAGTTGGCAGACCACAGCAAGCATCGGGAAACCATCAAGACGATCCAGTTTGCCCTCCTGGAAGGGCGGCAAGTCACTGGCCTGTACGAAAGCCCCTACGAGCCCGAGCCGGCTCGAATTCGGCTTCACCCGTACCGGCTCTGCCTGATCAAAAACGCCTGGTATGTCGTCGGCCGGCAGGATGAACTGGACCAACCCAGAACCTACCGACTGGCCCGGTTCAAGACCTTGCGGATGCTGGACCAACCGGCGGATGTTCCGGACGACTTCGACATCAAGGCATACTTCGGCAATGCCTGGGCCGTCTTCCGGGGCTACAAGACCTACGACGTGGAAATCCGGTTCACCCCGGAGGCAGCCAAGGTCGTTGTGGAAACCGTCTGGCACCACACCCAGAAAGCCAAACCGGAAAAGGACGGTGGCGTCACCCTGACCTTTCGTGTCGACGGGCTTGAAGAGATCACCAACTGGGTCCTGTCCTGGGCGGGACGGGCCAAGGTCGTCAAGCCGGCCGAGCTACGTGAACGGATCATCGAGAAACTCCAGGCCGCTCTGAAAATCCAGCAAAGCTGACCAGCCACTGACCCACGTCGGTCAGTTGCTTCGGGTATCCATGATGGAAGACGACGGCGTTAGTCCGCTTCGTCGCGGTTGGACGGGTTGAACTCCCGTCTTCTCGGATACCATTCGCGTGAAGGGAACGGCTATGAAGAAAGCAGTCTTGTTGGTCGGCCTGTTGGCCTTGGCTGGTTGTGATGGCTTGACTCCGGAAGTCAAACCAGAGCCACCGGTCAAGGAAACCGTCGCCCCGGACTTTGCGACGCAAGCGGAATCCGCGGTGAAGAAGGCCCTGGATGACTGGGTTTTCGGCGACGCCAACTACAAACTGGCGTTGAGTGCTGACATCCGATTTGGTGATTTGGACTACAATACGGGAGTTCCACTCACAAGCTAAGGGAACCCGTCATGGCCGAGCATTTTCGCTACGAGGTGGTCAAGGCCGGTAAGTGGCGTCGTAACTGCGAGCCGGTTGGCGAGCATGGAGAAGTGACCGAGGACCGTCCCCACTTCATCTCTCAAACGATGCTTGCGGATCAGTTCATCGACATTGACGCCGTTCGTGGCTACACCGGTCTCTGCCCCGGCTGGGTGCGGGGCAACGGGGAGTGGACCCGAGCTTATCGTTTCCGCCGCGTCGATGAGGCCAGTGTTCCTTCCATGCTTGCCGACCTGGACGAAGCGGTTGGTATCCGCGCCCGCTCGGCTTATAGTCGTGGACCGTGGGAATATGGCCGGCGCTCTGGGGGACGGTCATGGAAAGGCGGCCCGACGGATTCACGCGGCCGAGCAGGACGTCGGCCACGGCGTAGCCCTGCTGCTCGCCCGGATAGAATGCTTCGATAATCACCGGAACCTGCTGTTTCATCCACGCCGCGCTGTAGGGCCGGCCGTTGAGGAACACGACGACGACGGGTTTGCCCGCCGCCAGCACGGCGCGCACCAGATCCTGCTGCACGCCCGGCGGGGCTGGGTCCGTCACGTCATACCCTTCGCCAACGGTGCCGGAGGCCGGCAGCGTCGAATCTTCCCAGCCGACGCCGCTCAGAATCATGCTGGTGTCGCCCAGGACGACGACAGCGACGTCGCTTTGCTTCGCCGCCTCGACGGCCGCGGCAAAACCATGGGTGGCTTGCCCGGCTAGGTCGCAGCCTTTGGCGTAATGGATGACGGCTTTGTCGCCCAACCGCTGGCGCAGGCCGCGCAGGACGGTCACGCCGTCGCGGTTGTTCTTGCTCCAGCAGTAGTCGCCGAATTGGACCTGATCGGCATTGGGGCCGACGACGGCCAGCGACTTGATCTTCGCCGGATCGAGCGGCAGTAGCCCGCGGTCGTTCTTGAGCAGGACGATGGACTCCTCGGCGATCTGCCGGGACAGCGCGACGTGGTCGGCACAGCGGGCGATCTTTGGCAGGTCTTCCAGGGCGGCATCGGGGCGCCCATCAAACAGGCCGGCGAGGAACTTGACACGCAAGATACGGGACGCCGCCCTGTCGATTTCCGATTCCTTGAGCTGGCCAACTCGGACCAGACCGGCGAGGTGACTGAAACAGGCTGGACCCGGCGCCTCCAGATCCACGCCCGCGGTAAGCGCCATCGCGCCGGCTTCCGCCTGGCTCCCGGCGACGTGGTGCAGATTGAAATTCATGATCACACCACCCCAGTCCGAGTAGGTGTAACCGCGGAATCCCATCTCGCCGCGCAGGACGTCCTCCAGCAGCCAGCGGCTGGCGTGCGACGGTACGCCGTCCACCTCGTTGTAAGACGGCATGACCGACAGCACGCCGGTCTCCCGGATGACGGCCTCGACGGGCGGCAGGTAGTACGTCCGCAGCTCGCGCTCGCCCAGAATACAGGGCCCGATGTTGATGCCGTTGACGGGCGCACTGTAGCCGGCAAAGGTCTTGAGCATCGCCAGGGCCTTGCCGGGCGCGAGCCTGTTGGTGCGCAGATCGCCCTGAATGCCGAGCGTGTAGGCCGAACACATGCGGGCCACGAGGAACGGACTTTCGCCGATGCATTCCTCGACGCGGCCCCACCGCGGATCGCGGATGACTTCGACCATTGGCGTGAGCAGATGATTGACGCCGGCCGCCGTCGCCTCGCGGGAAATCTGCGCACCCATGCGTTCTGCGAGCTGCGGATTCCAGGTGCATCCCAGGGCGATGAATTGCGGATAGATCGTTGCGCCCCGCGCCAGCACGCCGTGCAGTCCTTCGTTGACCGTCAACGCCGGAATCCCGAGTCGCGTCTGCTCCCGGAGGTACTTCTGCCCAGCCGACAACCGCCGCGCGCTTTCGAACAGGTCGTCTCCGAACTTTACGCACAAGACGCCGATACTCCGGTCCCCAAAAAGCTTCTGCAGCGAGGCTTCGTCGGCCGTGCCGTCCTGCATCTCGATGTGGTCCGCCCCTTTCTGCGTGAGCTGGCCGATCTTCTCTTCCAGCGACATCCGCCCGAGCAGATCGCGGACGCGCTCATCCACCGGCCGAGCCGGATCGCGATACGATTCCGCGGCGTGGCTTGCCGCCGTGGAGGCGATGGCGGCGGCCCACAGCAGACAGTGGCGAAGCAGGCAGGTCATTTTGTCAGTGTCCTTCATGGTTATCGAACATCATCCGCCACAACTTGGCCGTGTTCTCTGGCGTCTTGGTGTCCGACCACCAGAACCAGCCGCCCTCGATCTCGTGCAGCGGACGCCACAGCACCGGCACCCGGGCCTTGGCGAACTGGCCCAGATAGTCGGCGTGCTGCCGCAGGTCGTCCATGACCGTCACCGCGACGGCTGCATGCGAGTCAGGCTCCGGCGAGCGGGCCCAGCGCATCGTGACGCCTACCGCAATACCGAGAACCAAGCCGCAATGCAGTATCTTGGAAATCACAGCCAATCTCCCTGTTTCCTGGGCCACCGGAGGTTAGCGAGGACCAGCGGACGCGGCGAGTTGTTGGAACTGCTGGAGGCCTTCCCAGGCGATCCGTTGCAGATCGTCGCGATCCTGGGCGGAGAAGGTTCGCTTGAGCGGCCCTCCGTCAGGGTCTTGGGCTGGCTTGCCGTCCCGCGAACGCATCTTGTCGTTCACGGTATCGACGGGAAGACCCTCGGGGCTGCGGTTGAACAGGGCGGCATAGAGCGTGCATGCGGTGAGATAACCCATCGTTTGGTTTAGGTGGCCGTCGTTGACGTACCGCAGCGTCAGGTCCGGCCGGACCGTCTGGCAGCGCAGGGCCACCATCGACATGGGCACAACAAGGGCGTCGATCCGCTTGGCCAAGGCTGCGATGCTCTTGGCTTTCGCGGTGACCACGGCCGCCTCGGGCGGAGCCGTCAGCGGCTTGCTGTTCTGGGTGGTGGGCGTCGTTTCGTACAGGACTGCCCGTCCGCCCTGGGCCTTGATTAGCTCGGCGAACTTCGGTGCGTACTGGGCGTACAGCGACTTGTCGCCCTCCAGGTCGTCGCGGTACGACTGAAGCACGACGAAGTCCCATTTCTTGCGTCGACTCTCCAGGGACTTGCTCAGGTCCCGGTGGCGGGCCAGCGCAGAAGGAGCGTATCTATCGTTGGGGTCCTGGGTGACCATCTGTTCCAAGGACTTGACGGTGGCCTGCTCTTCCGCGGCCGTCAGCTCCGAAATCCGCACGAAGTTCTGGGTGCCCAGCCGCCAGTGATCCACCAGCCGTCGTCCGCCGTAGAGGACCGTCGTCACCTCGAAGCGCAGGTTCGGATCGCCGGCCTCGGCCATCGCCTTGACGACCTGCGCCAAGTTGTGGCAGGCGGTGAAGCTGTTGCCGATGAACAGAACGTTCAGTGTCTTTGGCTCCGCAGCTTGACGCGGCAGCTCGGCGGCCGGAGACACGCCGGGCACCAGGATGCTGGCGACGAGCATCGTCGCCATGCTGAGAAAGGGCTTGCGCATGAGGCATTCTCCTTAATCATGGAAGTTCGCATCGGTTGTACTCCGTCAAGGACTATTCGCGATCTCGCTTGCTACCCGTTTGGGCCGATCACTTCCAGTGCATGATCCAACCGCGTGGTGCGACTTGCCGGGACTCGCCGTTCAGCTCTACGGTCGCCGGCTCATCATGGAAGTTCTCGATCACCCAGCTTCCATCCGCAAACGGGTAGAAGCCCATGCGGTTCGGGGCGCGAAGGTTGTGGCCCAGGGGACGCAGCAGCGGGGCACGGAGCCTGTCCAGTTCCTGCTGCGGCAAGTCCAAGAGCCGCTTCGGCTCGCCCCGGACGGCCAAGACATGGACGTTGCCGGGCGACAGATCCAGCTTTCCGGCAAGTTCTTCCTTCAGTCCGTCCGTCAGTAGGACTGGCCTGCCCGATGCGATGAACTTCGCCAGGCGGGTCGGAAGTTCGGCATCCTTGATGGCGTGGATGGAGAAGAAGGCCGCCGGAACCTCCGCCGGGAACTCGTGGCAGGGAACCAGGGGTATACCCAACATGCCGACGAAGTCGAACACGCGGGGTTCCTTTTCCGGATGGCTGTTGGCAGGCTTGTAGGCCGCCAGACCCGCGGGCTGGCGACGAGAGACCTGCTCCGCCACGGCGAGCAGTTCCGGGATGTTCATGCGCAGTCGCTCGACGTTCTTCGGTCCGGTGTCCTTCAAGAGGGAACGGCTACGACGCGAGTCACAGCGTATCCATTCAGCGCGTTCCCAACTTTACCGATGTCGCGGTCGAGGCCGGTGGCACGCTTACTGCCAGTGCTTGGAATGGGGTGGCCGGCGGGATCGTCGCATTTCGAGCCAGCGGTGTGGTACACGTCAAGAGCGGCGGCTCGATTCACGCGGACTGCCTCGGTTTTCGAGGGGGAACGGCGACCATGAACGGCAGTCACGCGGATGGAAGGCAGGGCGAGTCTCCGCTGGGACTGGGAATCCAAGGAAACCGCGATGCCAAGGGCGGCGGGGGCGGCGCTGGGAATTATGCATTTCACGGAGAGGGCGCGGCATTTGCCGACTGGGGCTGCGGCGGTGGTGGGGGCGGCTACGGTTCTCCGGGACTGAACGGGACCGGGACGAACGGCTTTGGAGTGGGCGGCGCGACTTACGGGACTGCCGATTTGTCTCGTCTGATGCTGGGCTCAGGGGGCGGGTCGGGCGGATCGGATGACGACGGCCCCGGCACGTCCTCGGGTGGCGCCGGCGGAGCCGGTGGCGGAATCGTTTTCATCGCGGCTCACTCGCTCGTTCTGGCGGGCTCTCTCAGCGCAAACGGGGCGGACGGTCAAGACGCCGTCAACAAACAGGGAGAAGATGAAAGCGGTGGAGGCGGCGGCGGATCCGGCGGTTCCGTTCTTCTAAACTTGGCGATGCCGACTTCGCCCGCGGACGTCCGGCCGGCGGTTCGAGGCGGAACGGGGGGCGGGGGCTTCTGCCGCGGAGGAGACGGCGGGGAGGGAATCACGCGGGGGACGCTGACTGGTTCCTCGAAACAAGAGCAGTGAAGAAGCCGCACACGGAAGTTCATCGGATTTTGCGAGTTGGTACAGAAACGGACGAGCCATGAGCGAAGATTTCGACCCCTATCACAAATGGCTCGGCATTCCGCCGAAGGATCAGCCGCCGAATCATTACCGACTGCTGGGGCTGGACCTGTTCGAGTCCGACCTGGACGTGATCGAGGCTGCGTTTTATCGGCAGATCGCTTACGTCCGCACGTACCAGCTTGGTCCGCACTCGGACCTGTCGCAGAAAACCCTGAACGAAATCGCCGCCGCCAGGGCGTGCCTGTCGGAGCCGACGGAGAAGGCCGCCTACGATGAAGAACTCCGGCGACATATCCGAACTTGCGGCGCTGCGGAATACGCGGACGGCAGCGGCCACCGTGCCGTCGACGCTCCGCCGGTATCAAGCGACACAACCGAATTGGCAGTCGTCCCTGCCGAGCCGATCGTCTCGGCCCGACATCAGAAGCAGATACACCGGGAAAGGCGGCCTTGGCGGGTGTGTGCTGCGCTGGGGGCGGCCGCGGTGCTGCTAACGCTTCTGCTGTCGCTATTTCTGTCGCGGCCAAGATCGGACACCGGCACGGCGAGCAAGCACGCCGAAACACCGCGGTCGGAAGTTGTACCCGCGATCTCGAATGCTCCAGTCGAGGCCGGCGCAGAACCCAAACCGGCAGGTGGCGGCCTGACGTCCGACGACGCGCAAATCGTCGGGGGGAGCGGGGCTTCGTCTTCCTTGTCGGAAGATCATCAGCCAATGCCGACCGGCGCCAAATTGGTCCTCACGTTCGAGCCGAACACGCTGACCTCCAAGGACGGCAAGACCGAGATCAGGGACATCCGTGGCAACGGGCAGGTCGCGATACTCAGCGCCGGGCAGATCGTGCCTGGGAAGATTGGAGACGCACTCAGTCTTGACGACGGCGAGCGAATCGGCATCACCGGGGATTATCCGAGTGGGGCGGCACCACGAACTTTCGCAGCTTGGATTCGTGCCCACCCGAAGGGCGTTGCCCGATCTTTCCAGGGCGTCGCTTACTACGGTCCTGGCCGCGTGGAAGGACGTTTCGGCATCGCCACCGTCAGGGGCAAATGGTATTTCTACGGATGGGGCACGGGACACGATCTTTCCACGAATGTCCCAGTCGACACCGAGTGGCATCACCATGCCGTCGCCTATGATGGAAAGAACATCCTCTACTATTACGATGCCCAGTTGGTTCTCAACACGCTGCCGCGTTCCAGAAGACCCTTGAATACGGGCTCCAGACCAGCGTTCCTCGGCAGCCCCATGGCGACGTTCGCTGGCTGTATCGATGAAATCGCCATCTTTGACCGAGTCCTGGAGCCGGAGGAGGTGCGCACCCTTTTTGAAATGGGCGAGCGCAACCGACCGTTGCGGCCCTGATTTCGTTCGGGCGGCAGGCGTCGCCAGTGCCGCAACGGCGGCCGACCAGGAAAGCGAGCCTGTTTCGAGCCGAAGCGGGTGGTTTGACATGAGCGGTCGCAACTCGTAAATTGACAAGACCAAAGGCACGTTGGTCATTTGGCGTGACGATCGAGGAGGGAGGACGGGCTTTGACGCAGTTAATGGAGCAAGCAGTGGCTCGAGCCTCGCAACTGCCTGAAGAAGATCAGGATGCGCTGGCAGCGATTCTGCTGCGAGAAATCGAGTCGGAACGACGCTGGGATGATTTGTTTTCTCGCCCCGCGTCGGTCGCCCTGTTGGCGCGGATGGCGGATGAGGCATTGGCCGAGGCCGATGCCGGACGCTGTTCACAACTCAACGTGGACGAACTGTGAATTCCTTCCTGACATCACAGTTTCTGACGCTCTACCGCGTCTTGCCGGTGAACGTTCGCGCGCAGGCACGCGCTGCCTATGCCTTGTTCCGGCAGGACCCGCATCATCCAAGCTTGCGTTTTCGGCGGGCCCATCCGACGCGCCCCATCTTTTCCGCCCGCGTGGGCCTCGACTATCGAGCCGTAGGAATCCGTCGCGGGAACGACATCTTCTGGTTTTGGATCGGCTCACACGCAGACTACGATGCCTTGCTGCGGCAGTGGTGAGTGGTTCTTCGGACAACGGCCAAGCGGGGAGGTCGTCTCAGCGTCAGCTTCGTCCTCGCTTCCGGCACGGCTGACAAAGTGAGCCGTGCCACACCGGGAAGGGCGACGCCAGTCAAGTGCGGGAACTGCCCCGGTCGTCTTGCAGGACGAAGCCGTTCCAACGAGAATAACCGCACCCTGACGTGAGGTCGATGGGTGAGGTGTTATTGGTTGCATGAGTACCGATTTCGATCCCTATCACCGCTGGCTGGGAATTCCGCCGAAGCATCAGCCGGCGGATCACTACCGGCTGCTGGCAATCGAGCGGTTCGAAGCCGATCCGGAGGTGATCGCCGACGCGGCGGAGCGTCAGATCGCTCACGTGCGCCGCTACGCCCTGGGGCCGCACCAGGACATCTCTCAGCGGATCCTGAACGAACTCGCGGCGGCCAAGGTGTGCCTGCTGAATCCCGACAAAAAGGCGGAATACGACCGGAAGCTGCGGGAACAGATTGCGCTACGGGAGCCGCCGGTGCCGCAAGTCGTGCCCGCGTTCGTGAGCCCCTCGCCGCCCGCGGGCGCGTCGGTTGAGACGCGCTCGGAAATGCCGGCAAGCGGCGCTGGGACGCCAGTTCCGGCTCCGGTCGTGACGGACCCTTTGCGCCGTCCCATACGTGTCGGCCCTTCACGGCTGCCGCAGAAGCCGCGCACCCAGATGTCGGCCGTTGGCTGGGCGGGGGGAGGCGGGATTCTGCTCGGACTACTGGTCGTCTCGCTTTGGAGCTTATTCTCAGGCCGTGACGTCGACGACGTACCGCAAGCCGGCCGCCTCAAACCGTCCAGCGGACAGTCGTTGGGTGCCGAGCGGACTCCGGAAGCGAAGCCGGACGCGGAACCGGCGAAGTCCGATACTCCCGCAATTCGTCAAGCCAAGCCCGCGAAGGCGCCCGCAGAGCCGAAGGCAGGAAAGGGACCGGCCAAACCGGAATCCGCCCAGCCCGAACTGGAGAAAACGGAACTAGCGGCCAAGGCGTCAGGACAGAGACCCGCACCATTTTCGTTCGGCGTGCGTCCCATGAACGGCGCAGAGAATGCCCGCCTACGCGAACAAATCGACAGCTTGGCCGAGAGTGGGCGGGCCGAAGAGAGCCAACTGCAGAGGTCCGCGGCCGGACCGCCACCGGAACTCGAGACCTCGATCGGCATGAGGCTCAAACTGATCCGGGCGGGCGAATTCTTGATGGGGTCGCCAGAGGGTGATTCCGACGCCTTTGACAATGAAAATCCGGAGCATTTGGTGCGGCTCACCAAGCCGTTCTATCTTGGCGTGATGGAGGTGACGCAGCAGCAGTACGAACGGTTGATGGGCCAGAATCCGAGCCATTTTAAGGGCGATCCGCAACGGCCGGTGGACACCGTGTCGTGGGAGGAGGCCGCGGCGTTTTGCGGCAAGTTGAGCGAGAAGGAAGGCCGGACGTATCGGTTGCCGACCGAGGCGGAGTGGGAGTACGCGTGCCGGGCGGGCAGCCGGACCAAGTGGTCGTTTGGAGACGATGAGGCGGAGTTGAAGGATTACGCTTGGTTCCTTGAGAATTCGGACGGGACCACGCAACCTGTTGGTCGAAAGAAAGCAAACGCGTTTGGGTTGCACGACATGAATGGGAACGTGTGGGAGTGGTGTGCGGACTGCTACAACTCGTATCTCGCTACGCCGGTGCATGATCGAGCGGAGGGGCCGACGGGTTGGCAGCGCGTGCTTCGCGGCGGCGGTTGGTCCTACCATCCAAGACGCTGCCGGTCGGCGGCCCGGCTCGGCTTCGCGCCCAGTGGCCGGCACAACTTCCTCGGGTTCCGCGTGGCCTCAAGTTCGGTGGATGCATCGAGCAAGTAGAGCCAGTCCAATCAATAGCGGACTCTTTCGCGCAGGCCAAAACAGGCTCGTGCGCAGCGGAGCGGAGCCGGGCGTGTTTCGAGCCGAAGCGGAAGACGGAGCGGGACACGTAGGCCGGTCTCTCCGAGAACTAACGGTGAACATGGCGTAGCCGATGCCCTCGTTGAACTCGCCCTGCTTGCCTTGGACGTCCAGCGCACGCAGCAGATTGGCCACGCCGAGTTCATACTCCGCCGGAAACCGGTCCTTGCCCAGCACCAGGCAGGCACGGATCAGCCCCTCGGTGGGCAGCACCCATTGATTGGTGTGCGGCACGCCCCCGCCACCGCGAAACCAGCCGCGTTTAAGCTTCCAGTCGTCGCTGATCGTCTTGATGTCGGCGCACAGCAGCGTTCGGAGCATGTCCATCAATTCGGGCGGCACGCTACCTGGACTTCTACGTGCCGCAACTCTACACCAAGAGCGTCGATGCCTTCCGGCAGCGGGGGCTGGAGACCAAAAGCTGCCTGGGAGAGTGCGGCTTGGCGACCGGCATGGCCGTCAGTTGGAGCAGCATCTACCCGACGCTGGGACCGCCTGCTACGATGGATGAAACAATCGGAGGTCCTTGCCATGCGAACTGCTGCCACTCTTGTTGTCTGGATTGTGGTTTCGGTGCCTGTCTTCGGGGCTGACCCTGGGACCGCGGTGCCACTGTCTCCCCTCTTCGACGGCACGTCCTTTGCCGGCTGGGAGGGCAACTTGCAGGCGTTCCGAATCCAGGACGCGGCGATCGTGGGCGGGCAACTGGACAAGCCGGTGCCGCGGAACGAATACCTCTGCACCACCAAGGTGTACCGCGATTTCGAGCTGCGGTTGAAGTTCCGCCTGCGCGGCGAGAACGTCAACGCCGGTGTGCAGTTCCGCAGCGAGCGCGTTCCGGGCTCCAACGAGATGATCGGCTATCAGGCCGACATGGGCCAACACTACTGGGGCTGCTTGTACGACGAGCGGCGGCACAAACTCCTGGCCGGCCCGACCAAGGAGGAGCAACAGAAGCTGATCCGTCGCGACGACTGGAACGAGTACTCGATCCGCGCCGAAGCGACCGCGCAGAAATAACTTGAACAAGTTTTACTTTCTCGGCGATAGGGTATAGTTCCATTCGCCGTGGAATTCGTGACGTTTGAGATTCAGTGCTCTTATCTGTTCCTCGGTTACTTTGATCTTGATTGGATAACGGTTGGTATCGATGGCAGCTTTAACAGTCAGTCCGGTCCGCGTTGTGGTGTTGGCAATAAGATTGACGATGACCTCAAGACTCACCAGAGGGCGGGCACGCCAGTTCTTCGTGATGAAGCTGAACAGGCGATGCTCGATCTTGTTCCATTTACTGGTTCCGGGTGGGAAGTGACAGACGAACAACTTGATACCCAAGTCGTCAGCCAAGTCTTGCAGCGAGACTTTCCAGAGCCGTGAGCGCGCGCTGTTACTGCCACCACCGTCCGCGGTGATCAGCAGCTCTCTCGCACGCGGGAATCGCTCCTGCCCCATCTCATTCCACCAGCGACGGATGCTATTGACGGCAAATTGCGCCGTGTCGTGGTCGATACCCACGCTCACCCAGCCCTCATTCCGGAACAAGTCATACACGCCGTACAAAGCCGCCTTGCCCAGCGACTTGATCAGGAAGTCGTAAACTCGCACCTCTTCGGGAGTTCCCTTCGGAAACCATTCGTGTCCGCCGTTTTTGAAATCTCCCACGTTTTCCTTCTTTTTCGCATCCACGGAAACCGCGGGTTGGCCGCGTTTCAAGAATCGCTGCACGCTCGCATTGATGTACTCAAATTGAGCATTGCGATCCGGGTGGGACGATCCTTCCCGTGTCTTCCGATTCGCCTGCAGGCTGTATTCTTCATCCCACAACAACTTGGCCACGGTTCGTGCGCTGACGGGATGGTCCTGTTTGGTCAGTTCGTCCGCCAAACGGCGAGTGCTCTTGCATGTCCAGCGCAACGGCGACTCGGGATCGCCACGCGTGGCAGGCTCGATCAAGCTCTCCAACACCGCGAGCAAACCAGGATCGGTCTCTCTCAAAGACTTCCGACCGCCACCGGGGCGTCGGATGCGATTCGCCTCAATCACACGTTTTTGCTCCGACAACGCTAGTTCCCGAAGACCGGCCGTGATCGTCGTCCGAGACATACCCGCAGGGCCAGCGCGAACTAAGTCGTTGTTCCAGTAAGGATTTCCAACATGTAGTTTTCGTTCCAGCCACACGCTCGACGTTTCATGGCAATGCTGTCCTTACTTCGGTGTTGCTTGAGCAGAGACAACGTGAAGCGATTAAGCCAGGCAAAGTTCTCACGTAAGTGCTTGTCACGGATGCGCGACTCGTCCTCTCGGTACGTCACGTCCAGACACCAATGACATGTGTTCTCGATACCCCAATGGTTGCGAACCGCCCGTGCAAATTGCTTGACCTTCACGGGCAGACTGCTGATGAAGTAGCGGCCTTCCACGGTCTCTTTCCCATCGCGGATACAGTACAGGATCGCGACTCCCAGAGACAGCAATCCGGGCCAACGCGCAGCACCCGGCAAGTCCTTCGGAACAGGCATCTGGATGTAGGTTCGGAACTCTTTGCGTCCGTGCGCGTCCTCGCTCGTTTCCAGGCGGCGGGCCCCGATGCCACGGAAGTCGTTCTCCATCTGCTGGTCGATGTAGTCTACGGCCGCTTCGTACAGGTTTCCCTGATTCCCTTTCAACGCCAAGATGTAGTCGCCTTGGCCGTCCACGATCTGTTGAGCGATCACCGTTTGGGTCCCCATGGCGTCAATGGTCACGATCGCGCCTTTCAGGTCCACGAGTTCCAAAGCCTGCGGAATGGCCGTGATTTCGTTGGATTTCTCCTCCGTCGCCACCTGGGCCAGCGTGAGTCCCAACTCACTGGCCCAGACGCTCACCGAATGCAAGGCGCCCAGGTGTTTACCACGATCATGACTGCGCCGCAACGTCTTGCCGTCCACGGCCAGCGTCGGTCGCTCTACGCCGGTGGCTTGGGCAGCGGCCTCCTGCAACGCGGTGAGCCAGTTCCCAAAGCAGGCCTGGAAGGCTTGCGGATTCAACGCCATCAAGACCCGGCGAAACACGTCCTTGGACGGAATCCCATGAGGCAGCGGCAACCATCTCTCCAGAAAAGGCTGCTTGATCTTCGCCCACTTCGCGATGGCCGTGGGACCATTGGCTCCCGCCAGAACCGCCATGATCGCAATGACCACGACACTGGTCAGGGGATGCTGCCGATTGATGCTCGAACGCGGATCCTCCAACTGACTGAAATGCTGCAACACCTCATCAATATCTATCCGTACCGACTTCGCCATCGCCAAATCCCTTCGCTTCGTGGTGCTCGAAAGAGGAATTCATTGGCGATGGTATACTCGTTAATGCCTCAGGGCGCAACTCTTCCTAGCTTGCCTACTTCCCCCAGCGTGCGCGCTGGCCCTGGGTCTGGCCGTACAGGGGCGTGCCGTCGGTGTAGTAGATGTCCACGTACACGGCGAACGTGCGGTTGGAGTGGCCACTAACATTCTCGGCCTTGGCGTGACCTCGCACGACGATCGGGCGCGGGACGGTCTGGTTCAGCGTGATGGTCTGCGAGGCGCTGCCGCGATCCTGGACGGTGGCGTTGCGCAGCCGCAGACTATGCCGCCCGCTGTGGGCTTGCGCATCGTCGATCTGATACCCGGTTTCGTTCTTCGACCAGTTGGCGTCGCCGGATTCAAAGCCCAGATTCCGCAGCCGATTGAGCGATGCCGGCAAGAACCGGACGACTTGAGTGAACTTCAGCGGCGCGGTGAACCGGGTTTTCATGTTGACGTGACACAGGACGGCATCGACGCGGACGCCGCCGGCGCGGACCGACGTCGCGCTAGCGGACCGCAGGCGCAAGCGCAGTTTCAGCGGCTCGGCGGTTTGCTGGTAGAGCATCACCCATTGGGTCGCGCCCCGGATGAGCAGGCGAAAGCGGGACAGGTTCGCTTATTGACGGCGGAGCATCACTTTGGTGGGCTCGGTGCCATGCCGAGATCTGCCCGAGTGGCTCCCGGAGGGATGGTGTTCCACGTGGTCAACCGTGGTGTGGGCCGTATGCGTCGATTCGATAAGGAAGCTTGCTGGCCGATTGGCCGCTACCCATTCCGGTAGATTGGCGCGAGTTCGTAGCGCAGTCTCAGACAAAAGCAGAACTTGAGGCGATCCGTCATTCAGTTCGGCGGGGGGCCTGCGGGAGCGAACGGTGGCAACAGAACAGGGTGGAGCGTCTCGGCCTGGAGTGGACGCTCCGGCCGCGCGGGCGGCCACGCAAACGGTGAACCATCGGCGAGGACTTGCCAACAAAAAGGGGCGTCCCCTTTTCCGGAATCGGTAACACTACCGTCCGACGCCCAGGAAGAAGGTGAACACGCGAGTATCGTCGGTATCGGCCTTGGCGACGGGGAAAGCGAAATCGAAGGCCAGCGGAGCGGGCCCCAACGCGGGGACGTTGATTCGCAGGCCGAAGCCCGGCGCGACGCGGTAGGTGTCGGCGGACAGCCGAGTTTCTTCCTCCACCGTGCCGAAATCGCAGAACAGAGCGCCCTTCAACATGTCGTCGGCCGTGAGCGGAAACACATATTCCGCGGCGCCCAGGAACATGAACGTGCCGCCCACCCGCACCGTGTTGAATTCAGGCGAGGCGCCGCGGAACTCGAACCCGCGCAGAGTGGAATAGCCGCCCGCGAAGTAGTTCTCGTAAATCGGCGTGTCGCTGCCCGTGAATCCCAGGCGAAACATGAAACCCAAAGTGTGCCGGCCCGATCCGTCCGGCCGTTCTCGGACCAGAAAGTACTTGCGCAAATCCAAGTCGGCGCGCGGGTAATCGAACGTACCAAAGGCCTGCTCGACGCCCAATTCGATCAGGTGTCCTTCGGTCGGCGCGAAGGGAATATCGCGCGTGTCGTGGGTCAGGGACAGCCGACCGCTGTACAGGGCGTTATCCCCGAGTGTCTCCGTCAGTTGCGGGATCAGCACCCGCGGATCGGAGATCTCGACGTTTTCCGCTCGCAACGAGGCGCTCACGGACAAGTCCGGAGTCAACCGGTACCCCAGGGCCATGCGGCCGCCCAGTCGCTGTTCGTCCCAGTCGAAAAAGCGGCGATCATACAGAAAGCCGCTGAGGTTGAGGCTGATTTGCGTGTCGAACAGGTACGGCTCGGTGAAGCTCACCAAGTAGCGTTGGACTTCCGTGCCGGGCATCGCTTCCACTCGGAACCCTTGTCCCGCACCTCGGAAAGCCGTGCCTTCGACAAAGTCCCGCCAACTGGTGGGTACTCGCGTAATGTCAAAATTCCGCTCGTCCACCACGATTTGGCCCGTGACGCCAGCGTCCGAATTGATGCCGGCCCCGAACATGAAACGCCCCGTCTGGGTTTCCGAGACATACACGTCGACCGGCGTCGACATGGCCGGGTCGATGTCCACGTAGGGTTGACCGGGCGCGGTGAACGGCCCGCCCAACACGCCGGGCGACTGCACCAGCGGCGCAGGCGTCGCGCCGGGGCCGGAGCCGGGGGCGTAGACGGGTGCCGAGGCGGCAGGCGTCGCAGCAGGCGTTCCCGATGAGTTGATCGGAGGAGGCCCGACGGGAAACGTCGAACCGGCCAACGCTGGCGCCGGCGTGAATTGTGCCAACCGCACCTCGCTACGGAACGACTGGCTTGCTTCCCGAATGCCGCCCGAATCCTGGCCGCGAACGACTGGGGCCGACGGCGGAGCGGTCGTTGGCTGGGCGGCCTGTGGAACAACTGCTTGCGGAGCGGAAACGGAGGCCGGTGCCGCACCGCGTGCGGGCACCGTGGGAGGAGGCGGACAGAAGGCCGTCGCGGAGGCCCCTGGCGACGCGCAGCCGCTCACGGCGGTCAGTCCCATGACCATGATCAGGCCTACGGCGATCGCGCAGCGCTGGTTCAAGAGGTCGCCCTCAGATCTCTAATAACTGCCGCCGGGGCTCTGGCCGCGATACATCCCTGTCCGCGGACCCTCGCCATCGGCTACGTTTCCAACTGCATCCTGCAATTCCGGCGGACGCACCACCACTTGCGGAGTCTCGCCGGTCATCGGGTCGTTTTGGAACAGCTGCGACGCCTTCAAGCGGCGTTCGCTGGCCCGCAACTCGCGTGTGTCCAGGATGTCTCCCGGCCTCACCGAGAGGCGATTCAACACAACCTTTTCCCGCGTGTGCGGATGCTCGCCCTCGATATGAACGTTCACGCGACTGGCTCGCCACACGCCTCCCTCCTTGACGTTGTAGACCAGGTCCAACTGACCCGGCTCTTCCAGGAATCGAGGATCCGCCTGAATGTCGGCGAAAATGTGGCCCTGGCCGCCGTAAATATCCCGCAACGAATTGGCGTCGCGGTTCATCTTGCCTAGATTGAAATAGTCGCCGGACTTCAACTCCATCTGATCCAACAACGTTTGCGTCGGGAACTTCTCGTTGCCCGCCACCGTCACGTTGCGGACTACGTATCTCGGCCCCTCGTCGATTACGAACGTCAGTGTCAGCCATTGGCCGGACTCGCTGAACTGCAATTCGCGCCCAATCCGGGCGTTGAAAAAACCCAACGCCCGATAATAGGCCGTCAGCCGCTCGATGTCCTCGTCGATCTGCTTGCGGTCCACCTGGCCTTTGAACAAGTACCAGAGAAACCCGGGCTTGGACTTGATCTGCGTCTTCAGCCGCTCGTCCGTGGCAATCGTATTGCCCACGAACTTGACCGAGGCAATCCGTTCCAACTGGCCTTCGTTGATCACAAAGACCACTCGGCCGTCCGGCGACTGGTCGCCTTCCAGAATTGCGACTTGCGTCTTGCCGAAGCCTTTCGAGTGATAGTACTCTTCGATTTTGCGGCGTCCCTCTTCGACCGCGTACGGCGTCAGCGAATCGCCGATCTCCAGGCCGTCCTGCTTGGCCAGCGTCTTGTCGTTGATGTTCCGGTTGCCCAGATACTTGATCTCGCGAATCGACATCCGCTCGGTGAATGCGAAGGTGACAAGGATGCCTTCCGGCGTCTCCTGCGTATACGTGTCCACCTTGTGGAAACGGCCCGTCGTGGCCAGTCGCCGCACGTCTGCTTGCACAACCTCCGGATCGAATTCGCGGTCCTTGCGCGTCTTCAGCTGCGACTGGATGAACTGCTCTTTGGTCGTTTCGTTACCGACGAACCGCACGCCCGCGACCAAGGCCCGTGCCTGGTAGGGCAGCGAACTCGCCGGAGCCGGCGGGACGGTGGGCGGCGTCTGAGCTAACCCCGCCGCAGGCCAGCCTGCGAAGCTGCCGGCAAGCAGCCCTGCGGACAGACCCCAACGGAGTAGCGCACCAAGTGAGTGATCGCGCTGCATGGGTTGTTTGCGTCCCCGGTTGAATGGCCAAGGCGTACAGACGCGGACAAGACAAGATGCCTGAGCTTGCTAGCACGTCTGGCAAGCTGCCCGAAGAGCGCGCGGCCAACTCTCGTCGCCGTGTACTCCAACGGGGCGCGTAGAAATACAGAAAGTGCCGTTCAGCGGCAAGGCGAATTAGGAGCGGCAAAACGATTTTGCCCAAGTTCCGGACGGCGAGCGAAGGACCGGTTACATCGGGACGCCGATAATGCCGCAAAAGACGCGCACAGGGACATCGCCGCAGTCAGCCGAGACTGCGCAGCTTGCACGAGATCCTGCCGGTTTCTTACCCACTATCCAGAGTCCAGGCGTTCTGCCTTGGGCATCTCTGTTCGAGGCAAAATGAAAGCAAAGAAACCATCCAGCTTCCGTATCGTACACAAACACCTGTCGTGAGGCATGCTGGAGTTCGAGAACGAATTGGCCGGGAAAGAACCGGCATGATCCATCTTCGCCTGTCAGACGAAACCGGAGGTCTTAGATCAGAAGTTCGAACAAGAGCCAATCGCTCTGGAGTAGCGCCGCAAACCGCCGGCCTTGATCCCTAACCCGCAAACTCGCAACTGCCAGACTTCCATTTCCCGCCAGACTAAGACATCATAGCAGGCGTCCATGTAGCGAAAGGGCAAAACGATGCACAGTGGGCCGTGGTGCGGTTGGTGGGAACAACTCGGCTTGGGTCGTCAACACATGGACGACCTAGTCCTGACATTTTCGTCCGGCGTCCTCAGCGGTTCGGGCCATGACTGCATTGGCGACTTTGCGCTGCAAGGGAATTACGAATCAAACGGCTCCGTTTCGTTCGTGAAGCAGTACACGGGCAAACACGCGGTCACGTATCAGGGCCTGAGCACCGGCGAGGGGGTGATCTACGGCCACTGGCGAATCCCCGGTTTTAACACCGGGCGGTTTGCCTTGAAGCCCGATGGCAAATCGACCGACTTGCCCATCCGTGAACTGACCGCAGCGGACCTCGCACCGCGAGCGGCCCCTCCCACGCCGTTGCCCGAACCCGCTGTCCATCGGCCCCACCATGCGGGCGTTGGAGGCGTCCATCATGGCCCAGCGCAAAGGCGTTTCGAGGAACGACGGGAGACATTGATGCGCAAGGCAGGGATCCCTCCAGCCCATACTCCTCCAACAACTCGGCCAACGCGGCGGCTCGTTCCGGAAGAAGAGGCTTTTTTCTCGCGAGAGGCCATTCACGCTTCGGGGAAAACGTTCGGCGGTCTTGCCCGTCCAGTCATTTAGCCCAGGATCGCCGTCGCCGTACCGGCCTGTATGCCGGGTTGAATTGCCTTGGGCCTGGACAAGGGCGGTCTTGGCAACCGCTCGCCCGCGTTTCGGGTTTCCGACCGTTGCGGCTCACTGGACCTTCACGGGCCGGTACTCGTGGTCCCGTTTTCGCAGCACTTTGGCCTCCGTGATCCGATCGGGTTCGGGCTTGCGGCCGGGGGCCGATGGGTCGATGCGCTGGAGTCTGGCCAACACGTCCAGTCCTTCGACGACACGTCCAAAGACGGTGTGCCGCCCGTCCAGGTGCGGCGTGCGGCGGAAGGTCAGAAAAAACTGAGACCCGCCGGTGTCGCGGCCCGCGTGTGCCATGCTCAGGGTGCCGCGGAAGTGGTTCCGGTGCTGGGAAGCGTAGCACTCGCAGTAGATGTCGTAGCCCGGCCCACCGCCGCCGTCGCCCCGCGGACAGCCGGCTTGAGCCATAAAGCCGGGCAGCACGCGATGGAACGAGAGGCCGTTGTAGAAGCCCGTTTCGACCAAGTGGACAAAATTGCCAACGGTCTGCGGCGCTTCGTTCTCGTACAGTTCGACGACCAGATCGCCCTTGGTCGTTTTCAGCAGCACGCGCGGCAGATCGTTGGCCGCGGCCTCCCGCCGACGAAATTCCTGTTCCTTGGCCCAGAGTTTCTTGGCAAAGTCCACGTCGGTCAGGCAGACGGCACCGTCGTCGTCCAGCACCTTGGACTCTCTGGCAACCGTCAAATACTGCTGGGCGGCGTCGAAGTCGTCGCTGGCATAAGCGGCGACTCCGGCCGGTCCAAACACGCCTCGCTCCGGACAACCGCCATCGATCAGCACACGGGCCAGTTGCAAGGCACCCTCGCAGCGGTCCTGACGCACGTCGTTCGCCACGATTCCGATCAGCAATCCGAGTAGATCCCGATCCTGATTCGGCGCGGCCTTGTAGGCGGCGACGCCAGCCTCGCGCAACTCTGGCAGCAGGGCTTCTGCCTGGGCCACCCCTTCCGCGTACTGTGCGCGGATCGTCTCGCGCTCCGCCGCCTGGGCCGTGCGGAAGCGATCGGCCAAGCCGTTAAGCGTGGCGTTGACCGCATCCCATTCCGCTCGCACCTTGGCATAGGTCTGCCCTACCGTCGCCGGTTCCGCCGCCAAGCCGCAGGGGGTTCCGCTGCACCACATCAGTCCCGCAAGAACCGCCCATAACAAATGAGTCCGCACGATGTGACTCCTTGCTTTCCGTTTTCTGCTGTCCACAAGCCCAGCCTGCCCCGCCAGAGTGTCGAAAAAAGGCCACAGGCAACTCGCGGTGCTCGTTTCTTCTCGAAAGTCTCCAGCACAGCTGGGGCCCGTCGCCTTTTCTCAACAAGCGCTCAGGAGCCGTGCATCTGAACTGCGCTCCGGCCCTCGGCGGCCGAAGGCCTACTGGACCTTGCGCGGCTCGTAGGCGTGACCCCGTTTACGGACCACTTCGGCCTTGACCATCCTGTCCGGGTCCGGCTTGCTGCTCTTGTCTTCCGGGTCGATCCGCTGCAACTTGGCGAGCACCTCCAGGCCTTCGATCACGCGGCCAAACACCGTGTGTTTTCCGTTCAGGGACGGAGTGGGCAGGAACGTGAGGAAGAATTGCGACCCGCCCGTGTCCTTGCCGGCGTGCGCCATGCTCAGGCTGCCCCGGAAGTGCTTGCGGTGATTGTCCTTGGTGCACTCACAGTAGATGCTGTAGCCGGGACCGCCCGTCCCATCGCCCGCCGGGCAACCGCCCTGCGCCATGAAGCCTGCCAGCACACGATGGAACGTCAAACCGTCGTAGAACTTCTTCTCGACCAGACTGATGAAATTGGCGACCGCTTCAGGGGCCTCGTTTTCGAACAGCTCGACGAGGATCTCGCCCTCGGTCGTGCTCAGCCGGACGCGCGGCAGGTCGTTGGCCGCCGCCTCTTTCTGGCGGATTTCCTGCTCTGCCTTCCAGAACTTCTGATAGTCGGCAAGATCGCCCATGATCTTCTGGGCAGCGTCACTGAGCTTGCCTTCGGCCTGAGCCCGCTTCAACTGCTTCTCGGCCAGTTCAAAGTCGTTCGTGGCAAAGGCTGCGAGCCCCGCCGGATCGCAGAGTTCGACTTTGGTGCAGCCGTTGTCCAGCAGCGCTTTGGCGAGTTCAGCGGCCGGCTCGTAATTGTCCCGCTTCACGTCGTCCGCGACGATCTTGATCAGGAACTCGGTCAACGCACCGTCCGCATTCGGCGCGGCCAAGTAGGCGGCTTGGCCCGCTTCGCGCAAAGGCGCGAGCATCGCTTCGGCCTTGGCAATCGCTTCGTTCCACCTGGTTTGAATTTCGGACGTCTGGTCCGGCGTGGCCGTCTTGTAGTCCTCGCGGAGTTTCCGCAATTCCTTCAGCACTTCCTTCCATTCGGTCAGCTTGGCCGCAAAGACCGCGGCGGCCGAGGCGACGTCCTTGGCCTTGGCCGCGTCTTGCTTGGGCTTGGTGGCGTCCGCCGGCTTGGGTGCCTCCTTGGTCTCGGACTTGGGGGCTTCCTTTGCATCGGGCTTGGGCTGCGCTGGTTCCTTGACCGGCGGCTTGGCCGGTGCCTGCGGTTTCTTGGCTTCGGGTGCCGCGTCCTTGGCCGACGCCGCTGCCGGTTTTGCTTCGGCTGCGGGCGGTGGGGCATCCGGTTTCGCCGCGGCGGCCGCAGTCGGGGCCTCTGGCTTGGGCGATTCCTGATCGGCAGCGGTCGCAGTCAGCGTGAGGAAAACCGCAAAAACGAAGACCAAGGGCTGTACAAAGCGAAGCCAATGTCGCAACATCGAACAGACCTCCGGAAGATCAACAAGTGGTAATTTCAGTCCAAGGCACACGGGGATTCACGGCATTGGCAGCCAAAACGGAGGGCTGGCACCCGGCCCATCGCCGCATGCCAGATCGCTCGCCGGGTGCCGCAACTCCCGGAAAGTTAACAGATTACCAAACTCCGCCGCAGTGAAAAGGTGCCTTGACTGCCAGAAGTCAGAGACGCCCACGGATCCGCGACGGCGGCACCCCATTTCTCCATCCCTTAGAATACGATGACACAACGAAAAGGTTCACGCCATCGGCCGTTACGGCACGTCGAACGCTCTGACGCCGCAGCCAAACCGCTCCGGATCATCGGCGGCTCGCTCCGCGGCCGCACCATCCTGTACAGCGGCGATCAGCGGACCCGGCCCATGAAAGACCGGCTTCGCGAGGCCCTGTTCGATGTGCTGGCCACGGCAGTCAAAGGCAAACACGCCATCGACCTGTTCGCGGGAACCGGGGCCCTGGGCTTGGAGGCGCTCAGCCGCGGAGCAGCCCGCGTCACGCTGATCGAACGCCATTTTCCCACGGCACGGCTGATCGAACAAACGATCGCGTCCCTGGGCCTCGGCGACCGGGCGTCGGTGTATTCGGGCGATGCCTTCCTCTGGCCCCGGCAGCGTCTCGACTGGACCGCCATGGCCCAGGTCCCTTGGCTTGTCCTGTGCTCGCCGCCCTGGGCTTTCTTCACCGACCGAACAACCGATTTGGTGGGCCTGATCACCGCCTTGCACCAGCGGTGCCCCGCAGAAAGCCGGTTTGTGGTGGAAGCGGACGAGCAATTCGATTTCGGCCTGCTCGCCAGCTTGGGCCACTGGGATCTTCGCCAGTACCCGCCAGCCGTCATCGGCTTTCACGGCGTCCAACTCGCACCCGGAATTCCTGAATAGCAAGAATTCGGTTGTTCGTCTGAAGCAGCCAAAAGACCGTTCCCGAAAAGGCATCCTCACGCCCTTTCGTAAAGCCAATTTGGATGGCTGCACGCTTACCGCATCCAGCGGGCTATTTCCGCTTGTGCCTTACCGGCACTTGCAACCGGACGCCTTTTGCGGATAATAGAGGTTCAGCCACAGACCGTCTGGGCCAGAGTGGCGGAATTGGCAGACGCGCTGGACTCAAAATCCAGTGGCCGTTAAGGCTGTGAGGGTTCGAGTCCCTCCTCTGGTACTGACACGTAAAGATAAGCTGAATCGAGACTTACGATACCTTCCGAGCGTTCGGAGGTGCAGCGTTTTTCGGGGAAAAATGTGGAGCGCAAAACGGTAGTTCTACCGGTTTGGCTCCCGTACCGGAAAGGGCTGCACCATGCCGAAACTCACGAAGGCTCTACCAAAGTATCGTCGTCACGCGTCGGGACAGGCCGTGGTTACCATCGGCGGTCGCGACATCTACTTGGGCAAGCACGGCACCCAGGCCAGCAAGCAGAAATACAGCCGGATTCTGGCTGAATGGCTTGCATCTGACCGGCCGACGACGGCCACGACCGCTTCGGACATCACGGTGACCGAGGCATGCGCGGCGTTTTTGCGGCACGCTCAAAAGCACTACGTCAAACGTGGGGAGGTCACCAGCGAAGTCGCTGGCTACAAGGTTTTGGTTCGGCAACTGAAGGAATTGTATGGCAACACCAAGGCCGCCGAATTCGGTCCCAAGCAGATGAAGGCGATTCGAGCCAAGATGGTGGATGCAGACAATTCCAGACCCTACATCAACAAGCAGATGGTCCGGCTGCGGCATCTGATCAAGTGGGCAGCTGCTGAAGAACTGATTCCCGTGGAGGTCTACCATCGGCTGTCCGTAGTGCCTGGCCTGCGAAAGGGCAAGGGCGACGCACGCGAGGTCCCGCCCGTGACTCCCGTCGACGATACTGTGGTTGATGCGACCCTGCCGCACCTCCGGCCGGTCGTAACTGCGATGGTGCAGTTCGAGCGGTTGACCGGGGCAAGGCCGGACGAAGTTTGCAGGATGCGTCCCAGAGACATCGATCGCAGCGGGGAGATCTGGCGGTACGTTCCCGAATCCCACAAAACGGAACATCATGGCCGCGACCGAATCGTTTTCATCGGCCCCAGGGCGCAAGAGATCCTTCGCCCGTACCTGTTCGGCGATGACCTGCCGTGTTTCCGCTCGCCGCGGAGCCCAAGCGGGTTCAACACGCGATCCTACCGCGATCGCATCCACGCTGCCGTGAGACGAGCAAACGCAAACCGTAGCCCCGCGGAGCAAGTGCCGATGTGGAGCCCGAATCAGCTGAGGCATTCAGCAGCCACCGAGATCCGAGCGAGGTTCGGTCTGGAGGCTGCACAGGTTGGCCTGGGCCACAGCCGAGCCGACGTGACGCAGGTGTACGCGGAGCGGGACCAGCGGCTGGCGATCGAGGTCGCGCGGCAGGTGGGGTGACGTTTTTTTGCCTACCCTTGCATGAAAAGGCGGGGAGTTGCTAGAGTCTACCTATCCGCACGCGGGTTTCCCGCTCGCGTGCGGTGAACCAGCGTGTCCATTTCCGGGTTCGGACCGGAATCCAGTAGCTTTCGAGCGAAGGCCGTCTTGACGGTGGGGCGGGCTGGGGATCGCGCGGTCACCGGACCGGTGCGGCGTTTGTCGGGGCGAAGGCACGGCGGCCATCGCCCCTGCACGAACGAATTCCGGCAAGGGTCAGTGTCAGACCTTGCCGGCGGATTTCGAACAAACGAAGGCCAGCGAGGTCGTTCATCCTCGTTGGCCTTTTTTTGTCGGAGTGCGTTATGGCGATTGATTTTCAGAATGAGACCCTCTGCAGCATCGCGGAAGCGGCGAAGCTGTTCCCCGGCCGGCCCCATGTCGCCACCATCTGGCGATACGTTCACACGGGCGTGCGCGGCTTGCGGCTGGAGACCATCAAGGTCGGCGGCAAGCGGTTCACTTCCCACGAAGCCATCGAGCGGTTCATCGAACGGGTGACCGCAGCGGCCGACGGCCGGGAGATTCCCGTCCGCTCTGCCAAACAGCGAGCGCGGGACATCGCCAGGGCCGAGGCCGAACTGGCGGCTTACGGGATCTGACAAGCCGGACGCGAACTACAAGAACCCGAAGACGGGCATGAGGACTGCGGCTTTGGCCGCCTCGGCGTCCAGTTCAACGCCGGCCGTTTCTGTGGGGTCGGCGCGGTAGCGGATGACGGCTTCGAGGAGCCGCCGGAGCGATTTGATTGCGCGATCATCCTCGGCCGGCACGACCAATACGGGCCAGGCGTGGTAATTGTCGCTGACTCTCGGGCTGCGATTGTACGAGTCGCCGGCGTTGGCGGCTTCTCTCCAGCCGGCTAGAGACGGCGGGAATCGCCTTTCGGTCAGATCGAGGTCGTCAGTGGGCGTGATCGGATCGGCAATCGCAATCCGGACGTGTCGGCGGGTGCGCGGGGCAGGCATGAGCGGGCTCTCCACCGTG
>Ga0209612_1000827_pt1 | contig 28739 bp, 41 predicted proteins | sample BioC12SIPDNA_FD_185746 | JGI IMG/M metagenome (GOLD analysis project Ga0209612, IMG submission 185746) | Anaerobic biogas reactor microbial communites from Washington, USA - Biogas_R1_B C12 SIP DNA (SPAdes) (version 2) | ecosystem: Engineered > Bioreactor > Anaerobic > Unclassified | place...
TTCATATTTGGCATGAAATCGCTTAGGATTTTCGTTTATTGGTTGATTTGATAGAAATGAGGTTTGCTGTCATGAAGCGCTGTGTTCTCTTCCTGCTCCTCCTCTGCCTGGTCCTGCCGGTGGCAAGGGGGGAACAGGCCCTCCTCACAGACCCGGCCTCCCTCACCCATTATTACGGCATGGAGGTGACAGGCTTTGTCCAACCCGGGGGCGGCGACTGGGCCTTTTTGGCCCTTTGGTACCAGCGGATGAACTTCCTGGTGGGCCTGAAAAAAGAAGCCGGCGGCTGGCGCCAGGCCTTCATCAACCCAACCGCCTTCCCTTATGGGGACATGCTCATCCGCCTGGTGGACCTCACCGGTACTGCAAAAAACCTCATCATCGGCCAGGAAATCCACTTTGAGCAGGGCACCTACGGCCCTGCCTTCGCCAGCTACTGGAGCAACGGGGAATACTTCGAGGATCAATGCGTCTTTGAACAGGACAAGAACGGCAACTTTCAACTGGTGCACTATGCCCGGGCTGGGCAAAGCGGCCTGATCGACTTAAGCCCCACCCACATGGTGTTCTATGAGGCCTTTGAGCAGTTTACCTGGGTGGAATACACCCTCAACCGCAGCGCCCAGGATTTCACCCTGGATCTGCTGCCCAGGAACCCCCGGCAGGCCCACCAGCCAGGTGACCTGCCCCCTGCATTGCCCGAGGGCTGGCTTTCTGCCCGGGAGATCCCCCTCCTGGGCCAGGACCTGATCCCCGTATACAGCGCGCCCTCCGACACATCCCTCCGGCTGGCATCTGGCAAGGCCGCCGTCAGCCCCAGGGGCTGGGCCCTGGTTTTTGGCACCGAGGGGGACTATGCCCTGATCCTCTACGGCATCGCACCCCGGCACTTTAGGGCTGGCTACATCAAAACCTCCTTCATCCCTGAAGGCTGGGACCTGGCCCCCCTAAACTTTACCCCCACCCCGGCCCAGGTGATCCGGAAAACCGCCTGCCTGGACGGCTTCAACATCTTAAGCCAGGACCTCACCACCCTCACACCCGGGCAGCCCGTCACCCTCCTGTCCCGGATGGGGGATTTTGCCTATTTTGAAGCCAGCCTCAAAGGCCAGACCTACCGGGCCCTGGCCCCCCTGTCCACCTTTGACCGGGAACCCCAGCCGCCCAAGGGCAAGATAGTCACCGAGTTCCGCACCGCCTGGGGGCTGGAGCAGGTTCTCCTCTCCCCCTTTGAACAAAGCGGTTATCCCAAGCTCTGGTATGATGCCCGGCGTTTCACCCCCTACCAATACATCCCCGAGCTGCTGCGCTTTGACCTGGCCGGCAGCAACCCCTTTGAGGGGGAAATCAGCCTCACCATCGCCCAGGTCAGCCCCCATACCCAGCTGGACGACCTCAAGCCCGAATACCAGGGCTATACCATCACCCCCACCAGCCACCAGAACATCCTCCCCGGCTTCATCGCTGCCAGGGAAGACCAGCGCATCGAAACCTACCTAAAGGACAGCCCCCTTGGCCGCTACCGCTTCACCCTCACCTACCCCGAAAGGGCAAAGGACACCTGGCGATTCCGCCTCCTCAACATCCTGGATAACGCCGAGATGGGCGGGTTTTAGGGAGGGGTGGGGGTGTTGGAGGACGCTCCGGGGCTTTCCCGCAAGCTCAATCGTCGCAGGCCATCGTTCGCAGGAGCTCACTCGTCCTGCTCGTTTCGCGTGACTCCTCCGCCTGCCTGCATCCGCCACTGGCGGCGGCAGGCTCCGTCCCCCCAGACCCCACAAGGGGCCGCTTGGCCCCTTGACCCGGTTTTCACGAAGAAACGAGGCCTCTCTGGTGGAGGGGCCTCGTGTGCTACTCTGAAGCCATCGGGAATACGCATTCAATTCCACAGCGTCTGTCTGCATCTTCATATCATCAATGGCCCCTCGGGTGGAGGGGCCTCGTGTGTTTCGCTCAATATTTATGATGATTTCGGTTTTTTCTTTTTGGGCCTGGGCAGCGGCGTCACCGGCTCCAGCCGGGCAATCACCTGTTCACACAACGCCTGGTCATCCACATCCAGCACATAGTGTTCCTTTGCCCCGGGGTAGGGGAAGCCGGTATCCGCACCCTGCATCAGGTCGGCAATCACATCCAGCATCTTCACATAAGCGGTGTTGTCGCACACCAGCACCAGGGGCTTGTTATTCACATACACCATGTATTCGCCAAACATCGCCCGGTGGCGCACATGGCCTGTACCCTGCAGCTGGTCGCACACAAAGGCCACAAAATCCTGTGATGTCGCCATTTTTAGTTGATGATCCTGGATTTCCAGGTCTGGCAGCGGGCAATCCTGCGCCCCTCGTCCCCCTGCTCCTTATCATAGGCAAACTGCTTCAGCAGCAGGCAGGGAAACTGCCGGCACTGGCCGCAGTGGGTCAGCCCCCTGTTTTCACAGCAGGACTTCACCCCGCAGTCGCCTCAGAAGGGCCTGTCCATCTGCATGCAGCCGGTGCAGCCCGTGGCCTCCCTGCAGCTGCAATCGGTGCAGACCAGGCCGCAGCGTGACACAATCATCAGGTGCCTCCTTTGCAATGCGCTGGGTGGATGTTCTGCTTCATTCACCACCAGTATAGCAAAGCCGGGCCCCGGGTGCAAAACTTATACGATTTAGTATTACTCCTGCTCCTTCTGAATCAACGCCAGCCGCTGGTCCAGCTCCCGGGCTGCCTGTTCATAGCCCGCCTGGCCGGACAGGGCCCGGCCCAGGATGCTCTGGGCGCCGGCTGCCGACACCTGGGCAAAGCGGTGGTCCCGCAGCACCGCCGCCCCCATCAGCGCCCGGATGTCCGCCACAACCTCCCCGCTCACCAGGTAGCGGTTCTTCTCCAGGTTTTCCTCCAGGCTGTCCTCATACTGCTGAAGCTGCAGCTCCAGGTTGCTTTTCTCCGCACCCTCCGCTTCCCGGGCTGCCTTTCTCAGGGCCTCCAGGTAGAGGGTGGCCCGCTCCTTCATCATCTCCAGATTGGCCTGTTCGATGGCCGCCGGCCCCTCCTGATACAGCGCCAGCCCGGCCACCTCCCCCGTGGCCCTGACATAGTAGTCCAAATAGGTGTTTGCCGCTTCCGCCTGCCGGCTGTGGGGGTTCTGGCCCATCAGGGTGACCTCAGCCATCGGTAATGGAGCCTCCCCTTCAAACACCGGCAGGAACAACGGCTCCATCTGCCTGCCCCAGGCCCGGTAGCTGCTCCAGTATTCCGGGTTCAATTCGTTCCCAAAGGGGAACAGGGCGCCGGCACGCACCTCCTCCTGGGGGTTCCAGGGCGCCAGCCGGACGCGGCCCAGCTGCTCCAGCAGCCCCACAAAACCGGGGTCGGCAAAGGCCAGGGGTTGGCCCTGCCGGATGCTCCGGGCCACCCAGGATTCCCACAGCAGCCGCAGCAGTTCCTCCCGGCTGGGGGGAACTTCAAACAGCGGCGTCTCCCCGTCCTCCGGGTACTCCATGATCAGGGCAAACAGCTCCATGAGGCTCCGGGGCACCGCCAGCCCTTTTTCTGCAAACAGCGCCTCGTTAATATACAGCGGCGAAAACGTCACCGCCACCGGCACCAGGTAGGCCGCGCCCTCCCGGCTGCCTGCCGCCTTCAGGGCGGGGTACAGCCTGTCCATGTGGCTTTTGATGCCGGGGCTTTCAAAGGCCCGGGCATAGCCCTTGTCCATCAGGGCGTCTGTGTCCAGCTCCCCCAGGCTCAGCCGGAACAGGTCAAAGCTGTCCTCCCCCAGCACCATGGCTTCCTGCAAGCCCGCGGCCCGGTGCTGGTATTCTGTAAAACTGATCTGCACCTCCGGCATCAGGCTGGCCGCCAGGTTGTGCTGCTGGTCCGGGTAGCCGCCCCGGATCACCAAGGGGCTGCTGCTCAGCTGCGCAGGCTCGGTCTGCCGGATGCTGATGCCCAGCTCGTGGCCAAAGGCCATCAGGCCGCTTCGGATCAGGGCCATCCCCGCCCCGCCCCTGCCATGCTCGCTGCCCAGGTGGGCCACCAGGCTTTCCTGCCCCGCCTCGTCCCGGGCGTACAGCCGGTTCCCGGACTGGTAGTACACCGTCTTCAGGCCCGGGTCGTACAGCAAGCCCGCAGAAAACGTCTGGATGGGCTGGCCGGTTTCCCCCACCCTTGTCCAATGGCCCTGTGCAGGCTGGTAGCTGCGCAGCACCCCCGGACCCACGACGCCGCTTTCCTTTTCCGACAGGAGCAGCAGCTGGCCCGCCTCAAAGGGTGCCATCTGGCGCACCAGGGGGATGTCAATCTGCCGCCGGTCGGCCCCCGCAAGGTCAAAGGACAGCAGGCTGCCTTCCATGCCCCCGTCCTGATCCTGATGGAACAGCAGGTAGAAGCGCCCTGCAAAGGCCAGAAACTGGCTGGGTTGCTGGGGGATGCTCATCACGCCGTCGGTATGGATCAGGCCCGTGAGGTCCAGGGGGATGGCTGCGCCGGGCTGAAAGCCGCCCGTCAGGGAAAAGGGATAGACGGCGCCCTGGTAAGGGTGGTAGCCGTACAGCTGCCCCCCGTCTGCCGTGAGGAGGGCCACGTTGGGGCTGCCGTCAAAGAAGCTGCCCGCAAACGCCGTCAGCAGCTGCGGCTCCTGGTCCTCCAGGTAGTGGTAAAAGCCCTTGCTGGTGCGCGCCAGGAGGCCGCCTTCATAGGCCGTCATCCCCATCAGCTGCTCCCCTTTGGTCAGGGGGGCCAGCAGCTCCTTAGGCCCGGTCAGGGCCTGGGCCGGCCCGCAAACCAGGCATAGCAGCAGGGCAAAGATCAAGACGGTTTTCACGGATGTCATAGGCTACCTCGTCAGGCTGGTCAAGCGCCGTTGGTACCAGAACAGCAGCCAGGCCGCATACAGGAAAGCGGCGCAGGCCAGGATCCACCAGACATCCCGGTACAGGCTGTCATAGGACAGGGTGGAAAAGCCCTTCACCAGCACCTGCCCCAGCAAATAGCACACAGGCAGCCCCAGCAGCATTTTCAGCACCCGCCGCAACTTTTCCTTCTTGTAAAAGATAAACAACAACAAGCCCAGCAGCAGGGCCGCCGCCAGCATCACCCATTCGTAATACACCAGGGCCAGCCGGGGCAGCACCGCATAGCCGCCCTCCGGGTACATGTCCGCCCCCCAAATCAAAACCGATGGTTCCCCCGGCTTCGCATAATACAGGGAGTGGACCATCCCCGGATCCAGGTCCAGGATGATCTCATAGGCCACGGACCCCGCCAGGGCTGTTCCCTCCGCCCCTGTCTTGCCGTCCTCCCGGGGCTTCAACATAAAGGGGCTGTCCCCCTGCTGCCCGCTGCCGGAAAAACGCCGGGTGAACAGCTGCAGCTCATAGTGCATGGCGCCCGGACGGTCCGGGTCGCCCGCGCCCCGAAAGGAAGCGAGCACCCCGGCATCCCGGATGCCGATCACCAGCTGGTCCCCCCGCTGTTCTATCCGCAGCATGTCCTCGCTATATTCCAGAAACTGCTTGTCTGTCAAAAAGGCGCCCCCCGCCGTGGCCAGGGCCAGAATCAAACTGGCCGCCAGCAGCACCGCCACCCAGCGGCGCTTTTTAATCCCCCGGCTCACGGCCTTCAGCGGCAAGGCCGCACCAGGCGCCACCTGGCTGTTTGCCCGCAGTTCTGCTTGCTCCTTCCGGCAGGCTGCACAGCCTGCAAGGTGCGCTTCCACCGCCGTTTTCGTGGCATCGCTGGCCAGGCCCTCTTCATAAAGGGGCAGCAAATCAACAATCAACTCACATGGATACGCCATCTTCATCCTCCAAGGTGTCCTTCAGTTTCTTCCTCGCCCGGTGGTACACCACACAGGCCCAGTTCTCACCCTTGCCATACAGGGCGGCAATCTCCCGAAAACCCATCCCCATGACGCTGCGCAGCAGCACAATCTGCCGCCCCGGCTCCGGCAGGGCCAGCGCAGCCTTGAAAGCCCGCTCCCCCGCGTCCTTCTCCCCCACCAGGTCGGCAGGGTCGTTGGACAAATGGACCCCCGGCTCCGGGATCTCCGCCACCGGCAGCACCCGGCTGTGCTTCCGCAGATGGCTGATGTACAGGTTCCTCGTAATCCGGCACAGCCACAGGTTCACCGGGCAGTCCCCCCGGAACCTGTGAAAGGCATCCATCCCCTTCAAAAAGGTCTCGCTGGTGAGGTCCTCCGCCAGGGCGCGCTCCCGGCACAAGGACAGGGCATAGCGGTACACGTCCAGGAAATATGCCTGGTATACCTCCGCCCATCCCTCCACCCCGATACCTCCTTCAAGCTTTTACTGCCTTTCAGTATAACAGACGCAGGAAGTCGCGAAATATGACAGGTCGGGAAACTGGAACGAAAAAACGGAAGAACGGGAAACCTGGGGGTTCCACCCCCAGACCCCCGTCCGGGGTTTTCAACCCCGGACCCCTTTTTCTATATATTTGGTGCAACGAAAGAGAAGGTACGGATAGTGTTACTGTATTTTATGTGTCGAAAACTAAAAAGCCGGTGCAACCCAGCTCGTTGTATTTTTATAAAGATTCCGGGGTCCGGGGAGGAACTCCCCGGGCTGGGGGTTTGGGGGATGCAATCCCCCAAGGTCCTTACCCTCCGTCCCCCCCGTCCCTACACGGCCCTTGCGCTGCCGAGCCACTCGTGGGAGAGCTGGCCCAGGGTGCGGATACCGGCTTCAATCTTGTCCGCCGGGGGCAGGGAGTAATTGAGGCGGATGCCGTTGTGGGGCGCGCTGGTATCGGCCATGAAGGCGCTGCCGGGCACGGTGATAACCTGGCGGCGGATGGCCTCCTGGACGAAGGGCAGGGAGTCGCAGCCCGGGGGGAGCCAGGCCATGATGAAGAAGCCGCCCTGGGGCGCGTGCCAGGTGACCCCGGGGTGGAAGTGCTTTTCCATGGCGGTGGTCATGAGCCGGGCTTTTTCCCGGTAGCGGGTGATGAGCCCCTGGATATGGCCGGGGTAGTCGTGGCGGGCCAGCAGCTCGTGGCAGACCAGCTGGTAGAGGGTGGAGGAGTGGACGTCCGCGGCCTGCTTGGCGATCTTGAAGTGCTGGTGCAGGGCTTTGTCATACACCAGGAAGCCCACCCGCATGCCCGGGGACAGGGTCTTGGAGAAGCTGCCGGTGTAGACGCAGCGGCCTTCGCGGTCAAAGGATTTGACGGCGGGGATGTCCTCCCCGGTGAAGCGCAGTTCGCCGTAGGGGTTGTCTTCAAAGATCATCACGTCATAGCGGCAGGCCAGTTCATAGATGGCTTCCCGCTTTTCCTTGCTGGTGGTGACGCCCGAGGGGTTCTGGAAGGTGGAGATCAGGTAGAAGATGCGCACCCGTTCGGCCTTGAAGAGGGCTTCCAGGGCGTCCAGGTTCACCCCGTCCTCCTCCAGGGGCACGCCCATGAGCCGGGCGCCGTAGGAACGGAAGGCGTTGAGCACGCCCACAAAGCTGGGGCTTTCAACGGCCACCACGTCCCCTTCGTTGATGAACAGCTTGGCCATCAGGTCCCCGCCCTGCTGGCCGCCGGAGGTGATGAGCAGCTCGTTCCGGGAAAAATCAAAGCCCTCCCGCTGGCCCAGGTAGTCCTTCAGGCTGGCAACCAGGGGCGGGTAGCCTTCGGAGATGCCATAGGCCAGGAGGGTGGTGCTGCGGTCCCGGAAGGCCCGGGCGGTGATTTCCGCAATCAGGTCCGCCGGGTAGGCGGCCGGGTCGGGGGCGCCCCCGCCAAAGGAAATCATCCCGGGTTCTGAAGCCATTTTCAACAGGTCCCGGATGATGGAGCCCTGGGCCCCCGTCATGCGCTGCGCCAGCTGGTATGCCATGGCCTGCCTCCTCAAATTCATTCCCACCTGTATACCACAGGGCTGGCCCTGGCACAAGACGGGAATACCTTATGACAGGCCCATGATGGCGCCCCTGGTATCCGGAATATACACCAACGCTGCGTTTTCAACGCTTTGTAACAATTCGACGCATCAAACCCCGCCATTGTCTTTTTCATGTACTAAGGCGCACCAGCCCCCGGCTGCGGCCCTGTCCGGGCCTGGTTTTCCTTGACAGGCCTTGGCCGCATTTGTATACTTTGGTCGCCAGGTTTGCGGACGCACAGGGAAAGGCCGCGCTGCAGCCGGGTACATTTTTTTGCGGGCCACGCGGGCCGGCATGATCACATCAAAACGGAGGAACATAGATGACACAGCACAAAAAGCTACTGGCGTGGGTCCGGGAAATCCAGGACCTGTGCCAACCTGACAGCGTGTATTGGTGCGACGGCAGCCAGGCAGAATACGACCGCCTGATGGAAGAAATGGTCGCTTCCGGGGCGGCCATCCGCCTGAACCCGGAAAAACGGCCCAATTCCTACCTCTTCCGCAGCCATCCGTCCGATGTCGCCCGGGTGGAGGACCGCACCTTCATCGCCTCCCGCACCCGGGAGGAAGCCGGCCCCAACAACAACTGGGCCGACCCGGATGAACTGAAGGCCACCCTGAAAAACCTGTACAAGGGCTGCATGCAGGGCCGCACCCTGTATGTCATCCCCTTTGTGATGAGCCCCCTGGGCTCCCCCTTTGCCATCATCGGCATCGAGATAACCGACAGCCCCTACGTGGTGGTGAACATGCGCCACATGACCCGCATGGGCAAGGCCGTCCTGGACGCCCTGGGCACCGACGGCGAGTTCATCCCCTGCCTGCACTCCGTGGGCGCTCCCTTGAAGCCCGGCCAGCAGGACGTGGCCTGGCCCTGCGCCCCCATGGAGGACAAATACATCGCCCACTTCCCCGAGGAGCGCTCCATCTGGTCCTACGGCTCCGGCTACGGCGGCAACGCCCTGCTGGGCAAGAAATGCCTGGCCCTGCGCATCGCCTCGGTGAAAGCCCGGGACGAGGGCTGGCTGGCCGAGCACATGCTCATCCTGGGCCTCACGGACCCTGAGGGCCAGAAAACCTACATCACCGCCGCCTTCCCCAGCGCCTGCGGCAAGACCAACCTGGCCATGCTGGTGCCCACCCTGCCCGGCTATCAGGTGGAGACCCTGGGCGATGACATCGCCTGGCTGCGCAAGGGCGAGGACGGCCGCCTCTACGCCATCAACCCCGAGGCCGGCTTCTTCGGCGTGGCCCCCGGCACCTCCTACGAGTCCAACCCCAACGCCATGCGCACCATCGAGCAGAACACCATCTTCACCAACGTGGCCCTGACCGATGACGGCGACGTGTGGTGGGAGGGCATCGGCACCCCCACCCCCAGCCACCTCATCGACTGGCAGGGCAACGACTGGACCCCGGACAGCGACAAGCCCGCCGCCCACCCCAACGCCCGCTTCACCGTGTCCGCCGCCCAGAACCCCGTCATCTCCAAGGACTGGGAAAACCCCAACGGCGTGCCCGTTTCCGCCATCTTCCTGGGCGGCCGCCGGCCCTCCACCGTGCCCCTGGTGATGGAAAGCAAGGACTGGACCCAGGGCATCTTCTTAGGCTCCATCATGGGCAGCGAGATCACCGCCGCCACCATCAGTAAGAACATCGGCCAGGTGCGCCGGGACCCCTTCGCCATGCTGCCCTTCATCGGCTACAACGTGAGCGACTACCTGAAGCACTGGCTGGAGGTGGCCACCTGGACCGAGGAGAGCAAGCTGCCCCGCATCTTTCACGTCAACTGGTTCCTAAGGGACGAGAACAAGCGCTTCCTCTGGCCCGGCTTCGGACAGAACATCCGCGTCCTGGCCTGGGCCATCAAGCGCCTCCAGGGCAAGGCCGGCGGCGTGGAAACCCCCCTGGGCTACCTGCCGGAAGAAAAAGACCTGGACATGAGCGGCCTTGATGATGTGGACCTGAAGCCCCTGCTCACCATCGACCGGGCGCTGTGGAAGAAGGAAGCCGCCGCCATCCGGGAACACTACAACAAAATCCCCGGCATGCCCCAGGAACTGGTCAAGGAACTGGACAAACTGGAAGCCGCCTTCGACTGAGTCTGCACCAATATCACAAAATCCAAAGAGGCCGCAAGGCCTCTTTTTTGCGGGGACGGGGACGCTGGGGGTTTCACCCCCAGACCCCTGACCGGGGCCATCGGCCCCGGACCCCATTCACGATCTATTTCATCAGACAAAATCCATCGTACGAATCGTGTAAATTTAACAGCATTACAAAAGAGCTGGTATCACACCAGCCCTTTGAAATGATGAAAAGATTCCGGGGTCCGGGGGGAATCCCCCCGGTCTGGGGGTGCGGGGGATGACATCCCCCGCCGTCCTCCCCAAACTCGCTGCCTTATTTCGCGTTCTCAGCCGCTTTCTTGAGGGCAGCCAGGTAGTCGCCCACGGTGATGGTGACGGAGGCTTTCAGCTCCTCCACCTCGGGGACGGCTTTGTGGTTGGGATCCCGCTCGTAGACGGGCAGGTTCAGCATCTCCTCCACGGTTTTGCCGATGGCGTATTCGGCGAAGGCGCCGATCTGCTCAAACCATTCCTTGCCGATCTCGCTGCGGCCCTTCATGCCGTAGGCATCGCCTTTTTCCAGCTTGGTGAGCAGCTCCTCGGGCAGGTCCACGGGCTTGCCTTCGTGGCTGAAGGTGATCTTGCTTTGCTGCACATCCCAGGTGACGGCCTTGATCTTGCCTTCCGCGTCCAGGACCAGGCTGCACACGGTGGTGTTCACCTGGGCGGCGCCGGGCTTCTCCTCGGTGGCATCGGCCAGGGAGCCGATGGAGGTGACCATGCCCAGGCCGTATTTGTCCCCGGCTTCAGCGGCAGGCGCGTCCTTGAGGGCGGCCAGCTGCTCCAGGGCCTCGTACTTGGCGGTCATCTGTGCGATGGCTTTGATTTCCAGCTCAGACTTCTTGGCGGTGAGGGCCTCCACCTGTCCCTGCAGGGCGGTGATTTTGCCTTCCAGCACGCCTTTTTCGGTCTCCAGGCCGGCGGATTTCTCCAGTTCCACGATCATGGCGGCTTCCAGCTCGGCCGCCTTGGCCTCCAGCTCGGTCACCTTGGCCTGCTCGGCCAGAAGGCTGGCTTCCAGCTCCGCATTGGCATTGAGGGCGGCCTGCATCTCCTCGGTGAGGCTGCCCTTCTCCTGGGTGAGGGCATCCAGGTTGGCCTGGGCCTCGGCCCGGGCTTCGTCCCGGTCGGCCAGCTCTTTTTCCAGGGCGGCGTGCTTGGTCTGCAGTTCCTGCAGTTCGGTCTCCAGGCCGGCGCGCAAGGTTTCCAGGCTCTGGCCCTGCTCTGCCGCGGTTTCCAGCTGGGTCTTCAGGCCTTCCAGGTCGGCGGCCAGCTGGTCTTTCTCGGTGGTGAGCTGCCCTTTTTCGGTGGTGAGGTCGTCCACCATCTTCAGCAGGTCTGCGCTCTTGGTGGCGGCGGACTCCCGCTCGGCGATGGCGTCCTCCCGCTCCTTGGCCAGCTGCTCCTGGGCGGCCAGGGCCTGCTCCAGTTCGGCGGCCTTGGCGGTGACATCGGCCTTGGCGGCTTCCAGCTCGCCCTGCAGGCTCTGGGCCTGGGTGGCGGCTTCGCCGGTTGCGGTTTCCAGCGCGGCTTCTTTTTCGGCGAGGGCGGCCTGGGCGGTCTCCAGTTCACCCTGCAGCGCCTCCGCCTTCTTGCCGGCCTCGTCCAGCTTGGCCTGGACATCGGTGACCTGGGACTGGGCCTTGGTGAGGTCCGCGTTGATGGCCCCCTTCTGGTTCACCAGCACGCCGATGCCGATGGCAGCAGCCAGGACGACCACAGCCAGGAGTATGGATAGTTTCTTCATGGGCTTCCTCCTTTATTCCTTTGTCATTTCTTCCAGCGCTGCTTCGTCAAAGCCGATCAGGATGCGGTGGCCCTTCCTGATGATGGGCGTGCGCAGCAGGCGCGGGTTTTCCAGCACATAATCGATGATGGTCTGCGGGTTGTCGGTGTAGGCAACAGGGTGCGATTTGACCTTGAGGTCCTCAAGGTTCAGGATGTCCCGGGCAGAGGACCCGCGGATGAACGTCTCCACCTCCTTTTGCCCCAGTCTGTGTTTATTCAGGTCCATGGCCTGGTAGGGGACGCGCCGCTCTTTGAAATAGCGCTCCGCCTTTTGTGTATCAAAATTCCGTTTATGAAAATACAGCTGGATGCTCATTGGCGTTACATACCTGCCGGTTCCAGAAAGGGCAGGGGGACGCGGTTTTGTCCGTCATCCCAGAGGCGCTCCAGGCGGTAATAGCTTCGGGTGTCGGGGGTGAACAGGTGGACGATGACATCGGCGTAGTCCATCACAATCCATTGGTTGTCCCCCCGGCCTTCCACCCGCCGGGGTTCCAGGCCTTTTTCTGACAGCTGCTTGTCCAGGTGTTCGCACAGGGCCTTGGTCTGGATGGGGTTGTGTCCGGTGGCGATGACCAGGTAATCCGCCAGGGAGGTGAGGTGGCTCACCCGCAGGGCCAGCACGTCTTTGGCTTTCTTGTCGTCCAGCAGTTTTGCAATCCGTGTAACCAGCTTCTCTTCTGCCATATTGGGTCCCCTTTCTTATGTTGTCCGGTTGTTTTCCCGGTTGATTAATTGCAGTACGGATCCTGATAAATCGGCACCCGGAGGCGCTTTTTCAGGTCCTTGATGGCCTGCCTGGTGAGGGCGCTGTCCGCCATGCCCTTGGCCCGGACATGCTTCCGGGTGCCCATGAGGCTGGTGAGGGCGGCCAGGCGGATGTCGGCATAGGCCTGGCGGCGGATGAGGTCCACCCCGGGATAGTCCCGGCCGGGCTCCATGGCATCCGCCACAAAAATGCACAGCTCCAGGAGGTTCATGCCGGCGCGGCCGGTGGTGTGGTAGGCGATGGCGTTTAGGATGTGGGCATCGTTGACGTGGTAGCGCATCCGGGCAATGTGGGCGCCCACCAGGCCGTGGAGGAGGGCGTTGCTGTTCATGGTCTGCTCGTCCACCTGCAGCTGCGCCTGGCGGGCGATGGTCTGCAGGCGGCCGAGTTCCATGTTCTTGGCGCAGTCGTGAAGCAGGGCGGCCAGGCCGGCCTTCTGCATGGACTGGCCATAGTGCCGGGCCAGCTTCACCGCGGTATCCCGCACCCCCAGGACATGCTCAAACCGGGGACCGGAGACCGCCTGGCGCACCATGTGCTCGTAGCCCGGCTGGTACAGGCCCTTCCCGGCGATGTAGGCTGCCACGTCGGGGCTTAAGATGCCCGGGGCGTCCGACAGCAGCCGCAACTGCGCCCGGGCCCGGCCGGAGGACAGGTTCACCGGCTCCCCGGGGAGGGTGTGGAGGGTGGCGCCCAGGGCCCTGAGGGCCTGGGCCGCGCTGTCCACATCATACCCGGCCCGGGGGTACACAGCGAACTGGCACAGGGTGAACAGCCGGGATGCGTCCTTCCAGCGGGGGATGTCCGGCAGCTTGTCCGCCCCCACGATGTAGGTGAAATCAGCACCGGGCTGCTGCCGGTGCAAGTCCGTGAGGGTGTCCACAGCGTAGCGGGGCGCCATGGCCAGGTCCACCTGGCTGACATCCAGGCCGGGCTCCTCCTGAACCATCAGGCGGATCATCTCCGCCCGGTCCTGGGGGCTGGCGTGGGCCACCCGGGCCAGGGGCTTGCCGATGGGCGCAAAAAGCACCTGGTCCAGGGAAAGCGAAGCCAATGCGGCCCGCGCTACCTGCAGGTGCCCAAAATGAATGGGATCAAAACTACCAGAAAATATTCCGATGCGCCGCAAACGATGCTCCTTGTGGCCGTGCTTCCATGTCTATTATACACGGTTTGGAGCGTTTGGCAAAAGGTGTTCAGTTTTGGAAGCGTTTATGATTGCGTTCAGTATCAGCCCGGTACATCCGCCATGTCCCAGGTTCGCACCAGGCTGCCGGTTCCGGCGTCCAGGGCGACGCCGTGGAACACCGTCTCCGAAAGCCCCGGCATGGCGGAATTGAAATACACCAGCCAGAGGGGTTGCTCAGGGTCCTCCTCATCAAGGAAGACATCGGCATAAAGCTGGGCGATGTCCAGGTCGCTCAGGCCCTTTTCCCGCTGCAGCACGGCATAGGCGGTGAGAATCGCCTCCCGGACGCTGAGCAGCTCCGGCCGGGCCGGCTGGGCCGCCAGGTGCTCCTTCAGGGCCAGGGCCTGCCGCTCCGGAAGCAGGGCGATGGCAATCTCCATGGCAGTTTCCAGAGCTCTTTCATACTCAGCAGTCAGCAGGCTGGCTGCTCCGTTTTCATAGCTCCGGCTCTGGGCAGCGGGGCTTGCGCTGGAGGGTACAGGGTGGATCAGCAGCAGGGAGACCAGCAATAGCAGCAGGGTTTTCATCCTTCTTCCTCCATGGTTCACAGGCAGGCAAAGCCAGGGCCTTCCGTCACTGATACAAACGAATCACAGGGCCCTTTTCCTGCCAGATTATGGTCTTCTGTTATTTACAGGCGTGTTGCCTGACTTACAACCTTCCTTCGGGTTTTCTTCTCACCCCGCCGCCCGGGTGCTCCGGCGGCTGCGCATCTTCCGGCTTCGTGTCTCGTGCTGGTGCAGACGGCTGCGGCCGCTGGGCAGGGCGCTGGCCCGGATGATCTGCAGGCCGGGGGTAGTCGTGGAAACAGGTTTCTTTATCTTTACATTCGTCTGAATGTTCATCATGTACCTCCGTGGTGCCCGGCAGTTTGTACTAAACGCACTCTTTAATGCTTCCATGAATCGGTCTGCGTCAGGATTCACTCCACTTCGTTCGCTGCCAGGACAAGCCTGCCAGCTCACTATGTTCCGGAATCCTTCCTTGCGCTTGAAAGCAGGCTTTCAAGCGAGAGGAGGGACCCCGGAGTGGACGCCTCCGCCGAGCTTGCGAGGCGGAAAGAGAACGCAGGGAGTCCCGACGAGGCTACGCCTCGTTCCTTCGACTTAGCAGAGCCATCAAAAATCCTCGGTCCATGAGTGCATTAACTCGTGTGTTTAGTACCAGCGGGGCACCAGGGCTATTATAGCACGATTATCTCAAAGTTCATTAATAATTTGTAACATCTTTGTAAAATACAGGCATATAGTGGAACCTCAGCCGGATTGGCGCAGTAAAAAAACCGGCACCTGTTGGCACCGGTTTCATCTGTGAACAGACGGGATGTTGCAGCCCTGTGGCTTACACCATCTCGATGAGCACCCGCTCAGAGGCATCGCCCCGGCGGGGGCCCAGCTTGTAGATGCGGGTGTAGCCGCCGGCAGCGTTCTTTTCTTCGTTGCGCTTGCGGTACTTGGGGCCGTACTCCCGGAAAAGCTTCTCGATGACGGGATGCTTCACGTCCTTTGTGCGCTCCCTGAACTCGGTGCGGCTCTCGTCGTCCTTGCGGGGCTCCGGCACGTTGTACAGATAGGCCAGCATCAGCCGGCGGGCGTGGAGTTTGCTGGCGGCATCGTTCACCACGTCGATGGTGACGATCTGACCCTTCTCGTTGTGGAATTCCTTGGTGGTGTTGACGGTGTTGTCGTGCTCACGCACCGCCAGGGTCACCATTTTTTCCGCGACGCGGCGGACTTCCTTGGCCCGGGCCAGGCTGGTTTCAATGCGGCCGTGCCAAAGCAGTTGGGTGACTTGGTTGCGGATGAGCGCCTTGCGCTTGTCGGCAGACAGGCCAAGCTTGCGTTGCTGTGCCATGTTGGGTTTCCTCCTTAGGCCACTGGGGCTTGCTTATTCTTCGTTGGAGCGCAGAGCCAGGCCCAAAAGCCCCAGCTTATGCTCGACTTCTTCCAGGCTCTTCTTGCCCAGGTTGCGCACCTTCATCATGTCTTCCTGGGTTTTCTGCACCAGCTCCGACACCGTGTTGATGCCGGCGCGCTTTAAGCAGTTGAAGGCGCGGACGGACAGATCCAATTCGTCGATGGTCATTTCCGCCGTCTTGCTGCCCAGCTCGCTCTCCTCCTCCTCTTCAGGGAGGGTGAGGGGCTGGTCGGTGAGGCTGGTGAAGATGGACAGCTGGTTCACAAGGATCTTGCTGGCCATGCCGATGGCCTCCTCCGGGGTGACGGAGCCGTTAGTCCACACGTCCAGCACCAGCTTGTCATAGTCGGTGATCTGGCCCACGCGGGTGTCCTCCACGGAGTACTGCACCTTGCGAATGGGCGTGAAGATGGCATCGATGGGGATCATGCCGATGATGGGCAGCTCGGCGGGCTTGCTGCGCTCGGCGGAGACATAGCCAAAGCCGTGCTCGATGGTGAGGGTCATGTGCAGCTTGGTGCCCTCGGACAGGGTGGCGATGTGCAGGTCGGGGTTGACCACCTCCACCTCGCTGTCCACGCGGATGTCCGCAGCGGTGACTGCGCCGGGGCCTTCTGCGATGATCTCCACCTGCTTGGTCAGGTCCGCCAGCAGGCGGACGGACAGCTCTTTCAGGTTCAGGATGATCTCCGTCACGTCTTCCTTGACGCCGGGGATGGTGGAGAACTCGTGTTGCACGCCTTCAATCTGCACGCTGGTGACAGCGGCGCCGGGCAGGCTGCTGAGCAGGCTGCGGCGCAGGGCATTGCCCAGGGTGTGGCCGAAGCCCCGTTCCAGGGGCTCCACCACGAAGCGGCCGTGGAACTCGTTCTCTTTTTTCTCGATGCGCTCGATGCGCGGGCTGACAGATTCAGTGATCAATGGCGTTCCCTCCTGCTTATCTCGTTGTCAGTCGTTAAAAACAGGAACTTTAGCGGGAGTAGTACTCGATGATCATGTTCTCCTGCAGCGCAAAGTCCACATCGCTGCGCTCGGGCAGACTGTCCACAGTGGCCTTCAGCTCGTCAAAGTTCACATTGAGCCACTTGGGCAGGATACGGGCGCTGCCTTCCCGGATGGCCTTGAACAGGTCCATGTCCCGGCTGGAGGCGCCCACGGAGATGACGTCACCCTGCTTGATGGTGTAGGAGGGGATGTCCACCTTCTGGCCGTTCACCAGGAAATGGCCGTGGTTGACCAGCTGGCGGGCCTGGGCACGGGAGGCGGCCAGGCCGGCGCGGTAGACCACGTTGTCCAGGCGGCGCTCCAGCAGCTGCAGGAGGTTCTCGCCGGACACGCCCTTCATCTTCAGGGCCTTCTGGTAGGTGCGGTGGAACTGGGTTTCCAGCATGCCATAGGCGCGGCGGGCCTTCTGCTTTTCACGCAGCTGGGTGCCGTACTCGCTCATTTTGCGCTGGCGGGCCTGGCCGTGCTGGCCAGGAGGGGTGGGGCGCTTTGCCAGGGCGCATTTCTGTGAGAAGCACTTCTCGCCTTTCAAAAACAGCTTGGTGCCCTCACGACGGCACATACGGCATACGGAGCCGGTATTTCTTGCCATGTGGGTTTCTCCTTCTTACACTCTTCTGCGCTTGGGCGGGCGGCAGCCGTTGTGGGGAATGGGGGTCACGTCCTTGATCATGGTGACCTCCAGGCCGGCCGTCTGCAGGGAACGGATGGCGGCTTCGCGCCCGCTGCCCGGGCCCTTCACCAGCACATCCACGGTGCGCAGCCCGAATTCGGCGGCTGCCCGTGCAGCTGTTTCTGCGGCCATCTGGGCAGCAAAGGGGGTGGACTTCTTGTTGCCGCGGAAGCCCATGCCGCCGGCACTTGCCCAGGACAGGGCATTGCCCATGGTGTCCGTGATGGTCACGATGGTGTTGTTAAAAGATGACTGAATATGCACGACACCGCGCTCAACGAGCTTTTTCTCACGGCGCCTGCGGGATACTTTCTTAAGAGATGGTTTTGCCATTCTTCTCCTCCAAACCGCTTAATGGGTTGCCTTATTTCTGTTGCCGCTTCTTGCCGGTGACCTGGCGCTTGGGGCCCTTGCGGGTGCGCGCGTTCTGCTTGGTGTTTTGCCCCCGCACAGGCAGGCTGCGGCGATGGCGGATCCCGCGGTAGGAACCGATTTCCACCAGGCGTTTGACATCCATGGAGATTTCGCGGCGCAGATCGCCTTCCACCTTCACGTGGTGCTCGATGTACTCACGCAGCTTGCTGATGTCGTTCTCACTCAGGTCCCGGACACGGATGTCGGGGCTGATTTCGGTTTCCGCAAGAATTTTCTTGCTGGTGGTCGGCCCGATGCCAAAGATGTATGTCAGGCCGGTTTCAATGCGTTTGTCTCTTGGTAAGTCAACGCCTGCTATACGTGCCATGTGCTGGAAACACCTCCAAAAATTACTGCTTGTAGCTTAAAAGCCTGGTTGTACCAGATGTATGATGGCGCCGCGCGGTCCTGAAAATGCTTTCAGGCAGCCGCCCGCACAGCGGACCATGCCAAAGAGGAACCCCTCAGCCTTGCCGTTGCTTGTGCTTGGGGTTTTCGCAGATGACCATCACGCGGCCTTTGCGGCGGATGATCTTGCATTTCTCGCAAATCGTTTTGACGGATGGACGGACTTTCATGGGAATACCTCCTCAGTTTGGCTCAGTTCTTGCTGCGCCAGGTAATGCGGCCTCGTGTCAGGTCATAGGGGGACAGCTCGATGGTGACCCGGTCCCCGGGGTAGATGCGGATGAAGTTCATGCGCATTTTGCCGGAGATGTGCGCCATGATCTGGTGCCCGTTGGGCAGTTCCACGGTGAACATGGCGTTGGGCAGAGCTTCGACCACCTTGCCTTCAATTTCAATGACGTCGCTTTTGGACAACTGTTTGCCTCCTTTAGGCGGGGTTGGTAGGGGTAGGGTCTTGCAGGGGCTTCAAGAACATGCGTATCTCATGGTCCGTCAGGGTGCTGGCTTCATACCGGACGCCCAGGCCGGGCAACTCATGCCCCAGGGCCCGCAGGTGCTTTCTGCGCTTTTTCTTGGGGCGCGAAAGCGGACGAAGACCGCCATTGGCGACGAGCACAAAATCAGCGTCCACTTGACATAGTACCACAAAGACTCTGCCCTTGTCACGCCCTTTCAGGGAAATCGCGGCAATGCCGCTGCGCAATTCCGGCTTCATGCTGTTTTCACTCCCAGGTGAAGCCAGGCAGGGTCAGCACCTCGGGATAGCCTTCCTCGTTCACCGCGATGGTGTGCTCGTAGTGGGCACAGGGCGAGCCGTCCACCGTTTTGATGGTCCAGCCGTCCTCCATCTCCCTGACCTGCCAGTTGCCCATGGCAATCATGGGTTCCACCGCGATGGTCATGCCGGGGCGGAGGCGTGCGCCGCGCCCGGGCTCCCCGAAATTGGGGACGGAAGGGTCCTCGTGCATGCTGCGGCCGATGCCGTGGCCGGTGAGGTCCCGGATGACGCCGTAGCCGTAGGCCTCTGCCAGGGTCTGGACCGCGTGGCCGATGTCCCCCACCCTGCCGCCGTTCACCGCCGCTTTCACGCCGGCGAAGAAGCATTCCTCGGTGACCTCAATCAGCTTTTGCAGCTGGGGGGTGATGGTGCCCACCCCCACGGTAAAGGCGCTGTCCGCATGCCAGCCGTCCAGGATCAGCCCGCAGTCGATGCTCAGGATGCTGCCTTCCGCAAGGACATCGCTGTCCGTGGGGATGCCGTGCACCACCGCATCGTCCAGGCTGGTGCAGATGCTGGCCGGGAAGCCCCGGTAGTTCAGAAAGGAGGGGATGGCGCCGGCCCGGTGGATCAGTTCCTCCGCGTAGGCGTCGATGGCGGCCGTGGTTTCCCCCGGCCTCACCACCTCCCGCAGCTTGCACATCACCTCGTGGAGCAGCTTGCCGGCCTCGCGCATTTTTTCAATCTGCGCGGGATTTTTGATGGAAATCATGCCGTCAGCCCCAGGGCCTTTCTGATGAGCTGGTAGTCTTCTTCAATGCTCTCCTCGGCCGACACATCCGTGAGCAGCCCTTCCGCCCGGTAGTGGGCGATCAGGGGCGCCGTCTGGGCCTCGTAGACCTCCAGGCGGTGCAGGATGGTGGCGGGCTGGTCGTCCTCCCGGTGGATCAGGGGCCCGCCGCAGGCTTCGCAGGTGGTGCTGCCTGCCAGGCGCCGGATGTGGTAGGTGCTGCCGCATTCCTTGCAGACCCGGCGGCCGGAGAGGTGGGACAGGATGGTTTCGTGGGAGGCCACCAGGTTGATCACCGCGTCGATCCTGGTGAACTGGGCCAGGGCCTGGGCCTGGGGAATGGTGCGCGGGAAGCCGTCCAGGATGAAGCCGCTTTTGCAGTCGGGATACTGGAGGCGGTCCTTCACCATGTCGATGACCAGTTCGTCCGGCACCAACTCCCCGGCGTCCAGGTGCTGCTTGGCCTGCTGCCCCAGGGGCGTGGCCTTTTTGATGTGGCTTCTGAACATGTCCCCGGTGGAAATCTGGGGAATCTTCAGTTCCTCCTGCAGCAGTTTGGCATGGGTGCCTTTGCCCACGCCGGGCGGTCCTAAGAAAATGACGTTCATACTACCCCCCTGGGGCTTATAAGAAGCCCTTGTAGTTGCGCATCACCAGCTGTGCTTCCACCTGACGCATGGTTTCCAGGGAAACGGACACAGCGATGAGCATGGAAGAGGCTGCGAAGGGGATGCGGACGTTCTGCCAGACGGACAGCAGGGTGGGCAGGGTGGCCAGGATGGCCAGGAAGATGGCCGCGAACAGGGTGAGGCGCTTGGAAATGCGCGCCAGGTACGACACCGTGTTGGGGCCGGAGCGGATGCCCGGGATGTTGCCGCCCTGCTGCTGGATGTTCTTGGCAATGTCCTGCGGGTTGAAGGAGATGGAGGCGTAGAAGTAGGTGAAGGCCAGGATCAGCAGGGCCGTCACAAACAGGTTCAGGGGCGCGCCCTGGCCCATGTTGGCGGTCCACCACCGGTTGGCGGGGGAGTTCACCCCGAACATGGCGATGATGGTGCCCGGGAAGGCCATGAAGGAATAGGCGAAGATCAGGGGCAGCACGCCCACTGACAGCACCTTCATGGGGATGTGGGTGCTCTGCCCGCCGTACATCTTCCGGCCCACCACCCGCTTGGCGTACTGCACCGGGATGCGGCGCTCGCCCAGGTCGATGAAGGTGACCACGGTGATGAGGATCAGGGTGGTGACCAGCAGAATCAGGAAGCCGGAGATGGTGGTGCCGTAGCGGGTGATGCCCAGCACGTCGGTGAAGGCCGTTAAGAGGCCGGAGAAGATGTTACTGATAATGCCGGCGAAAATCAGCAGGGAGATGCCGTTGCCGATGCCGTTGGCGGTGATGCGCTCACCGATCCACATGGCCAGGGAGGTGCCCGCCGCCATGATGACGCCGATGGAGATCAGGCCAAAGGCGCTGTTGTAGCCCGCCTGCAGCACCCGCTGCCCGGTGACGGGGTCGGTCTGGCCGTTGAGGGCCGCGATGATGCCGATGGCCTGGATGGCCGCCAGCACCACGGTGGAGTAGCGGGTGATCTTGTTGATCTTCTCCTTGCCCTCTTCGCCGCCTTCCTTGGACAGACGCTCCAGGGCCGGAATGGCGATGGTGAGCAGCTGGATGATAATGCTGGCGTTGATGTAGGGGGTGATGCCCATGGCCATCACCGTCATCTGGCTGAAGGATCCGCCGGTCATCATGTTGACCAGGCCCAGCATGTCATACTGCTCGGACAGGGCGCGGACCACCTCGGGGTTGATGCCGGGGACGGGGATGACGCCCACCAACCGGAAGATCAGCAGCATCATGAAGGTGTACAGCAGCTTTTTCTTAAGCTCCGGCACCTTCCAGGCATTGCGAAGCGTTTCCCACATCTCAGACCTCCTCCGCCCTGCCGCCGGCCTGCTCGATCTTTTCGCGGGCTGAGCCGGTGAAGCGCTGCACCTGTACGGTGAGCTTGCGGGTGAGTTCGCCGGTGCCCAGAATCTTCACGCCGTCCCGCAGGTTTTTCACCAGGCCTGCTTCCTTCAGCAGGTCCACGGTCACCACGGTGCCGTCTTCGAAGATCTCCAGGTTGCCCACCTTCACCTCAGCATATTCCTTGCGGAAGATGTTGGTGAAGCCGCTCTTGGGGAGCCGGCGGGTCAGGGGCATCTGGCCGCCTTCAAAACCGGGGGCCTTGCCGCCGCCGGAGCGGGCCTTGGCGCCCTTGTGGCCCTTGCCGGAGGTCTTGCCCAAGCCGCTGCCGGGGCCGCGGCCCAGGCGCCGCTGTTTGGTTTTGGAACCCGGCGCGGGTTGTAGTTCATGCAATTTCATGAGGAAGCCCTCCTATCACTCGTTGATTTCCTCGACTTTGACCATGTGCTTCACGGCGAATATCTGGCCGCGCACGCTGGGGCTGTCTTCCTTGATGACGCTCTGGCCGATCTTGCGAAGGCCCAGCGCTTCGATGGTGGCCCTGTGCTGGGGCTTGCGCCCGATGGGGGACTTCTCCAGGGTAATCTGCAGTTTCATCTCGTCCCTCCTCAGCCCAGAATCTCTTCGACGGTTTTGCCGCGCAGCTTGGCCACCTGCTCGGGGGAGCGCAGGAGCTTCAGCCCCTCGATGGTCGCTTTGACGGTGTTGATGGGGTTGCTGGTGCCGTAGGACTTGGTGCGGATGTCCTTCACGCCTGCCAGCTCCAGGACGGCGCGGGCAGCGCCGCCGGCGATGACGCCGGTGCCTTCGGGGGCGGGCAGGATGACCACCTTGCCGGTGCCGAAGTAGCCTGTGATTTCATGGGGCACGGTGGTGCCGGCCAGGGGAACCGTGATCAGGTTCTTCTTGGCGTCTTCCACGGCCTTGCGGATGGCCTCGGGGATTTCCGCGGCCTTGCCCATGCCGGCGCCGACGCGGCCGGCCTGATCACCAACCACCACCAGGGCTGCAAAGCGGAAGTTGCGTCCGCCCTTGACAACCTTGACAACGCGGTTGATGTTGACTAATTTCTCCTGAAATTCGCTCTGTTCTTCACGATCCCGGCGATCTCTGTCTCTGCGTTGCATCCTTTCGGTTCCTCCTTAGAATTTCAGCCCGGCTTCGCGGGCGCCGTCCGCCAGGGAAGCGACGCGGCCGGTGTAGATGTAACCGCTGCGGTCAAAGACCACCTGGGAGACGCCGGCTGCGATGGCGCGCTCGCCCACCAACTTGCCAACGGCATTGGCGGCGCCCTTCTTGTCCAGCTCGCTCTCCTGGGCCTTGATGGCTTCATCCAGGGTGGAGGCAGAGGCCAGGGTGCGGCCGTGCACATCGTCGATGATCTGGGCATAGATGGCAGCATTGCTGCGGAACACGCTCAGGCGCGGCATGTCGGGGGTGCCGCTCACTTTTTTGCGAACGCGCTGATGGCGGATTTTGCGCATCTGGTTGCGGTCACGTTTGATAAACATCTGCGGTCACTCCTTTCTTAGTTGCCGGCCTTGCCCACCTTGCGGCGGATGTGCTCGTCCTTGTATTTGATGCCCTTGCCCAGGTACGGCTCCGGCGGCCTGACGGCGCGGATGTCCGCGGCCAGGTTGCCCACCACCTGCTTGTCAATCCCGGAGACCACCACGGTGGTGGCGGTGGGGGCCTGGAAGGTCACATCCTTGGGGGCTTTGAAGGTGACGGGGTGGGAATAGCCCACGTTCAGGGTCAGCACGTCGCCTTCCACCTGGGCGCGGTAGCCGGTGCCCACCAGCTCCAGGGTTTTGCTGAAGCCGTCGGTGACGCCCACCACCATGTTGTGCACCAGGGAGCGGTACAGCCCGTGCATGGATTTCTGGGGCTTGGAATCATCCTTGCGGACCAGGTGCAGGACGCCCTCGTCCTGGGTGAGCTGGATGTCGGGGTTGACATCCTGGCTGAGGGTGCCTTTGGGGCCTTTGACGACGACCAGGTTCGACTCGTCCACCGTCACCGTCACACCCTTGGGCACCGAAATCGGAAGTTTTCCGATACGAGACATAATGTTCTTCCTCCTGTGTGTCAGTTACCAGATGTAGGCGAGCACTTCGCCGCCCAATTTATCCTGGCGCGCCTTACGGTCTGTCATGAGACCTTTTGAGGTGGAAATAATGGCCACCCCCAGGCCGCCCAGGACGCGGGGCAGCTCCTGATGGCCGGCGTAGACCCGCAGGCCGGGTTTAGAGATGCGGCGCAGCCCGGCGATGACCGGCTGCTGCTTGTTGTTGACGTATTTCAGCGTCAGGCGGATCTGGCCCTGCACGCCGTCGTCAATCTTGTCATAGGCTTTGATATAGCCCTCTTCCAGCAGGATCTTGGCGATGGCCTTCTTGGCGTTGCTGGCGGGGACCAGGACCGTGTCATGCTTGGCGATCTGCGCGTTGCGGATGCGGGTCAGCATATCGGCGATGGGATCATTCACGACCATGGGGAAACCTCCTTCTCCTAAATGTCCTTACCAGCTGGCCTTGCGCACGCCGGGGATGTGGCCCTTGTAGGCCAATTCCCGGAAGCAGATGCGGCAGATGCCGTAGCGGCGCAGCACGGAGTGCGGACGGCCGCACAGACGGCAGCGCGTGTACGCGCGGGTAGAGAACTTGGGTGGGCGGGACTGTTTAACCCGCAGACTCGTTTTTGCCATTGATTTTTATCCTCCCTTACTGCGCGAACGGCATCCCCAGAAGGGACAGCAGCTCTTTGGCTTCTTCGTCGGTATGGGCAGTGGTGACAAAAATCATCTCCATGCCACGGATCTTCTCAACCTTGTCGTAATTGATCTCCGGGAAGATCAGCTGCTCCCGGACGCCCAGGGCATAGTTGCCGCGGCCGTCAAAGGCTTTGCTGGACACGCCGCGGAAGTCGCGCACCCGGGGCAGGGCGATGGACACGAGCTTGTCAAAGAACTCTTCCATCCGCTCGCCGCGCAGGGTGACCTTGGCGCCCACGTTCATGCCCTCGCGGAGCTTGAAGTTGGCGATGGACCGGCGGGCGGCGATGACCAGGGGCTTCTGGCCGGAGATCTGGCCCAGCTCCTCCACGGCGTTTTCCAGCGCCTTGGCGTTGTCCTTGCAGTCCCCCAGGCCCATGTTGATGACAATCTTGGACAGCTTCGGAATCTGCATGGGGTTGGCGTAGCCGAATTTCTGCTGCAAGGCAGGCACAGCCTCGTTGATGTATCGGTCTTTCAAACGGGTTGACATCTTGCTGCTCCTCCTTAGTCAATCTGCTGTCCGCATTTTTTGCAGACGCGGATCTTGGTGCCGTCCTCCTGCACCTTTTTGCCGGCGCGGGAGGGCTTGTTGCATTTCTGGCACACCAGCATGACGTTGGAGGCGTCAATGGCGGCTTCCTTGCGGATGATGCCGCCGGGCTGGCCCTGGGCGCGGGATTTCTGGTGTTTGGTGACCATGGCCACGCCCTCCACGGTGACCCGGCCGGTCTTGGGGCTGACGGCCAGTACCTTGCCTTTGGTGCCCTTGTCCTTGCCGGAGATGACGATGACCTCGTCCTTGGTTTTCACATGTACTTTCATCAGGGCTTCTCCTTACAGAACTTCGGGAGCCAGCGAGACAATCTTCATGTAGTTGCCTTCGCGCAGCTCACGGGCGACAGGCCCGAAGATGCGGGTGCCACGGGGTTGCTTCTGGTCGTTGATGATGACGGCGGCGTTGTCGTCAAAGCGAATGTAGGAGCCGTCTTCCCGGCGGTTCTGTTTCACCACCCGGACGATGACAGCGCGCACCACTTCGCCCTTCTTCACCTGGCCACCGGGCGCAGCGGATTTCACGCTGGCAACGATGACATCACCCACGCTGCCGGAGCGGCGGAACGAGCCGCCGAGCACCCGGATGCACATGATTTCTTTGGCGCCGGAGTTGTCGGCCACCTTAAGCCGTGATTGCGGCTGGATCATAGAGGGTTCCTCCTTTTATACCTTCGCCATGGTGCCCTTTGGCCCATGGCCGGGACTTACTTCGCTTTCTGGATGATTTCGACGAGGCGCCAGCGCTTGTCGCGGCTTAGGGGCCTGGTCTCCATGATCCGCACGGTATCCCCGATACCGCAGGCATTCTCCTCGTCATGGGCCTTGAACTTCTTGGTGTGGGAAACGATCTTGCCGTACAGCGGGTGCTTGTAGCGGTTGCGGATGGTGACCACGATGGTCTTGTCCATCTTGTCGCTGGTGACCAGCCCCACGCGGGTTTTGCGGTTGCCCTGTACCTTTGCTTCAGACACGGATCTCTGCCTCCTTTCTTATCGGGTGGCCTGCTTTTGGGCCTGGGTCTGGGCTGTCAGGGCGCGGGCGATGTCCCGCTTGACAGCCTGAATCTGCATGGTGTTCTCCAGCTGGCCGGTGGCCAGGCGGAAACGGAGGTTGAACAGCTCGCTCTTGAGCTCCGCGATCTTTGCGGTCAACTCCTCGGGTTTCATTGCCAAAAATTCACTTACCTTCATCAGTTGTCACCACCGCTCGTTTGTTCCATCTGCGCCTTACTGTAAATCTTCGTGCGCATGGGCAGTTTGGTCGAGGCCAGGCGGAGCGCTTCCCGGGCAATGGCTTCGTCGATGCCGCCCACTTCAAACAGCACACGGCCGGGCTTGACCACTGCCACCCAGTACTCCGGGGAGCCTTTGCCGGAACCCATGCGGGTCTCGGCGGGTTTCTCGGTCACAGGCTTGTCGGGGAAGATCTTGATCCACACCTGACCGCCGCGCCTTGTGTAACGGGTGAGGGCAATACGGGCGGCTTCAATCTGTTGGCTGGTGACCCAGCTGGGATCCAGCGCGACCAGGCCGTAATCGCCGTAGGCGATGAAGTTGCCCCGCTGGGCCTTGCCCTTCATGCGGCCGCGGAATTGCTTGCGGCGCTTGACACGTTTTGGCATCAACATGGTTTACTTGCCTCCTTCTTGGTGCCTGGGGCCCTTGTTTTTGGCCTGGGGCAGAACCTGTCCCTTGTAAATCCACACCTTGACGCCCAGGCGGCCGTAGGTGGTCTTGGCCTCTGCAAAGCCGTAGTCGATGTTGGCGCGCAGGGTCTGCAGCGGGATGGAGCCCTCGTGGTAGTGCTCGCTCCTGGCGATGTCAGCCCCGCCCAGACGGCCGGAGACCTGGGCCTTCATGCCCTTGGCGCCGGCGCGCATGGTGCGCTGGATGGACTGCTTCAGGGCGCGGCGGAAGGAGATGCGCTTCTCCAGCTGCTGGGCGATGTTCTCTGCCACCAGCTGGGCGTCGGTGTCCGGGGTTTTGATCTCCACCACGTTGATGGTGACCGGGCGGCCCACCATCGCTTCCACCATGGCCTTGAGCTCCTCGATGCCCTTGCCGCCCCGGCCGATGATCATCCCGGGCTTGCCGGTGAAGATGTTGATGGTCATCCGGGCGGCGGAGCGCTCGATGTCGATGCGGCTGATGCCAGTCGCAAAATACTTTTCCTTCAGGGTTTCACGGATTTTGTGGTCCTCCACCAGGTAGTCCGCGAAATCCTTCTTGTCGGCAAACCAACGCGTACTCCAGTCGAAGATGACGCCTACGCGCGCGCCGTGGGGATTAACTTTCTGACCCATTTAGCTGAAACCTCCCTTATCTCTCGTCCAGTACGACGCTGAAGTGGCTGGTGCGGCGCAGAATCTGCGAAGCGCTGCCCCGGGCCTTCGGCCGGAAACGCTTCAGCGTGGGGCCGGGATTGGCGACGATTTCGGCGATGTAGAGGGTGTCGCGGTCCATCTCCAGGTTGTTCACCGCGTTGGCGGCGGCCGACTCGATCAGCTTCAGCAGCACCGGGGAGGCGGCGTGGGGGGTGAGCCGCAGGATGGCCAGGGCTTCCTCCAGGTCACGGCCGCGCACCTGGTCGACGATCAACCGGGCCTTGCGGGGGGAGATGCGGATGTGTTTCACGTGGGCGTGCGGGCGCTTTTCATCGCGCTGGCGGTGCAGCTCACCTTTTTTGCTGGTATTGCTTGCCATGTTCTCTCTCCTCTCCCTTACCTGCCGGACTTCTTTTCGCCGGCGTGCCCGCGGAAGGTGCGGGTGGGGGCGAATTCGCCGAGCTTGTGGCCGACCATGTCCTCGGTGATGTAGACCGGCACATGCTTGCGGCCGTCATGGACGGCGATGGTGTGGCCGACAAACTCGGGGAAGATGGTGCTGGCGCGGGACCAGGTCTTCAAAACGGATTTCTTTCCGGATTTGTTGAGATCTTCAACGCGTTTCAGGAGCTTCTGCTCTACAAAAGGTCCTTTTTTCAGTGAACGGCTCATGCTGTACGGTGGCCTCCTTTCATCCTGTGGGGCTTATTTCTCGTTGATGCGCTTGACGATCAGACGGTTGGAGTACTTCCTCGGGTTGCGGGTCTTCAGACCAAGCGCGGGCTTGCCCCAGGGAGTCACGGGAGCAGGCATGCCGATGGGGGACTTGCCTTCGCCGCCGCCGTGGGGATGGTCGTTGGGGTTCATGACCACGCCGCGGACGGAGGGGCGGAAGCCCATGTGGCGCTTGCGGCCGGCCTTGCCAATGCGGATGTTCTCGTGGTCGGTGTTGCCCACGGTGCCGATGGTGGCCTGGGCGTTCAGGGGCAGCCTGCGGATTTCACCGGAGGGCAGCCGCACCTGGGCGTAGCCGCCTTCCTTGGCCATCAGCTGGGCATACACGCCGGCAGAGCGGACCAGCTGCCCGCCTGCGCCGGGGCGCAGCTCCAGGTTGTGGATCAGGGTGCCGGTGGGGATGGCGGACAGAGGCATGGCGTTGCCGGGCTTGATGTCGGCGCCTTCGCCGGCCACCACGGTGTCCCCCACCTTCAGGCCAACGGGGGCCAGGATGTAGCGCTTCTCGCCGTCCAGGTAGTGGAGCAGGGCGATGAAGGCGGAGCGGTTGGGATCGTACTCGATGGCGGCAACACGGGCAGGCACCTGCAGCTTGTTGCGCTTGAAGTCGATGATGCGGTACTTCTTCTTGGCACCGCCGCCCCGGTGGCGCACGGTGATCTTGCCGTGCATGTTGCGGCCGGCATGCTTCTTCTTGGAGGAA